>JGI24021J15306_10002320_pt1 | contig 20376 bp, 14 predicted proteins | sample Ectturendosymbi1_FD_15306 | JGI IMG/M metagenome (IMG submission 15306)
ACCGTCGCTTTTGAAACATTGCGATGCGTCATCGAAGTCGCGTACATAGTTGGATCAGTAAAAGCAATTACCGTAAAGTTTCTTGTCTGGGAGAACACAACATGCAAGAAACTTCACCCTTTTTAGTTGACAAGCAAGGTAACTACAGAGTTTGCCTATAACGGCACCTCTAGGGGATTATAAGGAACGTTATTACCGAATTGACGTTATAAGCGAATTGAAATGCATGTAAAAGATTCCATCGCGACCGAACAAGATGTAGCGTTATAGGCGAAGCCGTTATAAACGAATTCAGTTGCATAGAACAGATTTACATGAGGTTTCAGGCCCCATTCAGAGCAAATTGTTTGTTTTTTGGGCAAATTGTTATTTTCAGGGCAAATTTTTCCCGCCCCCTCCCCCCAGTAAAATGCCTTCCCGTACGCCTATGACCATGCCCCCCTGGCTACGCCTATGCTCAGAAATAGTGTAGGACTTTTTAGACTTATAGCAATTCTGTGTGCAAGTTGGTAGGATTCTAATAAAACCTTTGTTGAGAGTTGCGCGACTTGTGAAATCGACACTTGCGTCTTTAGATCATTTACATTCCCGGAAAACAATACCTGGGTTCATTCACTGATTGAGGATGTTACGATGTTAAATGACGTTAAAGCTTTTTTGGTAGCATGCTTTTGCTGGCGAACACCTTGCTGCAAAAAACACACTGAGGTTTTTCCTCTCTGTTCTGCCAGAAAAACGTGAACCCAACATCTAAATAACTGTTGTTATACTTGCGAGAATTCTTTTTATGCCTGTCATTTTCGATCGCGTAGTTACGTTCAGGTTAAAACTTTAGCTTCCTGTTTCCATCCACTTTATTGTTTGATCCAATGTCAATAATATTTGACCAATGCGTTAGTCAGTAAACAATAACGACAGTTGCCTAATCACGAGATAGTAAATAGGCTATCTACTGTCAGTATGATCACATTTGAAAAATAACTGTTTTTTTCTGGTAAAGTTGTAACATACTGCACTGAATTTTATTCCTATTAGTTCATAAATAAAACTGCACTGAGCTTACGTTTGTGTGACGCCCTCGGAAAATTAAAATGCCGCACCAGGGCGTCGCGACGCACAACCATGGATCTAATGTATACAGGACATAAGGAAGTTCTTCGTTTCACACATATAAAAACTACCTTAAATTCGACGGAAACACACTTTTAGCAATGTTTATAGATATATATATATAGGTATATATATGTCTAACATGACTTTATTCGTTTATATCTAACTTTCATCACATTAAAATACTGTCAAAACGTGCATGTTCGCAAATATTGCTGAAAATATGTGATTGCATTTTCGGGAATTATGCCAAATGGCAATTTAGTGTTAGTTAATTTTTTTGGGGTGTTAGACCCCTTGAGGAATCTATGTATCCTATGTAATCTATGTATCGTTGAGGAATTTATGTAAGCCTACGTTTATACTTTCTAACGACATCTATGATTCTATAAACCAATTACGTAAGAGTAGACAATTACGTTGAGAGCTAACCAAGATTCTGCCAGCACTTTGCACTTTTTAGCAGATGTTTACTTTGCAATTTTTTCAGTCTTTTGTATCATATTTGAAGACACGTGCACGTACTTGCAAATCATGCAAGACCAAGACATTTTTTCAAATTAATTCATCAAATTAATTCAGTTATTAATTCATCAAGAAAGCTTGTTTTTGATTTGCTGTTACCAGTAGGTTTATTATTCACTGAAAACAACAAGGATTAATTTAGATTGCCAGAAAAGGCTAAGTGTTGATTTAAATCTTTCATTTCGATTTAGATTATTTCAGGAATCCCTTAAAACCAGCGATGAACTCCGTGAAGGTCCGTGAGTCCCAGTTGAAGAACACTTGGCTTGACTCTAGAAGAGCTGTAAATTGATTGTCAAGGGCCAAGACTTTCAAAACTTAAATAAAATACGGAGTACAAAGTACTGAAAAATATTCTGCTTTTGAAGTCACTGCATTTACAACGCACCTCCGTTTAATTTTACTTTGATTTTTTTAGCATGCGTCACAAAATTGACAGAAAGTTGTCGTTATTTGCAAGTAGGCTCCTTCTAAAACTGACCGCTGTACATGAAAAAGCACACTTTTTGTTTCATAAGACAATTTTTATCAGGGCGAGTTTTTCTTAAACATAGAAGCATTAAAATATTAGCACTTGTTCAGACGTTTCAGCATCTCGGAACGTTTTTTCTAGCTTGACGTGACAGCGTAAAACTTGTTCGAGTTTTAACCAAACCACATTAGCATTTGCTTGCGAGGCAGCAAAAGCATAAGTGACGCATTTTGCTTGTGCAAAATTATTTATGGTTCTCGTCACAATTACGTCCTTTCGGATCGTTTCTAAACACGTAAGCAATGAAAAGATTTATTAGAAATTCGCATTAAAAATGTAGTTACATGTCGGTTAGAAAAGTTCCACTTGCTCTCTTTTTAGCTCTCCCGTCATACCTGCAAAAATCCGAAGAACAGTTACAATCGACTTGATTTTAACGCACGACAGCAACGGCTACGTTCAACTTCACACAAAATACTGCATAAAGTTGAGCTCACTGCACTGTTATTTTTAAAAGCGTTTTTGGAAACAGAAAGTAGTAAGCCTAACAATGCGAAATAATGAGCTACTGAGTGTGATCAGATATTGTGCAGCCGTAGCTCTATCAGCCGTGTGCCCGCTGGGATTTGACCCCAACATTCGTATAAGCCAGTGGTTCTCAACCTTTTTTCTACCACTCCTTCCTTAAGTAATTGCCCTTTGTTTCAAGCCCCCCCCCCTTGACTTTTTATAAGTTGTGAAAACAAATGTATTTATTGGTAAATTTATTGAACAAACTTTTCATGTTTTAGGGCGCGTAAGGGCGTGCCCCTCTGGAAATTTATTGACGCCCCCTGGGGAGGCGCGCCCCCCCGGTTAAGAACCACTGGTATAAGCTGTTTCCGAATGGAATCTATAGTAGTCAATGGAAAATCGACGTATATAGCTGCTACCTCCTGTGCATGAACATCCGTTGCAACAACTGTTGTTTTATTTTATACAAGCGATACTGATGCAGCCTGCTGAGTTTATCGGTCATGCTTCCTTCGCTATATCTTTTTCTCATAGTATTTGTTCCATCTTCAGGAAGAAGGGATCTAAGCAAAAAAAACTTTAATCAATTCTTCTGAACACTCTGCCTCGCCTCACGCATGATGAGTATTGCTGCCACCCGATCGTATCAATAAAACCTACGACGATAAGCCAAGAGTAACGCTTACAGAGCTATAGGTCGGGAGACATTTCAGAAAAGCATGTATTTTTTTGCATTCAAATATGCAAAATAAGACGTAAGTAATTTCAACATGTTCATCGATTAGTTTTAATTGACTATGTCAAAGTGGCGTGGTAGAAATCGTTGATAGAACAGGAACGTCAGAAAAACGAAAGCATTTTTTACCTTTAACCAGTACGGTTCAGGTAACAAAGAGTCAAGAGGCAATTGCTCAAATCCTTGACGTATGCAGTAAGCTTTTGACAAACTCGATATTATATGAAATGAAAATTACGTACAATATAGCCACAATTCTCTCATGATAAAACTGTGTGAGAAAGGATTGTATACGGGCAAATATAGCAGCTATCAGTTCCTTAACAAGGTAAGATTTGCTTATGCAGAAAAAAGTGCTGAAGGAATTTCCGAACGAGTTTACTCCAACTTTCTTCGTTTAACACGTCTTTCTGCAGATTGAAAAATGTCAGATACAAGATTTGCAAAACTTTGGCCCGACTGCCTTGTTAGCTTCTATGAAAATGTGCATAAGAACAAACGGCCATGTTTTGTGACTTTTTATCTTTTGAAAAATCACCTGCAGTGGCTGACCAATCAACACATAGTCATTTTTCGAGAGGGACAAGCAATCTACGTTCGCACGCTTGACGTAAGTGTTTTTTGTGTGCAGCCTATATTACTTACTCAGCATAAAACGCAGGAATAGGTGAACTTCCATGGTTGATGTACAAAGGATTATCTCCCAAGCCGTCGTCATTTAACAAGGGAATAGCCGTGTCAGCATTGCCTACCAGAAAATCCTCGTACGTATCGCCGTACAACGTATACCTGTCCCAAATACACACTTTTCTGTAAATGTTATGGCTGATGCCACGATTTGCAGCACTGACAAGCTTTTGAACTGATAAATGCTATTTTGTACCTCTGATAAATGCGCCAAACATGTAGCATTTAAAGCATAGGCATAGGGGGACAAAAAATCTGGGAGTCTACAGCGTTTTGCCCGAAAAAATATGCTCATGCACAAAAGTGGATTTTCAAGAAATTTTATAATTTAACTTCTCTAAGTAATAAAGCGAAACATCTAATGCAATCTTTACCCCATCAGAAAAGAATTACATTCACAAATTTTTTGAAGAATGCTATTTCGACACAAAAAAAATTTTCCGTGTTTGAAATGATTTTTTCCCGACAGCAAAATAGTTGGGGCTACAGCTCTCCATAAACCTCCGCATCCTACGCCTATGATTTATGGTGTACATAGAAAACAATATAAGGACACGTAAAGAGGTTATTCTACCTGCCGTGTTGTAGTGAAAAAATTCGATCAAATTCAGATTTGTCAGTTTTGTTGCCTTTTACGATCAACACGGCATCACTTTCTCTTAATTGGATAGAGGCAAAACGTTATTGGAAACAATAATAATTAATAATCATTTTCTCTCAATTGGATAGAGGCAAAACGTTATTGGAAACAAGAAAAGAGTATCCACTATCCATAAAGGTTACAGTAACTTGTAAGCACAGTTTGCGGAGGATGTGCACTTCCAACTTCTTGATTATAAAAAAACACGTTGCCGTATCTGAGTTCTCTAATATGAAGTCTTAGTAACTATAAACTCAATAGTCAAGGAATACCGCTATTTTATACTTCATTCGTATTGGGTAATTACACATGCTTCTTGAAATATTTTGAATTTTTTTGATCAAATTCTTTTTTAACCTGAATGATGTACTAATTCTCCACCTTTACGAAACTTACCCAGAAACGCAAGTTGTAAGCAGTAAAAACAAGAGCGACATTTTCTTGTCTGGGAAGTGGAAGCAAGCTTGCATTCTAGCCAAAATAGAAAACATTCTCGACTTCTATTGATCAGTTAATAGCTAAAAGATTTCTGAAAAAAAACTTAAATCAATTAAAACTATTTGATGCTGTCTACAAGCAGGCAGATATTTTTATTTTTACTTTTTCAGACAGTCCTTTTGGAGTCTGACAAATAAATAAAAAAGCCAGGGCAAAAGTGTTTTGAATTTAGTTACTGACAAACTTTCCAAACTTATTTCATATATTTCCTTGCACAAATGTACCACAGTATTTGTGGCAAAGAAAAACTAATTCGTCCGTCTCTTTCGACAATAACATTTTTTAAGTTTGTCCAAAACGGTTGATTTTGGTGTGTTAATTTTGAACATTTTTCCTGCTGGTATCCGCAGCTATCCATGCATTGCGGATGCTAAGAGAAAACGTTTAGGGCGCTGTTAAAAAGCATATGGTCTTCACCGTACTGATGGCATGTTTTATGATGTGGACGAATGTGCTTTGTACTGCACACTGCAGTACAGACTTTAAAAAAGCCTTTAATTGCTTTCGCTCACTGAGCTCTTCCTTGCTGCTGCTTATTAAATCTTGCTGTCACTTATTAAACCCATGTTTTTGTTTTTTGTTTGTTCCATAAAACCGGATTAAATAATTGCGGAATAAAAACACTTCCATCGTACATCAGACAGTCCCGTCGCTACGGGGGGCTTTGGTGGGCTTAGTCCACTAAAACGAAGCACCAAGCCCCCAAATTGAAATAAGAAACACTATAAATCAGTGGAGTTTTTATCAAATTTTCTATGTCAAGCCCCCTGCACAAACGTAAAGCCCCCTACTGAACACTTTCTTGCGACGGTTCTGATATCAGGATAAGTCACTTGTGCAGATTGCTCACAATAAGAATGGGTGTTGTTATTTGCTTGAAAGCTTCGTCGCTCTTGACTAACGATTATTGTTAAAGCGTGCACTGTAGACTGTAATTGCTCCGCTAAAAGCTTCCAACAAAATTATAGATACTGCAATATCCGTCTTTAGCGCCAAGGAGAAAACAAACTTTAGAACACGAATCCGCTCAAGCCAACTTTACAGTTTATAAGTCTCAAAAAGGATACGTCATGCGTCATACAGTCATAAATTTGGCACATTTTTCAACAAATATTTTCCCTCAAGTTGAAGCTGCTGGCATTTTTGCAAGGCAGATCAATAAACCGGAAACAAGTTGAGATCTGAACAACGTTAATTTTCTTCAGGTTTATTAACACTAATATGCTCCAATCCGAAAACATCTGCCAAGTGATAAGCACGAGCAGCAAGGATATAGATTTTACATCTCCAAGGTCACGGTTGCCACAGACCCAAGGTCCATCTTTCGATTGAGAAATTAGGAGGTCGATCCCGCTGAGCGATGTGCAAAAGACCTCCCTGGGTAAGAGCATTCATTTTGAGCAACGGCGTACGCAGAAAATTTTCATAGGAGGGGTTTCATTCAGTGGCATATGGTGGTCATTAGTTTTTGGTGTGCGCTGTTTGTGACGTCACAATTTGACGTCATCTTCATGTTTTCAAAGCGAAGTTTGTTGACAATAATAGGCATATTCTTCTCCACATACTCTCCTTATTTTTGTACTAAATTAAGCCCTATACACTCTCCTTATAATAAAGTTTTTGTAAAATATCAAGCTCAAGGGGGTTAACCCCAACCCCCCTTGCGTACGCCCTTGATTTTGAGCGCCACAGACAGCAGATGAACGTCTCTGGCACCATTCTGCATCCAGACACCATCAAAAATAATAAGAATTCATCATCATCATAAGAATTCACCATGATGATGATTGAGTGTAAAGCAAGATGTCAGTAAAAGAATGGCTCGTTTCGCAGGATGTAGTGGACAACTGCATCAAGGGAAACTAGCCAAAATGCAGAATGAAAGCAAACTGCTTATTCGATTCACTGTACAACTGCCTTTCATTCTTCAACTCGGTTTACTTCCCCATTGAAGTTCCGTAAAATAGCTTTACGCAGAAATGTTTGCCTATAAAATTTTTACTCAGTTGCTCGCCGTAAGGGCTCCCCATATGATTGTTGTTGGTCTCTTTGCACTACAGGTACAAAGCAGGCATAGAAAAACTATTCCCAGCGAGCCATATGCGGATCCCCAAACTCTTTAATCCGACCCGCTGATCTTGTCCAAATTGTCGCAATAAACCCACCTCATTTGTGGCTCATTTATATCAGTTTGCACATGCAATCCGTCCATCTCTTTCCGATCCAGCCCGCTGTCAAAATTTGGAATACAGTGTGGGCCGCGAGCCAACAGTTTGCCCGGGCCTGACCTAAAGCAACAGCATTCACGAGATCACGGAAACTAAATCGAATATACTAATTTTCCCACTTCTACAACTGTTTTTCGCAAATATCTTTGAGTTAAGTTATTGTACAAAATATTATATTTCTTTCTCTTATAGTAAACTACAATCTCCGCAGTGTTAACGTATGAAATCCGTCGCAGTGATTCGGCGCCCCTATAGTGATTCAGCGCCCGGGGAATTGTGCCTTCCTTGGGCCCCTTGTTACGCGCCTGATTCCGATTGGCTTCTTTTCCGAATATATTGCTACACTCAGATACAGGCATCCCAGATGGCCGATACACATAATCGCGTTTCCTTTCAAAACATGCCCAGCATTGGGCCCTGACCATGACAACAAGGGTTTTGAGTTTTTCATAACTGATTGGTACTTTTAAATATTTGGAAAGGTGGCGTGTTCGTTGGATTGTAAGTCAAATGTTCCGAAATACAGTGCAAGTCTTGTGAAACGATTGTGACCTCGAGTTGGAATTTGCAACAAATCAAAGGAAAAACTCATGCTAGTGTAAATGGTGTTTATGTCGGTACCACGCAGGAATGGCACTCACCTCCCGCATACTGCAAATGGCAAGGCATTCAAGCTTTTATGCTCTTCTGCACACAAAATACTCGCTGTGTCTCATACTGAAAGGCTTGAACCCAATTGGCAGGTCAGCTCAGATTTTGCCCTTATCACGTTTGATCCTTTCGAACCATGGTTGCTTGCTTCGCGTTTAAGTTATCCAGCAAAACGTTCAACTAAACTGTACTGTCGCTTTTATACTATACTGCCAGACTTTTTTGGAAGTTGCCGCCTTGTTTTCCGATGCGCGCTGACGTCTATTAAAGCTTAGCAGACGAAACATAAGCAATTTGCCCGCTATACAGCATGGGGGAATGAGAGAATCGAATTCCACCCGACTTATATCGCTTCTACGCTGCGACGTTCTATCGACTGCGACAAAGACGTCCTAAAACTGGCAAGAAAAAAATCATTAGCCACGTGCCACAGCCGCACAATGTTGATCTTCGTTTGAAAATCGAGTCAGTTTGCGGAGCGTTCCACCGGTCTTCTACGGTAATAAGCACATAAATCTTTTCAAACATGCCAAAGCTCGTTGCTACTGTGTTTTGCTTAGGCGCTTTGCCACGCCCGATGCTCACTTCTGACTGTTATATGACACCTCTGTGTAGCACCTGCTGGCGATCAGGCATATGGCAGTTGCACCATAATTAGACAATGCCAGAGCAAGGGACTGCGAAATCTTCCTGTTCTGCGAGAATCTTTTGTTGCAACGATTTACTTTTCGTGACATTTTTACTTCCAGAAAAGGCACTATTTTGACTGTACACAGCTGGGAAGTAGCTCTCAAGTATTTAAAAGTTTTTTTTTGGCATTGCCAATTAAATCTTTTTACCATTGTCATCTAACATAAAGATATAACAGGCTTGGATCGTAAGGTGTTACTCAACAAACATATACTGTAGGTATATTGCAGTACAAAACCATAGTACCTTGCACATTTGCAAGAAATAAATGTTAGTGGTGAATCCGAGACAATGTAGTGAAATTACTACAGTGCCTATGCTGCTTTAAATGGTTTCGCGACAAGACATAAAAGCGACATCATAAAGAGATTGCTACCATTTGACATGCAGAATCTAACAAACCAATATAAACCACGAAAAATTCTTAGAAAAACTCAGTATTATCCAAGTTTTTTAGACGAGAAATATCCAACGAAATATAAACCTTCGCTTTTGACTGTCGCTTTTGCAATTTTATGTTTCATACATAAGAGTTATACCGATTTTATGTGACCGTAACACCACAGGCCCCCGTTACTTGACTGTGTGTCAATCATAGGCCATCTGCTCCGCGGAAGCTGTTTTTTATCTTGAACACTTCATGAAAGGTAAGTGTTTAAACATCCTGTCAGTGGCTTATTTACAACATCATGAGCCTGAGATGATCGAATTCTTTTTGCGATAAACCACCGGGTGTTTTCGTCGGCCGATGAAAGAGGTTATAATTTCTGGGAAATCATCCACAGTGCTTGAAAGGTCTTTCTAGGGCAAAGAATAATGTGGTCGAAATTCATGCGCTTCCGTGTGGCACAAATACAGTTTTAAGCGGGCGTCCTCTCCGCCAAGCAGAATGGCTGCGTTTCCCAGTCGTATAAAAGGAATTATTGTTATTTTAATGGCAACAGCGGAAGGTGAGGAATGCTTTGACTTTGAATAGTCTTGAGTCAAACGCCCAGCTAAGCTTTTCATACTAAGATTCAAAAAAATCTTGCATGTGTGCAGTCTTTTGTCGTCATTCAAGAAATATGATAGACCACTGACATTTCCGCCTTGTAAGCCTGGTTTATCGTGTTCCTTATGAAAATGTGCGCCCTGATCTCGTCGTTACTTGATTATATATTCTTCGTAGGACTTCCTTTCGTAAGGGAATTTCAGTTTGTGCACTGCCGTACAATGGTATTATCGTTTGTTGTGAGAATGTAATCAACCGTAAATTTTCTCTAAAATGAGGAAATTTAAAGTTTTGTATAATCTGTTTCTATAAAACGTGCTATATCTCTTGCAAAACTTGATTTTTACTCCATTGAATTCGATATTCCAATACAAAAAACTCATTGAGCAAATAGAGACGTGTTATAGATTCCACTAACTTATATATACGTCCCTAAATTTGTTTTATCTAATAGGTTTTTAGTAGATTTCAATAAACGTATTATTATCACACAGAAAACATAGCGCAGAAAGTGTTGGTCTTTGGCGCAGGTTGTTTCATGTTTTTCCATGAAGTGAAAAACATCCATTTATGCTGGAACAACTTTTTCTGTTGTTTAAATGACCAGTTGATCTTTTATACCTTTAAGCAAGCAACGACACTTCGGTAAAATGGTAGCAGCGTGTTTCTCGGTTGCGCATTAATAGTTTTTCCCAGCTCTTACTGAGTATAATACTTTGCTTGAAATTGACCAGAAAGTTCTCTATTTCTTTTGAGTTGAACCACAGAGGTAGAAACGATTGACCCGATAAATAACTCAGGAAAAACCACTTCCTCCGCGATGAGGACATGCGCCAGAAAAGTTGACATTTTCAGACGCGGACTAGTGGGTAAAAACCAGGTCGTACGTTGCGCAAAAGAGGAGTTGTTGATAAGAACTATCTGAGGCTTTGGAATATATTGGTCAACACCTTTCTTCATCATTCATTATTACTAGCCGCTTTGCCAGAGACCTTGTCACATACAAAACCACGCGGTGTTCAAAAAGCGAAGTGAAATAATCCATTGAGTGGTTATTGTTTTTTCACTTGAAATTAATGACTGAAATCTGAATGTTCGAGTGAGCGGTCTGTTTACACATCAAACATAGGCAGTGTTCCCTTTACCAGAGGACTTGCGCTCTGTACAGCACGCCTCCTGCCATACACCGGCAAGCACCTGCCACTTTCTTATGCGCAAGAAAGCTTTGTATCCACAGTGCCATCAAAAAGTTGTTTTGCTTTCATTTTTGCACCGTCACCACAGCGTTGAGGAAAAAGCTTTTTTTTGGAAAAACCCAAGGTTCAACTGTGCTGAAAGTAATCAAGTACAGGTGCTGGTCATTTCTGCATATTTTGATGTTGATTTCGGTAAGTTATTTTACTATTTTTGCTTTGAAAAGCCAAAATAGCGTATTGATAAAGCTGGTTTTCGCAACCACCCAACCGCGCAATAATTATTTGAAATGCATTTTAAATGAAATGACAAAAGCGTCTCGGTGTTGTAAAAGTAGTTTTATGTCATTCAAGGCAACAAAATAAGTCGTAACCCTTAACTATCATTACAAAAAATGTAATGTCATGGGAAAACATAGTTTCTGTTTAAATTTTAAAGGTTAAAATTAGCTGAGCCCTGCAGAACCACAGAAACAAAATGATTACAGTATTATTTTTAAAATGTTTAGAGCCAAGCCGCGGTCGAAGGTTGATATCAAGTGGAAAGCACCCTGATGCAGTGTGAGGGCCATGTAAATCCTATCAGTAAAAGTATAGAATTGCAACATTCACACATGTTTTCGCCAAACAGAAAATCATCTTAATCATAATTTAGAAATGTCTGTGAGACGTCTTTTTTGTTATTGTAGATTATGCTCCATTTGCGGAAACTACACGTTGTCATATCCAGCTGTTTTTGATGAGGACATACTCATTCGGTTTTGTTAAGCGACGCCATACACATCAGCGCTTTGGCAATTACGGGTTGGATACATTTTTCCCCCCTTTAAAAATAAAACCATATGTGATCTACTTCGCCAACGCTGGGTAAGTTGTGAAAACACGGGCTTCTTTGTATCTCACAATAAACATGCTCGCAGTGGGGCCAACTCTACAAGGCCTTTGGCGGCTGTTGCTCTTAATACTTGGAACAACATTCAGCGACACTGAACACTCACAACCCTTTGTTTCTCCAACAAAGATGTGTAAAGCTTTTCATAACAGCTGAGTGTACGCAAAAAAACTACAGAACACGCCGCGGCATTTAATTGGATCGAGTTTCATCTGGAGAAACTGAAAACGAGTTTGCTACATTCTTGAAAGGTTATCTTGTTCGTCATTCTCTGTCCCCTAGCATTTTCAGTGCTAACGCTCAACCCACGAGAAAATGACAGCAAGCATGTGAAAAGTTGGACAGAACAAGAGGGCATCGAAAGATCTTAAGTCATCGATTGGGCTCTGAGCGGTGTGCTTGTCAGTTGAAAGTAAAGAGAACTGCAAAGTTTTTTTGCTCGCTTACAAGCAGTGAAAGAGGGTGCAACCAAAAGCAAATTTTTTATCATTCGATGTAACTCAGCGTACTGTGGTACTCATTCGCAATGCCTGCAAACCTACAGGTTGTTGAAGCAGCAAACTTTTTAGGGTAACACTGGGATTACGCTTGTTCGCAAGTTTGTTTAATTTAGGACAAGTGCCCAAAAATCAACTGATCCAAACTGACTTCCACATTTTTGATGTGCTTCCCCAAAACATTGTAGAATGGATCCGGAGTTCGTGCTCATGAACGGTAAGTGCGAATTGTCTGACAACATAAAAAGTTACAACCTGTTGGTTATTTTAACAAAATCCTCTGGTTGATTTTTTAGCTTCTGAGAGTAGTAATGATAAACGAAAAATGTTGTGACTTTCCTACACAAAGATTTGCATTGCCAGGAACAAAAATATAGCTTGATAAGAAGTGACTGTTAACATGTGAGGTTATTTGGGAAGAAGTCCTAAAACATTGTTGGGGAATGTATTGTTGAAGTGTTTCAATACTCCTTAAGTGTGCTTATTACACATCCTAATTTTTTAAACAAAAAGTTTTTTTCATTCAAAAAAATACGTGTCAAACTCGAATGCAAATGAACCTCTCACTTGAGCAGAGTCAGTCAAACTGGGGTGGTTGCTAACGAGTGAGCGAGGAAGTGGAAAAGCTTTCAATCGAGCATTCCTGCACCGAATTTACTGCAAGTTTCTAGCAACTTGTTTGTTGAAAATGTTCTAGGTTAAGTCATGGGACCCAATTTTGTAAACTATATGTGATAAACAACTTTAGTTTTACTTCAAGATCGAATTTCTGGAATACTTTGCTATGACAAAAACTAGCAAGATAAAAACCTTCGGTCACAAAACCTCTCACCATTTCCCCCGTTCACCTGCAATAGCGCTGTAACTTCGTACTTGGTGATCAGAAACTCTGGACGTCAACGAGTTTCTCAGCGATGTCTCCATGCACTTGCGACGACGAGAACTGCGCATGTTGTTGAGTTACATCGGCCTTTCGGGAAAAGAAGTAGAATCTTTGCTTTACGATTGCAAGTAAGTTGCTTGCTGTGCATTTTTCGGCAAATGCTTGAAACGATTGCGACTATCAACCGTGGATGCTTGTCACCAAGCCAACATCCGTTATTTATGAGCCTTCACAGAAAACACTTTCGTGTCAATAGCTATCAATCCGTTGGTGCGCGTTAGTTGTGCCTGTAGCCTGTTCGATCGTAGTCACTTTTCGGCAGACCACGTACTGGCACAGAAAGAGGTTTGCTGATATCCAGCACCGGAACGGTTGTGGAGGGAAGCTCGTTTGTTAACTTCATGGAACAGCGTAAGCAAGCGATGCACACGTGGTGGGAGTACGCAGCTAACACGAAGCTGAGAAACACACCCTCGCAGCAAAAAATGAAGGTAACCCAGTAAAAAAAATATTGCTAGCTTGGAATGTTTTTGAAAACTGAACTTTGTTGCTAACCAAGAGTTTGTTGTTTATCGGCTTCTCGAATCTGGTTTCTGGATCTTGGAATTTATTTTTATGGTTGGTACGCGTCTTGCGTCTCAATTGTTTGTAGAAGCAGAATATTGGATAGTGGTTGGATTTATGGGTTATTGACTGCTCTTTCTAGTTCTTGAAAAATGATTTTAGCATTAAAGCAACCAGTGTCAAGAGAAGCTATGTAAGCAAAAATTCAGGTCGCGGACAAAGCATCCCCAATACTGTTTTTCCAGTTGTGTAGCTCGTTTTCCGATAGATTATTCTGCGTGTTTCTGTAACTAGCAACAATGCGCTGACTTTTAAAACCTTTGGTGATTACCAAAAGCAGTTATTTGCAGTGCCTTGCCTGTGTATGCCGTCTTTCAGACCATTGACCTGTATACGACATAGAATCTTGCCAACAACCGTTCCTTGTTTTATTTCCAAACAAAGAAACATAAATACGAGAATGATAAACTGCTTTCCGTGAAATCTGTTTAATTAGTGACGAATGGCATTCGCTCCCCACGAAACAACGCACTGAAACCCTTCTCGACTCCCACGGATTTTGTTGACAGGTCGTCGAATCGAGTTCGTGCGCCCTACCACAAATTCCAGAACACCGTGATGACGTTGCTGCGAACGCGGTAGCGTACACGGACGACGTCATCGATAAAAAGCAAGACTGTTTTCCACCAATTCCTGTTAATCACCATTGTCTCTCAGGTACAGAAATATCTCTCACTATTTATCGCCATAACGCGATATAAGCACTATTTTTGAAGCGCGGCCCCTGTCATACGTAGTAAAGCAGCTTCCTGCTTTGTTTCTGATTTTTTGGGAAGAGGTTATGTTTTCTTGAAAATGCTCCGGAAAATTACGTTATTATTTATATCATCGGAAAATATGTGCTTAGAATGTATAAATCATTCTCTAAATGAGTTATCCGACAGTTTTTAATTATAGACAGAGAAAAAAATTTAGAAAACAACCCAACGTTTCCTGCTGGTTCTCCCCTCGGTGAGCTATAAAGAAGCAAGTTTGTTGATTTACAAAACGTGGTTTCGTTGCATGACAGAAGGCACAACCGCTCTACCAAGCGACGCAGAATCGATGAAAAATGCGGCAGAACTACAACGAGATGGTCCTTCTTTGACCGTAAGATTAACAACACCTGCCCAACCAAACGGAATGCCAAGCACTCCAGTTGTACAAGTGCCATATGCAAGCGTACGTAAGCAAAGCAACGATCTCGTTACTGACCAGTATTTGCGCAAAGCAGGTTACTTTGAAGGCAAAACGTTGTTGGACAAGGCATTCGACTGTGGACATAAGCATTCTTCGAAGAGGGTTATTTGCAAGCTAGAAAAGAAGTAAACAATTTAACCGCGAACTTATTGTAAAAATTTGCACACGAAGTAAATTTCATGAGACATTAAAATTTCTCTGCTTGCTTTCTTCGGCGTATAACTAAGGGCTCCTCGAGTTTGTGGTTCAGGTGTTCTATTCAAAATTGATCGCGACTTATTTTGAATTGCTGATGTGCCTCACGTACGTTTTGATCCATTAGCAGTTCCGTTTTTTAATTTTTTAAGGTATAAATTTCAGTAAAACGTTTCAAGAAATCGATTATTAGCATGAAACTATGCGACATACAAAATAAATTTTAACAGGTAAATTTATCAGCTGTAAGCTTTGTTAATGCAGTTAACAAAACATGAAATTGAATTAAGTGGTGGTACTTCTCGTACCAGGCTAACTAGATTTTGGACAAAACTAAACGGATTTTATTCGGCCGCAAAAGTTTTTTTTCATTCTTAAAGGCTTCGCGCTTTTTCTCGCACAGGTCATGGTAGTAGACAAGCACTTTCCGGACTCCGCTCAACCCCTTATTCAACCTGTGTATGCGAATACCGTAGATAGGAGCCAGCAAACGGATTTAGTAGGATGTGATGTGTCGTCAGACCAAGTTGCAATTTACGGGAGTACAACCACGCTAGAGGTGATGTGCATATTTTTTATATCATATTCTTTTTTTTCTTAGACACAAGGTGCAGATGATAACAGGTAGCAATGCCTTCTATCAAAGGCGATAGGTAAAGATTTTTAAAGAGTTCAGTAAGCCGCTGGGTTGGCTCACTCTTTGCAAAGCAATTACATGCCAAATGGATAGGATTTAAAGAGCATGGTTCTGAAATATCATGGTTCTAATCTCTGGGTACAATATTTCTAATCGGGCTTGCCTATTCGTTTCGATTTCTTAGTCCAAGCGATTTGGTTCATCAAGGTCTTAGTGCATTACAATCGTGCGAAATGCCTTTCACATATTTACAATCAAGATTCAATCTTTTTAATTGATTGTATGACGGTTTATCGACCAGGCCAATGATGAGCTGTCGCAATAATTCTGCATTTCAACTGTATGGCTTTGTGCCATCAAGGTGACCACTGAGTTCATTTCATCATACCTACAAGTGAATGAAAGGACTTTTTAGTGATTAAAAATGCTTGCATTGTGAATTTTAGATTATGTTGGTGCGGAAATGATTCTAGAAACGTAATTGTTATAATGTATTTCATTGACAGTCACCAAAACCTGATTTTGATTGTTCAGCGCACTCCGATAAAAGTCAAGAGAGTAGTGAGTTTTTCCAACATTTAGCAATTATTTAATTGAAGCAATAACTTCTGCAAAACGCAAACAATGTTTCCGTTCCGACGATTCAAGCTTCCTTCTTCGCCTCATACGAGGTCTGACCCGAGCGGTCAGCAGAAGCAATTACAGAATTTTGTCGTTAAATAATTGATCTACCTCAATTAATATTTAATTTCCTTCGAACAAATTCAGACTGTCACAGTGAAACAGAATGCGCGTTACTGCTCCAGAACGCTTGGAATTAACATTCAAACTATTCAGGAGTTGCTGCGCAAACTGTGGAAATGCTTGCAAGCGTGCGGGCTCAATCGCGTGGTCGGCGATCTCCAGCAGCGTTGGCTAATCCGCGTAGACGTCAATCAAGGTGAGCAAAAGAGCATCTGATGCTTTTAAGGAGCGGGAACGTCATGCATGTGATTTAAAGATTACAAGGCTTCCAACCGAATCAAAGCTTTGCCGCGTGAAAAGAAAGCTGTACGCAAATGGAGAGCATTGTGCAATTTCCGCTGATTAGAATGATACTGGACGAAAAAGTTTTTAAAGAAGGTTGAGTAATTTTAGGTACAAGTCGATTGATACTGCCGTTTGTGTACCCTTTCAAAATTTCTTTTTTCGGTTCACTAAAGGTTATAATATTGATTGCGACCATCAAGGAAGTACTGTTGACGTCGCATTGGCGAATGCAGAGGTACGGTCATGAATAACAGAGCAAACGGCATTGATGAAATTAAACCGGTATGGCGTGTGTATTCAATGAAACCCACTTTGGTTAAAACGCAATTCGGAATTCATTTGAAACAATGCTACTTTCCTTCTTTTTGACCAGGTCGGGCGGACATGTACCCGAAAATGACTTGGGGTACGCCACTTCCACCGAAGACACCCTTTACTTATCCTCCCTACAAGAAGATCGGTCACCTTGCTGTCATGGGATCCACGATGAACATAGAAACAAAACCTTTTTACAGTGCAGCAACAGAAATTACTCCCAGAACAGCAAGAACTGCAGAAAACAGCAGCATCGTCACCTCACGCAGCTTACCAATGGAAGCAACACCACCACGATTTCTGGTAAGTACAACCTCTTTACATTTTATTATAAAGTTTCAGGTCTAGCTTACAAAAAATATATCTACATATGTTAATGCAAACGTTTTATGTCTCTTCATGTAAAAGATTCTTTCCGAAACTCTACCGTTGGAAAAAGTTGTTATTATTTCAACCGAAATCCCGCAGAAACTTGCAGCAAATAAAGTTTGGCACGGAACAAATAAACTTTGGACTTTGACACGGAGCAAAAAATGATTTAAATACTTACACTAATTATATTCCCAGCTTACGCAGCGTTTGCATACTGAAAAAAATAAAAACCGCTTTGATCTGACGTTCACCAAACAGTTCATAATGTCATCTCATTTGTAAAACTTCTACCTGTATAATTTTATGATCTGTCCATAAACCTGTCGCCAGCTGATGTCTTCTACGGCAATTTCCAAGTTGGGCGTGGCAGCTGAAAAATCAAATCAGAATTATTTCAGATTTTTTTTGTTTAGATGCGTCCCCCTGAATTTTGATAAAGGCCATATGTTGAATTTTTCTAGACTAGTGATTGTTAACCATTTCTCTACCACGCCTCCCTCTTTAAGTAATTGTCCCTTCGTTTCAAGCCCCTCCCGACTTCATATATGCAAATTGGACGGAACACTTTCCCGTTAAAAAACTTTTCATGTTGTAGAGTGCCCTCCTGGAAATTTATTGATGCCCCCCTGGGGAGGCATGCCTCCGGTAAAGAACCACTGTTCTAGACTAGCTGTAGCTCGCACCTTGTAGTATTATTATTTGTTTTAGGTTTTCTCACACTAAGCAATGTCACGTACAGCAAATTTGAAAGAGACTAAAAAAAGTAAATACAGGAAGAAAGATATCTCTTAAAAAATATGGAGTTTGAATTACTTTTTCATTGAAAATTTGGATGAAAGACCTTCATGTTTGATTTACAATAAGATGTTGGTGTCGCTAAAGGCTACAATCTTGAATGATGCTAAAAGGCTAAACATTCTGAAGATTCACTTGCTTGTTGTACTCGTTTTTGTACTCCCTCTGAAGAGTCACGAGTGGTCAGCAGTGGGCAGGACGCGAGTACCGTTTCTCAAGCCTTCGGTGTGACCCGACTGGGAATCGAACCCAGTCAACCGGTCCAGCGGTGCCGTTTGCTCGAAGTTGCACAGGACTGCAAAAGCTGCACGTTCTATGGAGATATTTTCGGAAAATACGATTTGACACACGAGAGAGCTGAAAGTGATGCAGTGCACGAAAAATTGAACGTTCAGCCTTGTATGTTTCAAAAAAATTCGTAGTGGAAATAAAAAGGTAGTCCGAAAGAGCATAATGATTGCACAGGCAATAACCCAAACAGTGAAGCCTGATTCGAATGGTAGTTTTATGACCCTGTACCTGGTCGATGTTACAGAAATGATGTGCTTTTAAAATCACGACGAAGTTGAACAAAACAGGCATGTATCTTTGGACGATAGCGAGGCTTGTCGAAAGAATCGTTAACGGTGTACGTGACACTCTCAGCAACAAGGTGAACAGTTTGTTACATAAGGCTTAGCTCTGGATGAAAATACAGATCAGAAGGACACGGCACAGTTGGTTTCATTTGCAATAGGAGTGGACAGGGAGCTAAATGAAACGGAAGAACTTTGTCAGTACAGTCTACCAAAGATACTGTAACTAGTGCTGATATCTTCGCTGCAGGAACAAATGCATTTGAAAAATTTGGAATAGACCTGTACGGAATTTCAACCGATGGAGCTCGGTCCACGTTCGGAATTGATATCGAATTTATAGGTCTCTTGAAGTCTGTTTCACTGGAGAAAACTGGGACGATATCATAATTTTCCACCACATTATTTACCTAGAAAAACCTGTGTGGAAAACCAATACAATTCTAACACGTCTTTGGTCCGGTAACCATGGCTGCAAATCTCATTCGAACACGGTGTCTTAGTCAACGTGGAACGCAGTTGTGGCCTGCGGTCTAATTCGGTGCTTTTGACCAGCAGTGCTATATGAGGTTACACACCTACGGCCAAGGGCGTACGCAAGGGGGGGAGGTTTGGGGTTAACCCCCCACTTGAGCTTGATATTTTACAAAATCTTTGTTACCTGCGCAGAGGAAATAAAATGTTTTCGCATACTTTTTGCTTGTTAAGTTGACGAATTTGCAAATACCACGGAATGAATTTGCATGCAAATTTCAAGGAACATTGTAAATGGGCCAAAAGGTAATAATTAGGTTTTGGTGAGAATTAGGGTTATCGTCTGCCACCAGAAACCATCTCACCACTTTTTGCAGACCCTCCGTCCACTTCACATGTTTAAAGATTGTGTTCCGCGATAGTTCAATTTATCCGAAATAATTGTCTTTATTTTGTCTGCTATAGCTGATCAGCGCAAGCGCTGACCGTGTTGGCTACATTACCAAATCCTGTAGCATGATAGAACTGTTGCACGAGCTTAGAACAGCAGTTTTTAACGTAGAAGCATTCAGGCATTTCATAATGTCTCAGCAGGGGAAAAGGAAAACAAAGTTTTCTGGACATCTAATCATAACAAAAAATTGAAAGTTTTCTTGCGTACTTTGTGCGCAATGTCAATTCTTGTGCACTGTGCAGTTTAGCAAGATTCCATCTTCCAAGCCGGGGTGTGCACCAACCAGTCCAGCCGCACACCTATGCTCGACTGCTCGTATTCGACAAGACATTAGGCCAGCCTCATTTTGCAGTTGTAAATTGCTCTGACGCAGTGATGAGTGTGTTTCACTCCCCCTTTTTAACACGCAGCCAAAATTTCGCAGTTATGAACTCCGGTGTCGCAGCATTGAGTTTATTTTCCTCCGATATCCTAACTTGGAGCGCTGATAGTTTATATTCAGTGCAATGACACATAAAATA
>JGI24021J15306_10002321_pt1 | contig 20373 bp, 15 predicted proteins | sample Ectturendosymbi1_FD_15306 | JGI IMG/M metagenome (IMG submission 15306)
TTAGATGAGTACTTTTTTCTGTAAAATTAAAAGACTAACTTCTGCTTGATCGCATTTTGCAAAAGTGAGAGATGAACGTGCATTTACATCGATTCAACACAAGTTTCCGTATTCCTGGAAAGTGCAAGCAGGGTTTATGAATTCATCTGAAAAGAATTATCACTTTAAGTAACAAATACAGCTGAAGGTCGGAGTCGGTCCGGAGTCGGAGTCGGATAATCGAAATTGCCAGGAGTCGGAGTCGGAGTCGGAGTCGGATGACGGGACTTCCGACTCCGCAGCCCTGGTGGCAACACGGTCCCGCATGGAAATGTATATATCCGAAAAACAAACCTAATAAAAACGTTAGAAATCACGGAAATTCAACGAAGACAATTTCTGACCTATTCACGAAAGAGCTATAAATGCCAAGTAAAGATTGCAATGTAATTTGTTTTTTAGAAGAATGTAGGAAAGGCTTTAATTTCTATTGAAGATCTAACGCAATTGTAGAACCAAAGCCGGCACAAAAAAGAGATTTTTGAGGGGAAACTACACATAAGAGGGGCACACTTCTACGCGGCCAGATAGGTCACACTTGCGTGGGGTTCCAAAACCTAAGATGGCCTGGGGTCCCGCCCTCCCTAAATCCGTCCCTGGTTATTAGCCTAAGCCCATGTGGCGATAAGATTACGCCACATATAACGTTGAATTCGTAGCAGCAATAGAAGAGTAAACCTAGTCGAATGGGTAATCCCAATTGCTCCTATGCTAAGGGTCGTCGGTTCGATTCTGTTGGGGTCCTTTGAAGGTTGAGCAGACTACCTGCGCATTACAGTTGCAGTTGGGGGCCCCTTTGAAAGCAAAGTCCTGCACACTACAGTTGCTTTTGGCGGCCTATTGAAAGCAGAGTGCTTACACATCGCAGTTGATGTTGGGGGCTCTTTGAAAGCTGAATACTTGCACATTACAGTTGCTGTTGAGATCCCTGTCAAAAGCAGAGTACTTACACACTACAGTTGCTCTGGGAGGCCCTTTGAAGGCAGGTTACTTACTTTTGATCTGCTTCGGAGTATATTATATGAGTGGATAAAACGTTTTTAGCAAAAAAATAAGGAATTTACGCACGAATCATGTCGAGGGGGCCCAAGGCAAGTGCCCCGTTCGCCTCCTCTTAAACACACCACTGGCACCACCCATATATAATCCAAATCAAAGTTTCAAAGGCAAATTAATAGTGGAAAGCAAGTCAAATTAACTTTTGTTCTACCCATGGGCGTCCGCAGAAATTTTACCAGGGCGGGGCAACGTCGACATTTCGCTTATCTTTTTTCAAATTGCGAATGATGCAATGCAAATGGACCTTCACAAAACGCTTTACCCTTTCCACACCACAGGTCCGTAGCTAGCGGGAGCAGGGCGGGCGAAGACCCCTTACAAAATTTTTCCTCCCCGTCTCGAAAAATATGTTGGACATAGTTTCAAAAATTGGGGCCCCTCTCAGAAAACTCTTTGCCCCCAGGTGTCCCAAGCTGGTTACGGGCCTGCTACACCGCAAAGAAAATTCCCCATGAATGCACGTGCTCCATTCGCATTTTTTGAAATCGTATTCAGGTGGAGTTGTATTCGAGTTTGCGAAAAGGTTGTGGACTACTTTCTGTTATCGTTTAGCAGCTTTTGCTGCATAGGGGTATCATCCAACGTCATTATTACTGTGAAATGCAGACAATTGAGTCTGAATTGGACTTGAACTATCCGCAACTACGTTTGCGGTGCTCACATTAGTCTGCAATTTGAACCTCACTTCTCAAAATTTAATCTGACTCTGAAATGTTTTTTACACTTTGTCTATCAGATATGCTTTTTTCATATACTACTTAATATCTATTTTCGAGCACTTTCTATAAATAAGTCATTCAGAATAATCAACGGTAAGAACATCAGTAGCGGTGAAAAAGACACTCACAAACTCTTGCAAGCAATGATAAGTAGACCTGCAAGGTGACAACGACTATCGAACAACTTACTCGCAGGCTAAAAAATTGCAGAGATTAATTATGAATACTCGCCAAAGCAAATACAGCTTTGCACTTGCTCACTCAGAAGTCAGAACCAAACCTTATGTATAAGGTTTTCCACTCTAGAATCCTGCATACATAACAAGCCACGCAGTGTGTAAAAAGAAAACTGCATAAGCGTAGGTCGATTAAGCTAATGTGGTCCAACTACAGGCCCGCGGGTCACATGTGGCCCGCGGATAGAATTTTTAAGGCCCGCGAGCTTTCTCAGTGATTTTTCTTGAGTATATGTTACACCAGGTAATTTTAGTTAAAACAAGCATAGCATTTTTTTATTAAAATGTACAATATTAATGGTGTTAGACTACTAGACTGTAAAGAGATTCTGGAAATTGGTCGGCAAAGATAGACTTCCCAACCTGAAAGATTTCGCATACAAAATGCACTCGATGTTTGGAGCATACTTTCTGCCATAAAGCAAGCCAAATCTAAAAATAGAAATCGACTTTGCAAGCGAAACACTGAACAGCAGTCTCAGCCTTGCAACAACTAACATATTGGGTTTAATATAGGAACGATAGTGTCAGAAATCTCCAGCACAGGCATCCCACTGATAGAGATTTGTAATAAGTTGCTGTTTGCTGATGTGCAATAATTTCAATGTGGATCTGTTGTTTTACAGATAATTTGTTAGAAGTGGCCCGCAAATTTTTGCAAAATGGCCCGCGGGTCTAAACGAATTGGACCACGCTGGATTAAGCTATTCACTCACACACACTGGTCACACTCAGTCTCACACTTGGGCATTTCACACTTGTGAATGCATTGCTAGATATTAACTCTGGCTTCTTTTCACACAGTATGAAACTACGTAGCTTACCGCTATCAGCAGTCACTGTCTCGCTGCATTAACTGCCAAGATATCTGCGTTCAACAGCAAGCAGCAACATGCGGCAAAACGCCTACCGGGGTTTTCCGGAAGTCCGCCCATGGGCGCTTAGTTTAGGTGGGCGTTTATATGGTGCTAATATTTGAGTTGAATATCGCTACTATTTGTACCTGTCACCTCACACGGTACGTCCAACGTTATACTGAGTTTGAATACTATTTGTAGTCACCTTACACCAGTGTTCGGAAAACTTTTTTATCGCGGCCCAGATCACTTTTTCAATAGCTATTGAAGGCCCACTACATTTGAAACCACTAGAACAAAACGGCTGACAAAACGAATCAGACGCAGGCAATATGCAACTGCCGTATAACAGCCCGGGCGGTTATTTGGTGCACGTCTTATTTTCCCAATGTGTCTATTTTCCCATTAACGGCCCTGGGCGGTCTTCCGGAAAGCCCCGGTACTATCCTAACTTGAAGTGAACCATGGTATTGTTACGCAATAAAGACCAACAGCCGAAGAATCCGCTCCCAAGTTCGCCCACGCCGTGGACCAGACATAAGTGAACTGCAAGCTCCCTACTGCATGACACCAGTACCGTGAAACTGGCTCTTATGCAGTGTGAGTGTCTTACTGGCAAATGAACTGTCATTGCAAGAATTAAGTTAATTAATCGAAATTGAGCAGCTGACTTTACGTTTTCTAGAAAATTTTGTTTCTAGGTCCAAATTCCATGGGGGGGAAATGCCCATTCCCACCCCTGCGGACGCCCATGGTTCTACGATTGACTCGCAACATCCTAACAATTGACACTACAGAGACTTCAAAATATTCGTTGTTAGCAGCAATGCAATGAGAAACTCTGTTAAGCTCAACAATAGCGTGAAAAATGTCAAACCAGAAGACTAATAAGCATACAACGCAAACAACTCATTAGAACTGGGCCACACGTATAAATAATGATAAACTAAATAATGAAGCAGTCCAAAAAATTATCCGAAAGTTGCAAAGAAGTTCAAAAGAATATCATAATCCAATATCTGGTTAAGCAAAAATGATAACATCCAAATCCATCAAAATAACAGAATGACGCAAGATTTAAATCCAAGTACATGTTCGTCTCTGGTCATTTTCATTTTTGGGCATGTGAAACACAAGGAAGTATACTTCTTGCAGTAAGGTTGGGGTAGACTTGTAGATATGACCGAGAGTGAAAGAGACAAGAAAGATGCAAACTGTTTTCACAAAGAACTTAGATATAAATACCTGCAATCAAACTTGCTGAAACAACATTGGGCAACATTTTTTACCTTATCGGGCACCACTTTATAGCATGTTGGGCGCCATTTCATACCAAAATAAAGACAGAAAAAATGCGAAATTTCATTTGACTCGACATTGACTCGAGTTTGCAAACCAATGACTCGAAGTGACTTGACAGTTCTTGTGACTCGACCCTGACTGGACTCGACCAAGTCATGACTCTTTCTGACTAGACTCAAAAAAATTTTAGATGACTCTGACTCGAATCTGACTCAGAGGGCTTGTGGCTCTGAATCGCCCCTGACTTGACAAAAATCACTCGGGCACATCACCGGCAGTAAGCCCGGTGTCAAGCGAAATTTCTGACTTCACATCATGTACGCATGCACAGAGGAATATTCTGCATACCAAATATGCTGATAAAACTGATTATTAGGGCTTGGGAATTCGTTTTTAGGTAAATGTGTCGGGTTAGGGTTTATGCTTGGGTGAGAAAAAGCAAAATAATTGTGGCCAATGACGAAGTCCGAAAATTTTCAATGGTTAAAGTAATTCCCGTGCTACAGCTTGTTGTGGGTACCTGACATCTAACCAAAATCTTTTAAACACACAACAAAAAAGTAATTGCCAGACTTTACTTCTTTATTTTGAGAAGTAAACTAACTGAAAAACAAAAACAGGTCAGAAATTTCGCAGAGGTCGGAAATTTCCCTTGACACCGGAAGCAACAACAACATTTCTTCGTAATAACTGACCGGCACCTTTGACCCCCGATATACGCACGCCAACTGCCCCGAGCTGTCGTGGCAGCAATAACCGTTTCAACGAACGCTCTCTGTCCCCATGCGAGAGACTGTAGTGGGCCTCGAAATTATGATCGGCCATAACATCTGAACGGATTGAGCTAGAGAGTCAGTGAAGACATCATCGAATCCGGTTGACAGCACCGCATCTTTTGAGGCAGGTTGCGAGCACCTGTGACGCCATTGTGACGTCGTTTTAGGGGAAAACCGGTTTTCGTGTGGGCTAGGAAAACCAGCTGCCTCCATTCAAACAGCCATAGATAGAGCTCAAACCAAAATAAACCTTCTACATAAAGAATGTTGGTAAAGACCTTACCTTTGCAATGGTGATCAAAGAAGTTGAAATTTTTTGGTGGGGTTCCAACGGAGCAAAATCCATGGATTTTGTTCTTTGCGGTTCGAGCCATTTTTCTGCCAGTCAACATCCACGAACCCCATCAAAGTTGCAGAACAGGTGTATTTGGGTGTCTTACAACATCCCACCAAATTTGAAGCCACAATATTAACAGGAAAATTTTATTCTTGAAAAAAATCAAAGTATCCACTAGGTGGCTGAGCCAATTTTTTGGTCTATCTTTGGCCATAACTCCCCAACCTCTTAGGCTAGTAGGCTGATCAAGATCTCTAAAGCTTCAGAATAGCTGTTAGAACATTTTAAAGAACAAACGAAGCAATTACCCCCAGTATTTTTTCCAAGGACCCCAAAAATTGATTCTGGAAGTTAATTTACCCAATCCACACTTCTTTCTCCCCTAATTTTCCCCCCTAAATTTCCCCCCAAAACAGTCCGATCCGACTTTGTTTGAGAATATACTTTTTTGGGTTTTCCGGCGGTCGGCGAAGTGCAAAAACCGTATCGGAAAGGCTAAACGGGATGCGGGGAACGAGTTTTTTGATTTTGTCTGAAAATTGCCACAAATGCACAATGTTTTTCAAAAATTTCAAATGTAAAAGTATAGTTTTTGTCAAATTCATTGAATTCGTTGACGTTTCCGCATCCAGGGATGTTTTCACTGGCTCTCTTGTCCAATCCGTTCAGGAGTTATGGCCGATCAAATCTCAGGCCACTATAGTGGCCTCCAAAATCTGTAAACAAATCTCTTCAATCTGTAAACAAATATATTGCATTTTTTGGTACAATGAAATAAAAAAGGTAAAATGTTTAATCAGGTGTATTTAATGCATTATGTCGATCTTTTAATTTTCCTTTTATTTTCATTTTGATTAAAGGAAAACAGAATTGTGATTAGTTGCTTACTGCAAGTATAACATTTTTTATTATTGTCAGATTTGGAAGGAAACCTACCTTTCTCTTCTGCACATTCTGGCAGTTTACCGTTGGTTTCTGTCTTAGCTTTGTCCAGAGCTACACAGTTTATGCAATTTTATTTTTCTTGAGCGGTTCTGGTTCAACCATCAACTTCATGGTGGCGACAGTAATCGGTGAGCGGTTGATTGAAGTTTCGTACACTGCTTATTACATGTCAGGTTGATTATTGCCAAACGAACCGAAAAGATCGTTGATCGACGCTTATCGTGCAAGTTAGGTATTCTCAAAGTAAACATTATAAAAAATTTGATTATTCTTACTGCGAACATTAGATATTCATGGACATTTGCATAGTGAAAAGTGGATAAAATGTCGAATATAGTAGAAGAGGATATTTCTTGTTCTCCATACGAATAAGAAGAATACCCTTCCAAAAAAGTTATTTCTAACCAGGTGCTGGGACGTATAAACTATGAAAGCTGTCGCAATCGCATTTTGATTGTTTAAAAGAAGCCGATACTGAATTATTAGAAATCGAAGTACTTAAATCTCAAAGTCTGGTCATACCGAAGACATGAAACACGATATTTGCGGCTTGTTCAGCCTTGTGCATGAACGACTGCAAATTATAGGTTCACGTGCTTTGCTGCTGCTGGCTTGCCACTAGTGCAGAATTTACAACGAAACTTCCCGTAGATATGGCCGCAGACCACAATGACACTCCAAAGGGAGTACAAAATACGAGTAGACTGAAACTTTCTGCATTCCGAAAGACATTTAGTTTTTGACTGTCAGGTGCTTTCAACAAATGGAAGTACAAACTTATAAAAACTTGCAACCATTATGAAAAACCTGGACTGAGTGCGTAAGTGCCTGGTGCTGTATAACGTTTCGCGCAATGTTCAAAAAGAAGTTTGATGTAAACAAAATTCTCACGTGACATAACAAAAAAATGGTTAAAAAGTTAATAGCACAAAAGTTTTGTTTCAGGTTCTGAAATGATTCGGCCAAAGTACAGGGCCTTTGCTTACTTCGCTTTGACGATGGGTTACTCCATTGGATATTCTTTAATGGCTCCTATAACGTTTTTTTTCCGTGACTGGCGTTGGTTTCAAAGAGCAGCAAACATGATTGGAATTTTCTTTATACCTTATATCTGGTAAGTTTGAGATGGTTCGATTGCAAGGTAAGTCAGTAAAACTTTAAATTAAAATAGATGTAAAATTGTAAATGTAAAATAGCAAAATTTTACTGTAGTTTTGGTGGAATTGCCATGTGCTAAACAGTATATTCCTGGCAACAAGTTATGATTTCCTTTGTGGGAACATTTCATTGAAAGGTAAGTAATATTAATGTCTTTGGAAACGGTCAAATCAAGACGAGCAACGAAAATGCAAGATTTATTTTAAAAAATCAGCAAATATTTCTTTTTTCCATGGTGATGAACTTTCGTACCTTCAATTAAGTAGTTCTTTTAGAAAATACAGAAACAATGCGTTTGGTATGGGGCACCTGACTGGATAACCTCTGGATAACCTGATTTTTTCGGTGCCCCACCGGTCGCTGTTTTGAAGAATATACCTTGCGCAGTGCACTCAGTATCGCTATAAAGAACGTTTTTATTCAAAAAAGAAATATTGACAGGCTTATTGACGAGACGCCGAAATGGCTTCGTGCCTCTGGAAAAACTGATGAAGCCAGAAGGATTGAGAGCAAAATTGCCAAGTTCAACAAGCTCCCTCAAAATTCCTATGTAAAGGACGCAGGGTTGTGCACTGAAATGGTCGAGATACTTGGAGTTTGGGAAACGGTTAAGAAGCTTGCGCAGAAACCTATTCTTGTTGTGAGGGTTTTTGTGCTTTCTTTAGCCTGGTAATTGCCATCTTCAGCATTGCTTTCTCTTGTTTCTGACGTTTGTTCAGCAATACATTTCTTGCCTACCATGTATTTTTCTTTTTGAGCAGGATTGGCGTAGCATTTTCGTACTATATGATATCCCTGGGCAACAACACTTTGGCTGGAAACCGTTTCCTTAACATCTTTTTGTCTAGTCTGATGGACATTTTCTCAGCATTGGTTTACTACTATGGCGTACAAAAAAGGGGGAGAAAAGAATCTTATATCATCTCTGGAATAATAATGGCTTTATGCACAGCTGCAATTGGAATTTTTCAATATAGTAAGCACTAAAGTTTTAGTATTGCATATTTTTTTCGTGTCTGCATTTGCGGTACAAACTGCCACCTTGGTCATTTGCTTATAAAGAAGAAAGTACATTATATGCCCAAAGGTTAGTTCAACTTGGACGTCAGGTTGCCAAAGCAAATTATGCATAAAGGTAGTTATTTGTGGATAAAGTGAGTATGGTTTTACTTTTACCAAGAAAACGATTTCCAACTCATATTCCTTTATATACTAATTAAAGTGCAATTGTTGGTTTATTTTAGGATAAGGGAGGGTCTTAAGCATTTCTTACATTAGATCTACCCGTACTTTTAATTTTCTATCTTCGCAGAGTTTTTTGCACTTAATTTTCTTCCTCAAACATTGTAATCGAAAAGACATTTTAGTAGTTCACAAGCTTTTTTGTGGATGCTAGCTTTCGGAGAATCACCCGATTGGGCTCCGCTTTCATCATTTTGTGATGATTTGTACTTGTCCATGTTTCTATTCAAATAAGTAGTTTAGGCAATGGAGACGCAGTCAAATCAATTATCAAATGTTTTCAATAACAAATCTTGTTCACCCAAGAGTAAACATTCTCAGTCCTGAAATCTACAAGCAAAAGTTTATGAGCAAAATTGCGGTATGGCTGAAGAAGAGGAGAGAAAGCGCGCAAAATCTAGTCTAAAATGAAGGAATTATTACACATGCTGCGACAAACAACAACTAGAAAGTAGTGTAGGATCTCATAAAAGTAATGACTCAACCACACGGCGAAGAATCCGTCACAGCGGGCAATTGGATTCTGATGTGATCGATTGCATGTTTCCCATTTAGGGACCGCAGAAGCTTTTCAGTGCGATTTTTGCAAAAACTCGCGAACCACTGAAGGTGCGTCGACACGTAGGGCATGGTAAGAAAGGTTTTCGAAAGATCTATTCGATATGTCCAAAAATGGTATGTTCACATTTGGAATTATTGAAACAATTGCAATTTTTTGTTTTTTCGTAAGCGATTTTTGGCAATTTTCGGCCTTCTTCAAAAAACCGTCCTCACGCCTACGTTTTAACTTTATCGAAGCGTTATTTTGGCTTAAACTCCTCGTAAAAACTGCAACTAGCCACCGATTCTACAAAAAATCACTTACCATTGTTTTGAAGAAAAAATTTTGTGGCGAAGAAACGCATTTTTTGAAAATTTGAAAAAATGCTATTTTTCGGGCGTTACGCCAAAACCGTTGGTAATAATAGCTGATTTTGGAGTGCACCATTGGCAAGAACGCGAAAAATACAACCAAAAAATCAAGATTTGCAAAAATTATTTTTCAACCTTTTGTAAAATTTTTTTCAACTTTTCAGATTTTAAATTGCCATAACTTTTTCTTTTCGTAATATTTCAGCTTGACATTTGGTAGGATGTTGAAGACATAAATTTCAATTTGGTCTTCGATTTTCAGATTTTTCTTGTGTTGTGAATCGGAGATATGGACCTTTGAAGGCGAAAATACCATAAACACTCCCAAAAAATCGACAATCTCCTTTCTGGACCCCCCCAAAAATGGATCATTTCTTTTGTCAAAATTTTAACAGCGTTTGGGTCATGGCCAACATTTTTTATGTAGAACGAATTTTTCTAACGCGTTTGGATTTCTTGAACAGAACCACTGCATTTTCAACTACGCCAAAAATTGGGTTTCCCCCCCCTTGACGTCACAAATGACGTATGAAATCCTGAAATACGTCGTAAACACCAGAAAGATGCGCCGTGAAATAAACTTTCTTGCAACGTCTTACATGTCGACGTAGCTTCAATATTTCGCGAGTTATCGCAAAAATCGCGCGGACAAGCCGATATATCGGCTTCTGCGGTCGCTGAAGGTATAGGATGCACTGGGTTCTCCCAAGAAATAACCCAGAACAAGCAATAACACAACTTATAACCCTACTCCAAAGAAATTGGCTGACTATATCCTTCAGGTGGCACACCCTGGATACACCGAGTAGAAAGCCGAAAGTGCTGTTTCGGATGTGTTCCTTGCTGCAGCCTTTATGGTGGCCTTACTAAAGCCAAAGGTCTGCAGCGTCTTGTCAGGAATTTCAGTCACTCCCTGATCACCAGCAACACAGGCCTCGCTGCTGGGCATGAATTGTTGTTTCCATGGCTGGCAGCATTTCACTGGGTGCTAGCGTTCGCGGACAAGTTGCCATGTCGCTGAGAAAGATTTTGCTCTCGGCCGTCAATATGTCTTGCACTAGCATACATTGGATTGGCCTTCAGTAGTGCAACAACTTCCGCTAATTCACCATGTTTACTGGTGCGCACATGTTTGCGCAAGAACGCCGGACCAGGCCGCAGTCACCAAACTGGTAGAGATTTCGCCCTAGGAGACATGCTGACAGAAACTGGTTTCATCTCAAGATTCCACGGGCAACCCACGCAGTTTTAAACAATCTGATCATTTTCCATAAAAAGCCATTCTATACGTTCGACTTGGGCCGTACCACACGGACCAAAGGTGTGGAGTGACTACTCGACTCGCCATAGCAAGTAATTCTTAAGTTCATGTGACGTGAACGATCTACAAAATCAGGGTGAATATAATCAGGCATCCCGCACAGGGCAAACAGCTGGTCTAAACATTTAATAACAGTTGATGGAAACATTTTTGGACACGGAAAACGAGAACATTCGTCGACAACAACCAGAAGATAAGTGTTTCGCATCTAATATGGCAGTGAAAGTTTTTCATCTGACGCTCACATTCTTTACACGTCATACCTTGAGATAGGCAAGTTGTTCGATCACACAAAGTGAAGCTACTGCGCTACGCCGGATGAAACAAGTTCCTGTGCAGCATGTCCAAGTTGCAAGCCGGAACTGTAGAACAGGACGCTCGCGCGAACTCTAAGCTCCAACACTGAATTTTGTTATTCTTCACCTTCGTCCGCTTGCTGTTAGCAAACACAAACGTGACTGACTTTTATTCCATGACCAATATGAAGTGACGACTAGCCAAGAAATGGTGACGTTTTCCTTCGACGACTGCGGTGGCTTCCTTTTCCACAGGGGGGCAATTAAACTCGCATTTGCTCAGCGACCTTGACGCGAAGGCAGTTGGTTTGAGTGTCACTGAAATCGCAACCTCGGATGCATCACACTCAACCACAAATGGGAGACTTTCGTCAATTGCTTGCGACGATGCATCTTCAAAACCTTCCTTCAGGTTGAAGTCCTCCAAGGACTTTACATCCAAGTGCAAGTTTGTTACCACTTTTACCCTTGCGATCTTATCAGAGAAACATGGTAACCACCTTGCATAGTATGCTAAAAAACCCAAGATACTTTCCCTTCTCAGAACACGTTGCAAACGTTAGACATTCAGACCTTGGTCAGCTTGCGTCTTTCCTCCGATTGCTACGTTGTCCAGAAGCGAAAGTATCAACTGATTCTTTCGAATTGACGATCAAACACATAGTCCTTTGGAAAGGAGGAACGACGTCAGCGACACCGAAGGGCAGTCTTTCGTACTCCTACAAGCGGCCTGCCACTTCGAAAACCGTGAAAGCCTTTCTATCTTCACTTCGTGCAGTTGGGGTCGAAGGTAAAGAAAACTCTGTATCTCTCTAACTTGCGCACTAACTTGTCAATCTTCGGTAGTGGATAGGCATCGAGAACCGTAAGCAAGTTCATTGTCTAATCCAGTGGTTCTTAACCTTTTTTACATATCTTACCCTTTTATCAAACAAGATTACGAGATTTACCCCTAATACACTCAGTTATGCTCATTTATTGAAAATACGAAATTAACAAACTCTTACAATTTAAAATGATTTAAAAAATTTATTTTGGCTGCAATTTATGATTCAGTAAATTTACCCCCTTGGCAAAGGAAATTTACCCCAGGGGTAAATTTACCCCAGGTTATGAGCCACTGGTTTCATCACTGGATAGGCTCTTCATTTATAAACTGAACGAACTCCCAGGGCCGATCAAAGGGGACAAGTGCCTCTTCCCCAAAATAACGTCCGTAACCTCGAAGGACAAGCACTCTGGAGCTCGTCTCATTGTATGTTGATTGGAAATAAGGCTGGGCTTTGTTCTGACACCAACCCATTAAGCGACGTTTTTCTTATTTCCCATCTTGATTACACCAGGGAATTCAAATTACCTTTATTGTACCTGTCGTTTCGACAAGTCGTTTCAGTCAACTAAGACCACAAGCTGGAAAATTAACAGCTGTTTGGAACAGCAACAATTCCTATACCTTGTCTGCTGTGCATTCAAGAAAAGCTCAGAACAAAGACAACATCCACTCAGTGAGAAACTTTTTCTTCAAATGATTTTCTACCAGGGCCTTTTATTTTGTTCTGAAACACACATAGTCCTGCACGTTCGTGCAAGACCTGTTGCTTTTTTCAGACGTTGTTAGCAAACGAATAGGCGATGATTTATTGATACCACTGCACCCTTCTCACACGAACGCCCAACGCGGATTGGAATATGTCAGCTAAAACGATGGAGGAATCACGCAGTAACCGTTGTAGTCCCAAGGATTTTAGTTCAGTTGCACTTTTGTGGATCTTTGTATTGGAAAAGGTGATCATGATGCAAAATGTGTTGTTACTCACAGGACACGCTTTCGATTCTCATTAAGATTTGCATCATCATGTTGATCGATCACGCGCTTCCGCACACCAACGTCATTATGAAGAGCGCATTAAAGTCTCCTAAAAAATTGTGGATTCGTTAGCATTAACACCGCGCAAGGCATCAGTGTAAAACTCCGTAAACTCGTGATTGTGCGCAGTCGAGTTAAGGGCACAGGCCCACAGCCAAATGTTTTTAGTTTTGGGGGAAATATACATATTTATGTGGGCAAGATATTTGTTTTTATTATGTGTTTAAAACAAATTTTTCTGGGCGCAACACTATTTAATGTGGCACAAAAGATATTGGGGGTCACTCCCCGGAATGCCCTCCAGTGGCTACGGGCCTGAGCGAATACCTGCATCAAACGCAGGGAAGTGTCTAATACCTTAAGTTTCAACATGCATCCTTTTCTCCCAATGGATCCGAATCATGACCACAGCCTGTAGTTGGAATTAACGAGTAATCTCACCCCACTCTGGACAGACAATGTTGGCCAATAGCCGATGCAGAACAGTTTTAATCCAACGCCCAGCTGTGCAGTGTTCGAAAACGACACTCAAACCAGCAGATGCCAACAACATCCAGAGCGCTTTTCTTAAACCCTATCATAACTGACAATTTACAAACCGTTTTAGTAGGACATGAGGTTCTTCCATACTGAAATGCAAGTACAGTAATATGCATCTTTGTGGATATAGGCGTATAAAATATGAAATAAAACGTTAGTTGCACTTACTGTGTATCATATATGTTTTTAGAAAATGGCGAGGCCGTGCGGATCATAAGTCTAATCAGCAAGTTCATGTCGGCAGTTGCATGGGCTGTTGTCTACTTACACTCAACTGAAGTTTTTCCTACAAAGTGCAGACAAAGCCTTTTGACGCTGCTCAATATTTCTAGCAAATTTGGAGGTCTTTTGTCGCAGTACCTGGTGCATGCAAGTAAGTCACAAAATGACGGTTATGCCACTTTCGGAAATTTTTTAAAGGTACCGCATGTAAATAGGTGTTACGGTTTCTAGCTGGACTATGAAGTACGCACAGGGCCTATAAGAGGGGGGTCCAGCAGGCACATTGTTCCGGGGCCCGACAGCTCCAGTTGGGCCCGAGACTGAAGGAACATTTGAGTGGTGTTACTAACCAACTCAGAATAATGTAGTGAAATTAATCCCAATGATAAAACTGGTTTGTACCAAAGGATTTGTTAAGCTAGTGTGATGTATTTCAGTGTGAATTGCTGGCAGTGCATTTTCCGATATGATGCATTGATAATTAGCAGTAATTATTTTTGTTGAACTCGACTGTTAGCCTACACTGTCGAATTTAAGACATTCACAATTACTGTCCCAGTTTGTCCATTGAACTGAATTTTCCGTTACGTCTTTTATTTTCAAACAAATCTTCAACAAAAATTCTCCCCGATATACCTATAGTTTCAAACTAAGAGATACTTCAAGTTAAATTTTAATGGAAACATGCCAGTTTACTATAAAATTTAATCTAAAAACAATAGCCCTCGAATGTTGCGCATTGTGTAAGATAGCTAAAAAGTTTAAAATTAACAAGTAACTGCAGTGCAGGATGCAAGTGCTTATTGTGCACCGTTGCGGTGTGCTGTGCATTTTGCTGGTTTTTAAATTTGCACTGCAAGCAGATACAGGCTCTAATCGAATGTAAGTTTTGGATTAGCGGACATACCCAGAAATATGAAGATTTCGAAAACAGAGTAGAAACACTTATAGTATTTCGACGGAATGCTTTAAAGCAGTGGTCGCCGGCCTATGACCCGTGTGACTATTTATTGTGGCTCGCGGTCAAAAATAGAAGCAACAGTCAGTTGACAAAATATTTCGTTCTGTCCCTTCATTCTTGTTATAATAGATAAGCTCATGTTCGTATTAGCTTAAGAATATTCTTGACTATTCCAGCTACAGTATCATCTGCTGAAGGATCTTTTAACAAGCTTAAACTTTTAAAAAATTATTTGCGGTCAGCTATGTCACAAACTCGACTTGTTGACCTAGCAAGATTAAGCATTGTGTTTAGCATCGCTAGAAAAGTTGATTTTGATAGTGTTATAAAAATTTTGCAAATAAGAAAGTCAGAAAAGCGCTTATTTAATAGTTGCATGATTCTTTTCTAATTTCTTCCTTGATAAGATTTTACTATGGACATTTAAAAGCAGTGAAGGAGTTTCGATACTTGGTCTCGGTCTAGAGACTCGTCTCTAGCCCCATTTTTGCGAGTCTCGGTCTCGAAGGTTTCAGGTATCGTCTCGGTCTCGAAGACTACAGGTCTCGAGACTTGGAATGTTGCAGAGAAATGATATAGTAAAATTTCTATAATTCAACGATTTTTTGTTTGTTGTATTGTCACGTAAGAAACAACGAAAACAGGTCCGAAAAAACGACAAAAATTCGAAAAAAATCAACATAGAAGTGATGACAACATTTTTAAAAAAATCCCGGCAAAATGCACAAATTTTGAAGTCTCGGTCTCGAATTTCAAGTCTCAAGTCTCGGCCCGGGGATTTTTCATTTAGTCTCCGTCTCGAAGTTTTAACCAGGTCTCGGTCTCGAAGGTTACGGTCTCGACTACATCACTGTTTAAAATCCTGTTTAAATAATGGTAACATTGTCACACTACTTGAATACTGGTATGTTTTAACATAATGTTTCATATGATCAATAAACGAGCGTTTCTTGCTGACGTTTGATGCACATCAATTAGACTCAATTTTTGTTTATTTCAATATGATTTTGCAAGTCTTAAGGGCCCCAAATTGGTTTTGTTCCGCCTGAAAGGTTTTCTCTTGGAGGCCCTGAGTGCGCAAAGTAATTTAAAACAGTAATTCTTAATGTGGTCCAGGTGGACCATCGGTGGCCCACCTGGAATTTCGAGTGGTCTGCAGGACTTTTATTAAGGACTAAAATTGAACATGCCCTTGAGTTCTTGACCTATCTGCAATACAGTTTCGACTGGTTGTTCATGAGTCTGCAATACAGTTTCGACTGGTTGTTCATGAGGTGTTAGCAGAGCAAAGTGGTCCATCGGATATTTTTTTAAAAGGTGGTCTACCGGCTAGAAAATTTAAAAATCACTGATCTAAAGTAATTAACTCATGTAAGTTGTTTCTCCTATCATTTTAACTCAGAAAACAAAGTCATAAAATCGCATTTGGCCATATATGCATTTATTTCTTCTTTAGCATTTATTTTCCATAGTCCGCAAATATTCTTGTGGGATAAACTGAGTTAGACAGTGAAACCCGTTCTGGAAACTTTCCCTAAGATGCTCTCCAAAATTCTAGTTGGAACTAATGTCTAAAGGTAAATCTGCGCATCTACATTCTGCTTCAGCCAGTGTTTCTTATGTAGATTGAAAACTTTATCAACTGTTTTCTCGAAACTGGCATTTTTTGACTGAGGCACTTTTCGTTTGGGTGTTTTCTGAAATACAATCAGCCTCAAACCTAAAATAATTATTAACCAAACCATACAACTAGTATTCTCTTAGTGTTTTGCTACTCCCCGTGTATTTGTACAATGCTTTAAGTGTTCCAGATTGATATATAGATTCATTCATTTTCAATTTCGCACCTGATTTCCTCTGGGGAGTGTTGCTGGGAGCCAACCCGCGGATAAATTCAAATACCTCACAGTTTTCAGGAAACTCTGATAGCTTTTCTGACTCTTCCTAAACTAAGACGGGGCCAAGCCAGGTCGGAGATGTAATCACCACACCATGTCTTTGGTCGACATTTGGGCCGCTTTCGCGTGGGTTCGATGAACAGGACTCACCTGGCCAACATTTTACTGGAAAATTCTGGCTTCGTGGCCTAACCAGGGTGGATGTAGGCAGTAATGTTAGGGGGCTATTTCAATAATATTTGGTAGTCAAGTCTCATCACGGCTTCGCTACTGTAAGCTGTAAGAGAGATGAATTAGCCTATATTTCACAACACTGCTGTGACAAAACAATGGACGAAAGAATGGCCTTATACCGCGAATACTGGTTTCCGAATTATAAAAATCATATTGAACAAAGTTACTTTCGTAGGTTTTATGGGGAGCGATCGCCCTCCCCCTGGATCCGCCCCTGGGCCTAACCCACGTAGCTGGGTTCTCTCTATTCGGAGAAATTGCTGAACGTTCAGGGCTTTACGAATGTCACAGTCGTGCACTTTATCGCCAAGCGACACGCCAATAACTCTTCGCTAAAAAAAAACATCTCTGCCATTTGTAACTTATTTGAGGTACCACTCTGTTTGTCATACATAAAAAAAATATTTTGATAATATAAAATGAAACTAAACTTGCCTTTACACAAATTTTAAACGATAAAAAGCTTTGGTATTCTTAGCTCCACGTAAGTTGTTCAATTTTTGACACATTCGTTCCACTTGCTTCAATAGTGTCGTTCATTGCCAAATGTTTAGGGGTTTTGAGTGGACGTAGCCTCAATTACGGTAAGCTCGGCAGCATTCTTATACACCAGGTAATCATGAATGACCACCCGCTTAATATATGATGTATATATGTTGTTCGTTTTCAGGTGAGTCTGGCAGCGTTTTGCAGCCGTGCTTGATAACATCAGGCCTTTTGTTTCTGGCCAGTATGCTGTATTTGCTGCTTCCTGAAACGAAGAACGCTCAGTTGCCAGCAACTATTGAGGATGCGGTGAACATGAGGTAAGGACAGCCACGCCGTACATATGAACCCATGTCTGAGAATTAGTTGTGGAACGAGGTGCAAAACGTGCTTTCAATTTTAAGAAATCCTTTGCCTTAAATCTGGTTGGAATTTTTCTTTTTTTACAGCGAACCCTTTCTTTAACAACAATTGCGTCTAATTTGCAGGCCTCATTTTGGATTATGTCCAAGAAAAAAAGTGGCAACTCGAAAAGCAGAGATGGAAAACTTCAATCCCGCTGAGGACAAACTCCTTTCCGTTTCATCATAAAATTTTTAGTTACATATAACAAAAGAACACGAAAATCTAGACTTTGGTTGTAAACAAACCTTGCTCAACACCCCTTACTCCTTTGCCAATTGATTCATGAAATGTTTTCCTTTCAAAAATCTTGAAAACGATTGCCACGCTGAATTAACGTTAAGAAAATTTCGTTTCGGATTCCCAGAAGATTTTGTGATTTGCTTCAACAAACGCATTTGATGAGGTAGGAATCAAAATTTACGATCAAATCAGATAATCTCTTGCAGCGAAAAAACAGATTTTGTTCGTTTGAGAATAGCTGTTTTCATTCTAAAATATTTTCGTAGTCCTGTCAGGTTGCAAACCTGCAGAAGATGTTTTTTGGGTTTTCACTTTAATGTTAGTTTCTCAGTTCGCATACTCATTCAACCTGTAGTTGTGTTTAATGCTTTCTGTTGAGCCACTATTTTCGAATGACACCTATTTTGTACAAAAACCTCAACGTATGATAATCGCGATTCCATTCACTTTTTTGAGTTTTATGTATTTTGTAGCAATTAGCGCTGCGTATTGCAGGCGTTCCATATTTGAACATGAAGCTACTCTCATCATAAAAAACTTTGGGGCTACAACTACAACTAATCTCGAAACAGCGTGATTTGCAAACACTTTCGCCATCATTACTGTTCGCGGGAATTGATGTTCCAAGTTCAATCGGAACAATACAGATCATTCTGACGCTTGCTGAAAGTAACCGTTTATTGCTTTATGTGAAGTATGTTCGTGCATCGCAAGGAGCAATCTACAATTTTGGTTCGCGGCTTTCACCAACGTCAAAGGCACACTGCGACTATCTGACTTCTGACAGACATAAAAGAAGTTCTAAACCACTGCATCAGCAGCTGCGAAACACCAGTCGATTATAAATCCATACTGCGTATTCAGTTCCATGCAGATGCAAAGTTGATTTCAGGATGAATTTTTCAGCCTTGATTTTCTTCATTGTCATGGTAACATCCACAAAATGCATGAAATCTTTTGTGAAAGAAATGATGAGAAGTTTTCAGAAATTCTCCCAAAATACGTAAGAGACATTGGAATAATCTCACGATTTCTTACCTCCATGTATTTATGAGACGTAAATCATACTTGTACGGTCACCTTCACTTCGATCTCCTCATCATCGAATGTGCGCAAGTGATGCTTTTATCTGCAAAACAAAAAAAATAGAACTACTGTTTTCCCAACGCAGAAACAAGCGTTGACCCCTTGAAGTTGTACCCAATCGCCACACAGTCTTCAGCCTACTTGAGTGAAAATAGCTTACACACTGATCAGTTGAGCCATTCAAAGTCATAAAACTCATATTTTTTCTGTGCTTCGGAAAGCTATGAAACGAATTTTACAACAAACATCGGACCTCTACGATGTCTATAACAAGAGTTATAAAGTCATAAAAAGTCATATTTGCCATGTTAGGTCATAAAGTCATATTTTACATATTTTTAATCTAATTCAATATGGAAACCATTTAGACTGGGAGCCCAGAGGGTCTAAGTTAGCTGGAAAGGTAACCAATTTCTACTGGTATCACATCATCTAGTATGGCTTCCTGTACAAGAAACTGGTGGTCTGCCGTGTCACAGCTGGTGGGTGTTGTCATGGGGGGTGTTGAACTGCACCCCCAAAATTGAGCTAGATCAGCTGGAAAGGTAACCACTTACAACCTGTTGCAAGATGTCCAGCATAACCCCACGAATAACAAATGACCAATGACAGACGTTTTAAATGGTGGAGCACCCCCGCCAGACCCACAAAATGATCTCCCAAAAATTGGGCCAGATCAGCTGGAAAGGTAACCACTTGAAACCTGTTGCAAAATTTCCAGCATAATCCCAGGAACACTAAACGGCCAATGCCAGGCGTTTTAAGTGGTGGAGCACCCCCGCCAGACGTCCCCAAACTGGTCACCCCGAAACTGAGCTAGATCAACTTGGAAGATAACCACTTGAAACCTGTTGCAAAATGTCCAGCAAAACCGAAGGAACAGGGGCACCAGATGCTTGAGACGATTTATAGCACCGATCATGTCGCCACGGGGAGCTGCTGAGGGTTTAGCAACCCCTACAAAGACTTGAACCCCTGAAATAAAAATGGAAGCACAAGAGCGCAATTGCTTTTCCCACCGGCCTGTTTTCTGTTCTGTCATTTTTTTCAACCTGTTTCTGAAATTGCGTTACCGCGATAGCGTCGCGGTTTGCAGAAAAAATTGAATGGAGGAGCAAGACTGTATCCTATTACATTCATTCACCGCAAGCTTCACACTTTCCTCTGTGACCAGGAATAACATTGCATGATCATTTTTCTTTCGTTTGTGATGTAATAAACGCGTTTGAGGGCAA
>JGI24021J15306_10002323_pt1 | contig 20371 bp, 15 predicted proteins | sample Ectturendosymbi1_FD_15306 | JGI IMG/M metagenome (IMG submission 15306)
GGGCAAACGGTATATAAGTAAGGGCAAACGGTATATAAGTAAGGGCAAACGGTATATAAGTAAGGGCAAACGATATATAAGTAAGGGCAAAGGATATATAAGTAAGGGCAAACGATATATAAGTAAGGGCAAANGATATATAAGTAAGGGCAAACGATATATAAGTAAGGGCAAACGGTATATAAGTAAGGGCAAACGGTATATAAGTAAGGGCAAACGGTATATATAAGTAAGGGCAAACGATATATAAGTAAGGGCAAAGGATATTTAATTATGACAAATGATATTTAGCTAATGTTGTGGTGGGGAATTTTATAAAAAGTTACTTCAGCCGAAACATTTGCACAATTTAGTAATGGCTGTAATCGTCGAACTAAGACGTTGTAGTCACTTCCGAGCATTAAAAAAGCGGATGTCCTATGTGGCAGGTTTTGGCAAGACAGTTTTCGAAATGGCATACCGTATGCGTCTGTTGCTAACAGAATAAACGTAAAGAGTAAAACTATGCACATGTAGTTGGAAGGAGCCCAGCATAACACCAGCTATGTCCAACCCGTGCCCCTCGGGCCGCATGCGGCCCAGGCGAAGGTTTCGTGCGTCCCAGTTTGGGTTTTCGCTGCAATAAAAGTATCCTACATACTGACAACTTTTCCATATTTTGATAACCTTGAATTGACGTATTTGATGCAGGTGTCTCCTCAGTGCCACTTTATCACGTCTGCAAACATTGAAATTAGGATTCGAACGCTTTCATTATATTAGCTTCAGATATATTTGGTTTGCTCAGATCTAAGCAAATCATTTACTGTGCGGCCCTCATTAATATGTCATGAAATGTGCGGCCCAGGTTAAGATAGTGACATGATTTTTTGGCCCAATAAGTCATTTGGGTTGGACATAGCTGAGCTAGACCAAGTTTGCAGGTCACCATAGAGGCCCCAATGCAACACATTTCAAGTAGAGACGCTTTTAAGTCTATTTGAAAAATTTTGTCTAAATAGGTCTGCACCGCGACAGAAGTAACGTTTAAAGCCTTTTATATATTCTAAGAGAAATAAACCACTATTGAACCGTTAGGCATTCAAAGAAAATTTCGTTACGTTACTGAGATTAGAATATTGAATTTATTATTTTAATTTACTATATGCAGTATATATTTTCATTTAAGATGGGATACTGCACGAAATATAAACATCCATAAATGTTCATATCTAGAGTAGGTATCCCTCCATCACTGTTCTAATTGGTTCCCGCAATAACACAGTTTCTGTGTTTTTTGTTGTTTTCCCCTAGCATTGAATGAGTAAACGATTGCAGCTCAGTGGTGCAGCATACCGCAGACTAAAAACCAGCACGAAAGTAACTGTAACGAAGTATGCTGGATCCATGGATGCATTCGAAAAATACAGAAAAAATAGGAGAAGCGAATTATGAGAAAGCTGGCGAAGGGGCAGAAAAGGCAAAACCCATGGTTGAGAATGAAAAACAAGACCCATTCAGTTTCCGAGTGCTTGATTCTGATGTTCACGATGTTTTAATATTTCTTACATTTTACTGAGCACAAAAAATATTCTTCTTTCATTTCAAATTATTGTAAGCAAATTGTAGGGATGGAAAGGGGGGCAATTTCGCGGTCGGCTCCGGGCGACACTTAGGGCCGCTACGCCACTGAGCACATGCCATGTACCGACTGTGAAGTCGTGTGAACGAGACCAGAGTTAGTTCACACGCATTGAATGCCCTTTCTGCTTCCACATGAGTGGTGTGGATGGTAAGCAGAACTTCATAGAGAGTTTGAGGATTGGCAGATCGTTGAAACAAGCGTAAAATGCATCGTAGCATTGCTTTATTCAGAAAAGAATAGCTCGACTAAAAAACACGACTCAGCTTCGGTTAGATACACAGTGCGTAAAATATTTCGAATCGTTGAAAAATACCATCGCCGACGCATCCTTGCAAAACCGTCGATGAATCGCTGAATTTCGTAGCGGAGTGCGATGCTTTTGATGTGGGCGGTTTCGGCTGCGCTGAATCAAAGGGAGCGGTCCGTTGCTTTCATATCAAGGTCGCTAGGTCAGAGCGAACTGCACTACCCGTCAGCAGAGAAAGAGGCAACGGCAATTATTGAAGCTGTGCGAAAATGGCGCCGTTTCCTAAGGGGACGTCATTTTGCTCTGCCAGCGGATCAACAATCCGTCTCGTTCATGTCCGACAACCACCGGAGGACAAAAGTGAAAAACAACAAAATTAAGTTCTGGCGATTGGAACTTGCATCGTTCTCCAAGACCAGGATGGGAGCGCAGCCGATACACTTCCGCGAGGTCGTCGAAGTGGCAAAGATCAGCGCTCGTCAACTGGTGTGCACGGTGCACCCTAGGATGCACCTAAATATGCGTGGGGTGCACCACTACGTAGGGGTTCGCAAGGGTGCATCACAAACCTGTCACGAAGAACAGATACTTTTTACAAAAACATTCTGTTAGCAAAAATGAACCATTACCCAACCAATGACTTTCAGGATTGAACCTCGACTTTGCACATTCGAAAGCAGGGATGGGGAACCTATTTACTGTCAATGGGCGCATAAATTGCGGTTATAGCTGGCGGGCCGCAATTAACATTTGAGTTTATCTTGAAATTCTACCGTTACCTTACTACGAGGGATAGAGTCTTCTTATGATATACTATGGTGCCTGCTTATCATGGAGCTTCGTTTAGACGCGATTTTGTACTCTAAATTGGGTAACGAAAATTCTGGTGCGGGCCATGTCGAATGTTCACGCAGGTCGCATTTAGTCTTCTGGCCGCAGGTTCCCCACCCTGTTCTAAAGTCTAGTGTGTAAGCATCAGACCATGTCAAACTAATTGTTGCAATTAGTTGATTATTTGTGATTCATAAGCAGCAGGCTATGAGCCATTATAATGGCTTTTTTCGATAATTGAAAAAATTGATAATTATCAATTGAATTATGTAGCTGAGTTACCTGCTTAGATTACCTGCTTATTTATGCAATTAGAGTACCTGCTTATTTAGGCCAGGGTACTTACAGACATGGCCGCAATTAGGGGGGACACGGGACACGTTGCAGTATACAGGGTGCATGTGTGTAAATAGGGTGCATGAGTTCGTCAAAACATCCTTAAGGGTTCACCGTAACAAAAAAGTTTGAAGAACTCTGGCATAGATTATTCCTACCTGTTGAAGAGTGAGAACGGGTTCTTCCTGAAGCATTGCATGCTACGTGTTCGTTACATTGCACTTGAGGCACTGACCCGATAACCTTCCGGTTCCTTCAGTGTCACAGCGTCCTTGTTGTAAATGTTTTTCATTGCTGGAATACTAATCATCGCCAAATAAAATCAACTCAAGTCAAGTAGTACCCACGCTAAACCGCATGGACGTTTTTTGCCTTTTCCCGTAGATCAATATGGTCCAACTACAGGCCCCGGGCCGCGTATGGCCCGCCACAGCGCATTCGGTGGCCCGCGGAAGGGTAAATCGTTAAATCTGAAATTCGTTGAAGAGCGTGTGAGGTTACATATGTCTCAGTGAATTGCTTACTCTGGAAAAAGTGTACTTGATCAATAATTCCTTCTCTGTGCACCATTTAGTTTTATTTATTTATTTTACAATCAAATAAAACGGTAAGGCTTGGTCCTAACCCTCCACTGGAGTATGCCTGTCTGGATAACCACTGTGTTTTTTTCAGTACCCCGACGTTCGTTTTCTTAAAGAGTCTGGCGCAATGAACTCAGAATCTGGCGCAATGAACTCAGTAGGCCTACCTCCAAATAAATCTGTTCTATCTACCCACTGAACGCGNACTGCTCACAGTGGCCCTTGAACCAAATTAATTGCCCATCGCTGCAATTAAGATAATTTTAGTTAGAACAAACGTAACATTTTTTAATCAAAATATATAATACTGATGGTGTCAGGGACTGTAGTGAGCTTCTGGAAATTAGTCAACAAGGTTAGATTTCCCAAACTGAAAGATTTCGCACTAAAATTCACTCGATATTTGGAAACACAAACGTGTGTGAGAATACATTTTCTACGATGAAGCAGGTCAAATCTAAAAACAGGAATCAAATGGCAGACGAAATACTGGATGATAATCTCTGACTTGCACCACTAACACTGATATTGATAAAGGAACGATAATGTCAGGGAAGCCTCGACCACAGGCATCCCACTGACAGAGATTTGTAATACATTGCTATTTGCTATTGTGCAATAATTTGAATGACATACTCATTTATCTTCTCTTTTTTAATTTTACGTATTGTGAATCTGTTGTTATATGCATCATTTTATTGGAAGTGGCCCGCGAGTTGTCACGTTTTTGTAAAATGGCTCGTAGGTCAAAAGTAGTTGAACCACGATGCCATAGATTACCAAGTGATCACCAAGCGGAAAAACACTTCCCTCATGTTTGTTGCAGCCAGGACCTGTGCTTTTGGGAAGGCATGGAATGTCTAGCAAGGATGATGATCTCCAAGAGCAGGGATTCCCAACCTTACTTTGACCATATGTACCCCTTCAGCATTTCGACAGATGTGCATGTACCACTAAAATTTCATGTGACAAAAAGGCTGAGTAAAAAAACAATAATCCACTGAATTTTTAATAGAACCTTTAGAAATTCAGAACTATAAAGGTAGACTCTGTTTTTATGTCTTAAACTTATTTGGTTGCGGCTTTGCAATCAATGTACCCCATCAGGTTGGCAAATGTACCCCTTGGGGTACAGGGGTACCCCTTGGCATCCCCTGTCCTAGACGAAGTAGACTTACTGGAGGCAAATCCAATTTATGCGAGTGTTTGGTAAAATAATGAGGGGGAGAAAAGCGTGATCTGGCGCCATGCCCGTACGTACACCCCCCACTCGTGCCGAGCAATCTCAGGACCAGCAATTCGAAGTGGAAACGCAAACTACGATGTGGCCAATCAAGCGCAAGTGCCGCTTTTAGGCACACCAAGTCGCGGTTTGGAGGATTATGTGGAAACATAGGCGTAGCCAAGGGGACCAAAGGGGACATGCTCCCCAAAATTTTTTTAAAAAAACAGTCATTTTGTGCTTTGAGAGGCATTTTTTCTAACAAGACAGTGTTATTCGCCTGAAATTAAAAATTTTGCTCCCCCCCAATTTTTGGTCCCACACATTTTTGGCCTGGCTACGCCACTGTGTGGAAACTCTGGCGGCGACACGCTTGACAATAAGTACACGAGGTGTGCTATCAGAGAGATAGGGGACTCTAATTTCCTTTCATAGGAGGTGATATGGTGATTGTGTTTTGACTACCAATTGCGTTGGTGCATTCAGTACCAAGGTTGCCTGCAATGTGAATTTCAACCCTAATCGTGAAATGTCTTGTTTGCCACGCATGTGACTACCTTCTCATCGTGACGTTACCTGTTCACTCCCTGCCGAGACTTCCGTAGCATTCAGATGTTCGGCCATTTGTGTGTGAACTGCTATTATGTTATCATTATTTATTCGTTGTTGTAGATGCAGAAAACGTCCATTTGTTGCGTAAATTACAGACAAAAGCTTCTGACGTTTATGTTACTGTTTTGTTACATTGGTGTTTGACTTTAAAGACTGACTTTCATGTCATGATCGATGTTTAGTAAACTGAGCCGCATTATCAACATAAACAAAACCGGAAGGTACAAACAAGCAGAGATTGTGTTAAATACCTCTATCAATCTTTTTCACCCCAGATCAGCGACATAACCAGAGTGTCGACGATGGAAGAGATGAAGTTCTTGAAGTATCGAAGTCCAGTTTACTTGTACCGCACTACAATATGGACTGCAGCTGAAGTAAGGACTTGCAAACGAGTGTGCTTTTACAGCGTGTGTCTTGTGCACTCAAGTGCAATTTTCGTGCCACGAAACAGCTTGCCTCGTCATTCATTCGATACAGAAGCGCTATGGTTGCTTTCTCTGGTATCCAGATTGACTGAGTTTCACCAAATTCTCCACAGTTAAAAGCTCTAGGTTTGCTGTAGGGTTTCGAAAAATCAGCCGACTGGACTTTCCTTTCATGTTTTTGCGATGATTCAAACTTACACATGCATGTATTCAAGTAACTAATCTCCACATGTGAGGTAAGCAAAGAATTTGCCGATAAAAATTAACCAATAAACATTTGCCGACAGATTCCTTGCTTATCTCATATGTGGAGAGTAGTTTCTTGATATCTCCATAAAATTTCTCTTTGCTCGTTTTATTGAAAGAGATTTGGTAGTATTTCCAAGTGCTGAATGAAAATTTTTGGGAATGTTTTAATAATTATACTTCATTGGTTTTGGCAAACACCCGATCTTTGGCCAAAACTATTTCCGTACATTTCTATCCTGTATATACATTTGTAATGAAGCCAGTAAACCTTTAACGCAAGCTTATTGATCAAACACAGTCAAAGAGGTAAATATCGCTTACGATCGCCTCCATCATCGCCGTCTCGTATATTTAGATTCCACCATTCTCGCTTTATTACTTCCGTTGAAGAGTGACGAGTGGTCTGTTGCATCCATCTCTGCTTGCCCCAGGGCTATACAGTTAATTTCGCGATGAATGCTGCGTTGGTGGCAAGTTCGTGGCAGCACAGCGCGTGAACCTTACCCTTGCAACCACCCACCCATCAACGCTGAACACTAGACTGGGCAGGCCGCAGAAACTGCCATTTTTCAAGTCCTCGGTATAACCCTGCCGGGATTCGAATCCAGCTTACCAGCACTGGTGGGGCGTGCTCAATCCACTGTACCACCAAATCCTCTTGCACATATCTACAGTAGTTCTGAATTCATCTACACTGGACATTTTGGAAGATTCGTAAGTAAACTCTATTGCACGAGATGAAGGTGGAGTGCGTAAGGTCACACGAACAGTTCGCTTGCTTGTAAGCTGAAGTTTGTTTATAATGCTCATAGATTAAATATCACTTGTTTCCACTTTCACCCCAAGCAATCCAGGCCCGGTACAACATACTTCCACAACAAAGGTATTTATAAGTACAGTGCCCATATAATGAGTGTTTACTTTTTTGCACAGAAAGTCGAAAACTTCTTTTAGTTTCGCTTTTTACCAAACACCGCATCCAGCAACTTACTGATAACTTTTTATAGATGCCAATGATTTTTGTTCTGGAAGAAAGGACATTGCTTGTCATTAACTTTAAGCGTGCTCTTTCCTGACTTGATAACCTTTGTGTTTTTCCGGTGTGACCACATAACCTCTATGTTTTTCTCGACTAGATAACCATTGTGTTTTTCCGGTGTGACTGAATAACCTCTGTGCTTTTTTCGGTGTGACTGAATAACCTCTGTGTTTTTTTCGGTGTGACTATATAACCTCTGTGTTTTTCGCGATTAAATAACTTCTGTGTTTTTTCAGGTGTGACTAAATAACCTCTGTGCTTATCTGGTGTGAATATACAACATCGGTGTCTTTTCGGTGTGACTAGATAACCCAGTGTTTCTCAACGGCGGCTACGAGAACCGCATGTGGCTCCCAAGCAGCCTTTGTGAGGCTCTCAGCACACTTTCAATCGACCCTCTAATATTTTGTTTAAGAGACTTCATTCTGCAATAACAAAAATGTATCAACTGACTTGTGTTAAAAATTTTTTAGTGCGGCTCTCTAACAGAATTGTGGGTCTGGATTTGGCTTCCTTAAGCGAAAAGGTTGAGAACCACTGAGATAACCTTTGTGCTTTTCCGGCGGGAGTAGATAACCTCTGTTTTTCTGGTGTGACCGGATAACCTCTGNGTCGTTTTGGGGCCCGGCGTTCGCTCTATTGAAGAATATATCTTGCACAATGAACTCAGTGCCGCCAAATAAAATCTATCTATCTTTCTCTACTCAAGTTAGTTCCTGTGCTACATGCAGAGCCGGATTAAAGGGTAAGGGGGCCCAGGGAAATTCTTACTGGAGGGCCCCTATGATGTATTTCATGACGTCATCCTTTGTAAAAGTTATGTTTTCGCTGTTTCTCAAGATTCCCGTTTGTTTTTTCCGGTAGTCGAGAATGCGCTTACTCAAATGCACATACAGTGAGTTGCGAGCTGAGAATTTATGATATAAATACATGTACTAAGGTAGTGATGCACAACCTTTTCGCTATTGCCGGCTGCATTATGTTTATTTTTATGAATTACGGCCGCCAGTGAGTTCAAGATACTTTATATTTTGCATTGCTTCTGTCTGCTTTCACACACTGAGCCTACCCTGCTTCCACACGTTTGTTTGGCCTTATTTCTACTGAGTACTGTATGTTCATACAGCAGACAAAGAGTTTTTAATAATGCACTGCCACCATAACTTCTATATTTTAAATTACATAAGTATGTGCACGGCCGCATCAATTTTTATCGAAGGCCACATGCGGCCGTACAGCTGCAGGTTGTGCACCCCTGTAGTAGAGTGTATTTTTACTGAGAAAAAATATTTCACAGGGTAGTGAGTGACTCGACAAGAAACAACACTCACCCGAACAATAAGCAGAAACCAAAGATTGCAAACAAAAATACCGGAAAAAGATCATGTCAATATAGCCAGCCAGGCCGAGCGTGAAAGTTGTTTCGAAGCTAATGTCTTGATTTTCACCTTCATTTCCAGTTAACGCCACTGCTTTAACACTGCTGCTTGAAAGTTTTGTTGGAAAAACGATTGAGTTGCGGCGTTTTAGCTAACACTGGCAAATCCTTGCGCTTTTTCTTCTTATAAACTTTGCGCTTTGTCTTCTTAGAAACATTGCGCTTTTCATAGCTCCTGATGACATTACTGACTTCGGCATCGCTCAAGGTAAACACTGCAATCTCGTTTGCTGATCTTTCGTTCTGCGAATCGACTGATTAAATCCTTTTCTGACGGACCACGCAATAACATGTGGTGTAAATGGCTTGAATAGCTTCATATTTTTATGATGTAACTCATCGACAGTAACCATCGGAAAAAAAGTGCGTTTCCACCACACGTTACCCTTTATGACGAAAAAAGGTGCAGTTCTGCTGCAGCTACCCCAGACTTTCCCAGAAGTTCGGGATCATTGATGCCAATGTTGCCACTTCTGATATTATACCATGACATCAGATGTGATGTTCTCACATAAATTTATGATGTCTGATATTTTGGCGACAAATCTGATGTTGATTGGGTTGTTATTTTTGTTTTCCACATTTCCTCTCACTTTGGATGAAAATAAGCTAGATTCATGATTTTTAAGTTCCTTTCATCAAGCTCTCACCCTAATGTGTGTTTGGTTATAGTTTCAAACTGAAGAAGCTCTATTCGCTGAGTTGAGACTAACATTTTACGTAAATTATAAACGACTTCTCCATTTAATAGCGATATTTCGCTCTGTTTCGGATTCAACGAGGGTAATCGCGCTTTGTTAGGTTTGTTAATAGAAGCATTTAGCTTGTATGAAATTGTAGCGTAAAAATGTGATGTTATCTGATGTTGAAAAAGGCAACAATCTTATGTTCACTAGACTAGCCACGGTGGCAACATTGATTGATAACAAACAGCAGTCAGCAAACAACTACTAGCTTTAGCACGCAAATTGCAACGTTTTCGTGAAATTGTGCAATAGGCGTGATGCACGAGTAGAGAGTCATACCCATGCCAAAAGAACGATTATTAGGAAAACGTTACCAGCGAAATCAAATATATTTGCATTGAACAAAACCGAAAATACTTACAGGCTATTCAGTAGCTATTACTAAAACTGGCAGACAGTCAAACTTGTAGAGAAATCAGTTGCTGTTGGGGGCCCCTTATACTTAACGCAACATAGGAATATGATGGTAGAGTTGTATTCTTGCATCGCTTCTGAATCACGAAAAGTTTTCAAACAAGTATTTTATTTGAAACAAATAAATTTCATCACGGGGTGCCCCTTGCAGCGGGGGCCCGGGGCAATTGCTTCCGTTGGCCCCCTTAATCCAGCCCTGGTTACATGCCGTCGTTATATGATAGAATAACTAAACTACATACATGCCCTGCATTGTCTCGCCATGACAGACACTATATCGCTATTACTCTTTTAAATCACCGTCTGGATTTAAACCTCAGTTTTCAAAAGTGGAAATTACGATCTGTGAAAAGTACATCAGTAGATCATTCGGTCTTTCCTGCTTACGTTTATGTTTAGATCGACGAACATAAAATTCTCCCATAAAATATTGTCATATTTTTTGTTTCTGTTTAGACACAAAAGTTGTTCATTTGAAATCGCATCCTATGGTAGCTTTCTGCACATATCCGTATATCCGAGCTGTAATTAACTAAACCTAAGAAAAGGTTTGCTTAGAATTTTGCAGCATTTATGGTTGCATCCTGCGCCGTACTCTAACATCCTTATGTGGTCAGTGCAATCTCAACCAGGAAACGTTGCTTTAAAGTCCATTGATGAAAAGTATTTAACAAGAAGTGTTGATGTAAAACAGGCGCGCAACCAGGGGGGGGGGCATTTGGGGCATTTGCGCCCCCGAAAATTTTAAAACATTGCAATTTCGCCATTTGCAGGAACTTCCAGAGAAGAAAGATGAAATTTTGTATTCTAATCTTTTTTAAGAGAAGTCTTATTTGAATTTTTCTTTGTGCTACTGGTTATTTATCTCCTTACCAGATTTATTTTGAGACAGAACATCTGTTCGAAAATTTCGTAAATGATTGGTATTTAACCACAAATATGCAGAAATTGTCAAAACGTGGGAGATAGTTTAAAATGTTGGTATTTCTAAGACATTTTTTATCCTTATGTTCGTGTACCACTTTCCTTATGTTCGTGTACCACATACCATTTTTTTCTAAGACAGACGTCAATTTAGCCTCATGAAACTTTATAATATTAGGGTTCTGTTGAACAGTGCAAACTTTCAAAGCGGTAAGAGAAATTTTGACATATTGGTTGTTATTTAAAAAGTTTGTGACCACGTCAAACCGTTTGTTTTTTTACGAATTATTTATATTTTTAACGGGAAAAACAGATCAACATTATTAACGCAGTACATTTTTTAAAAAACGTTGATTAGTTGCATTTTCGGTTCGAAGCCTAATAGTTTTTAACTAATTTTAGCGTGAGAACTGTTTCACGTTTTAGTGTCTTCCTGGGTTTGTTGGTACGAGTACCACGGCTTGGGAAAAAGGGCTTAATAAAGTGTCAAATGAGTGCTAGAACTAATCAAGTGTTGAACGCACCTACCTACTACACCACTTTGACTCCAAGTGGCTCTTTACCAGACCCTAACTTTTGCAACCAGTAGGGGGGTAACAAGAGGGAGGCAAGGGGAGCACAATTGCCCGGGCGCCGAAGCACTATGGGGACGCCGAATGACTGCGCGGGGCGTCGATAAGTCCCATCTATATCACTAGTACTTTCTTCAATACAGTACGTTTGCTTCCGAAAGACCTCAGGTTCAAATATGGGGGCTCCAAACTTGCTTCTTGCCCCGGGCACCATCTAACCTCGTTACACCCCTGGCAATCAGTGCAAGTCCTGAAAGATCACAGCCCTAAACTTGTTTCTAAAAACTTTCACATAACTCGTGGATGCCAGAAAAAGCCATTTTGCCTCAAACACACCTGATCCGTTGTGCGCCAAAAACACAAGACACCTGATGCGTTTTGCCCGGAATGGTAGCATTCAAAGATCTCCTCACCCTTGACATAGACTAACCCTCAAGTTTGGGATCTTCATTCAGATCTTCTGAATTTTTGCATTTTTTGTTCAGTGCTTAACTGTTACTGAAGCTTCACAGCCAGTGTCATAGACAGAGGGGTTTTAATTTTCATGGGGTTTCATTCAGTGGCGTATGGTGTTATTTGTATTTGGCGTGCGTTGTTAGTGACGTCATAATTTGACGTCATATTCATGTTTTCCAAACCAACGTTTTGGCAAAATTTGCGCTGATCAGCCTTAGCAGACAAAATAAGGACAATTGTTTTGAATAAAGTGAACTATCGTGGAACACAATCTTGAACATGCGTAGTGGGTGAAAGGTCCGCAAAAAGTGGCGAGATGGTTTCTTTCTGGATGCAGACGATAATCCAGATTCCCATCAAAACCTAATTATTACTTTTTGGCCCATTTACAATGTTCCTTGAAATTTGTATGCAAATTCATTCTGTGGTATTTGCATTGAGTCGACAAATTAACAAGCAAAAAATATGCGAAAGCAATTAATCCCCTTTGCGCAGGTAATAACGTTTTTGTAAAATATCAAGCTCAAGGTGAGGGGTTAACCCCACCACCCTTGCATACGCCCTTGTTCATAGGCACGCTCTAACGTTGTAGGGGAAATTTGAATTTCACAAGGGCATCAACATTATTAGGTGTTGTTTAGGTAGTCTTGGCAAAAGTGGCGAGGCCCGTCCACTTCTGGTGGCGAGCCTGGACCAACCATTCGTAATAAAGTTAAAGATGCATTCCTGCGTGCATTCCTTTCAATAGTGTTTCAGTTTACAGATGAAGTCTCGTATCTAAAACTGAAACAATAGCATCATTGATGAAACATATCCTAAGATTCATTCCAGTCGCTTGTATCTGACAAGTTTACCACTCGCAATATCGTCTGCAGAAATTATCTCACACCAAATATATTCAACTGAAGTTTAAAAAATCTAGATAATGGATTTGATGAATTTGCTAAAACAAGACGAAAATTTAGGCAGGTTTAGTTGTAGTCTATACTGTACATGCGGCACACTAAAGGCATGACTGCGCTGTTGCAACCTTTCCGTTGACGTTGCGCTGAATGCGCGGTTCTCGACGAACGGAATGTGGCGAAGAACAAGACCCACATATAAGTGGCGCGAACAAGCAATAACAGTGATCGCGGCGCGTGATCTCTATTTACTTGCTGCCACAGTGTGAAGCTTTGCGCACTTGCCGCTCGGGCTTTCCGATCGCAACAGCACTAGTTGAGTACGGAACCAAGTGTTTGTATCAGGCTACTAATTTTTACTCTGTCTTGATCGTTCGGTCTGCATCTTGATTAAAACTGAAAAGTTCTGATTTTCAGAAATGTTACGAGAAGAACTTTATATGTGCCCGTTTGCGAAAAAGTTGTATCATAGTTGAATAAGCACGATGACGTCATCGAATGAAATTTCATGAACATTGCCCCCCCCGAAATGAAATGCTGGTTGCGCCCCTGGTGTAAATCATTTAACCTGCAGGTTACATAGCTCAGGATCAAAGCAGAGGCAACAATGGTGGTGAACCATTTTCCTCTAGAACCTTTACCGAGTGATGACATGTACATCGTTAAAATCTCAAAATTAATTTGTGCAGCTTTCACGATTCCTGCTCGGCCATCAAAAAGTCCCACTGATTTCCGAACACCATCTGATGTATGTTGCTCTCAACAGCGTTTTCGCTCATTCCCTGAAGTGGAAAGACGAAGAAAAGCTCTTTGTCATTACCATGTCAGGCTTTGACAAATATACTTTGTTCAAGGTAGGTTAGCAACTTGCACAATCGTTTTCGTTCGTTTTTATCAAAATCTTTCGTATTTCTCAAAATCGTTTCATTTTAATCATTCGTTTTTTTTTCAAAATCGCTTGCTTAATCTTTACATTTTTCGAAATGAATGTTTTTTTAATCTCGTTTTTTTCCAAATAATTTTTTTAATATTTCGTTTTATTGTTAAAATCGTTTTTTAATCTTTCGTTTTTTTCAAAATCCTTTTTTTAATCTTTCGTTCTTTCAAAATCTTTTTTTTATTTTCGTTTTTTTAATCGTTTCTTCAATTGTGCATGTCGTTAATTCTCATGCATTTATTGCAGGGATTTTACTGGGAACTCCGAGCTATAAAGTTTAACGAAGACTGCAGTAGTCTTCAATTAGTGTTCTCCAACAACAAGACACTGTCCTGGCCTTGCCGTGATACTGAGATAGACGATTGGAATCTCGCCAAACTTCACGCCCAGGTAAGCCGGATGAACTAAGAAAACATTCACTGAAGCAGTGTAAGTTGTCAAATGCTGTCATTAAAATGTAGAATTTCACAGACGGTTAAACATAATTATCGCTTTAACGGTGATTTCAAATTACGGTTATATGACAACTTTGCCACCCTTCTGAAATTAGTGAAAGTTCAGCTGTGACTAACTTGAAAAAATACAGTACAAGTGTTTGCTATGGCTCTTTTACGCGGCCAAGCTGCAATGGCCTCATCCTAGTCAGAATTGACATCTGTGTTTTGACCCCAGAACTGGCACCACAACTGCTCCAAGCCTCCCTGCTATTTACCACCATCTCATTTTCGAGTTAAGGGTCCGGCGGAAGGAGTTAACCATCATTGCCTGAATAATCCTCCAGATTTTTCTAGAATCTAGAAGACCTGACAACAGCATGTAAAGGCTGTAGGCTGTTACTTACGAGCTATGCAATGAAAAGTGATTTTTTCCATCTGGTCTCTTTTTGCAGATGTGCAGTAATAGGCAATAGAAAACTTGTTAACTTCTAGAATTTCATACAGTTAAGAAGGTAGGTTTGCGAAAATGAAGAAAATCTATTTTTTAACCTTTGGAAAAGACAAAAGCAGAATTGAAGCATTGTTTCCTTCCTTGTTGTGAATTGCTGAACTCTCAGGACCACCTTGTAATCAATAAAGAGTTATGATAATGTAGCCTACGCTATTTTTGCGAACATAAAATCTATGATTCACCAACAATTTTGCCTGTCCAATTAGGCCTATTAATCAATTTTCCCTAAAAAATGAGAGCAAAAAGAGTCAAAATTTTTCGGTCGCACAGTACCCACAGTTTTTCACAATTCCTTTCCAATTTTCCTAAAACTTCCACTTTGGACGTTCAATACTGATACACATCAATACACAGATCGACGTGTCCATGATGGTCTGTGCTGGTCCTCCTGACTGGAAAAGGTGTTTGGCACCGGATGTGATTTTGTTCGGTTCCACAAATCCCGCTTGCCTAATTTCTGCTTTGGGCTAAGAAACATCTTTATTTGTCCTGAGAGATTATCAAGCACTATCCTAAATTTCAAGATTTTCACAAATTTTGCAGTGGGTTATGGGTTCCCATTTTGACCCTCCGTCTGGTACGTGTATGCGCTCAACGCATTTAAATGGTCATTCTTACCAAAGTGTACATCACAGTTTTAAAAGTTTTGTTTTGAAAAGCTTCACATATCTTTGCAGGTGGCGAAACTGCGATAAAAAGCACGTAAATCTAGAAGTGACGCTGACCTTCCCAAAAGCTGATCATTCCTAAGCACGAGGATGTGAAGAATACTTTATTTCATTTTTAAACGTTTCGAGGGTCAGACAAAGACCACATGCCCTTATGAAGTGCGATATCCTATGCAGTTTCGCCTATATCCCACTTTAAACCTGATTTTACCATTTCAAACACGATTTGCCAAAACCTAAAACAACGTTTTTTCTTGTGTTTGTGGAGTCAAAAAGTTTACTGCTACAAAATACGGCATATCATTCATTTGGTGACAGGTGCATTAGTGCAGAACATAGGCTCCTTCACAGGTTTCTTATCCTTTCCAATTCGGACTTCTAAGTTCACTTCTCTAAAGTTAATGTTTACCTAATAATTTTTTTATTTTTGGTACGCCACCCATTCCAAATCCACGAGCTTTGTTGGCTGGTTTTTCCTGACATAACTCTCAGCTGGTTTTTCCTGACATAACTCTCAGTGAAACTGAAAAATAAATCTAGGATTTGTAAACTGCATGATGAATGTCTTGGAATACATGGTCGGCCATAGATAAATCAACGAATTCACACAGCACTCTACAGCAATACTATTGTGGCAATAAAAAAACAAACAATCTTTATCTCATAATGGTTTACTCTCGTCTCTCCTAAAAACATTCAAATACAAATTAGCTTGCTGGTGATCGTTTCGTATCAGTCGCACGGTATCTTTAGTTATCAAGTGAAGGTCAGCCCATAACCTCTATGAAAAAAACAAATGGTGTCTTAGTTGCCTTGTTATGACTGCTTCTGTAGTAAACAAACGCACAGTGGTTAGCATATCATTCCCGAATCATTCTACTGGGAACAAGAAAAAAATGCCCGGGCAGATCATAATATAATGCTGCTGCAATTTTCCTTCGCATGGTTTATTTTCAACGTTAGATGTTTACACTCACGCCTGTGCAGAAACACACAACTCGAAGACCAAACTTTCTTTCTGATTTTATTTTAAGTTTGAATTTGATAATATTGATTTACGTGCTAAGGCCGCTTCCTGTGAAAGGAGGTTTTTCGTTTTTGAAATTCCTCTGCAAAGTCTATAAAACGTTTCACTTCGAAAAAATATCCAAGCAAATAGCTGTCCATTGTGCTTCAATTTCACAAGCAACGCTGGCTTATAAAGATGAGACAGGTGTTAATTGACGGCTACAACAGCGAAGGCTACGTACTCGTGCACCCTGCAGGAACTGTCTGTAACTATACAGCACAATAAATATAGTTTCACCTTATCCTATGTCTAAACCTAACAGTAACATACCGGAAATATTTTGGGTCTAATGAAAAAGATCTTGTCCCAGCTGGCTTTCAACAGTCAGGAGAACTTGGAATCGTGGATTTTATTCTATGGCCTGTTGGAAGCAGGCCCGCAACCAGAAGGGGGCGATCGGGAAATTGACCCTCCCAAAATTTTCACAAACGTATTCATTTGTTAGGTGCAGCAACAAGTTACATCATTTTGCCCCCCGAAAATATCAGTTGGTTGCGGCCCTGGTTGGGAGTGAAGAAGGCGATTGCAGGAAAATGAATGACAGGTGCTGGTGGTCAAAGTAATTGACGTCCGTGACTGTTTTGTTCTGGACCTAATAGACATTTCTTCGAGAATTGCATTATAGTAAAGCAAATGCAGCAGTTGCCCAAAGACGTTGTCTAGAACAATGTCAAAACGCCCTGCGGTGGACACTAGACACATGCAGCAAATTAATGGTGAATTTTGTTAAAATAATTCCAATTTTTCGTTGAAATAACGGCAATTTTTGGTCGAAGTAATGCTACATTTTGGGTCGAATCTAACTAATTTCGACGCACACAAAATGAGATTTTATTTCTGGCAGGTTTGCATGACGTACTACGCCCCGGGCCTGAGCCACAACTACGTTCACTTTGTTCTTCCTTCCACCGTAACTGTCTTGACAAAGTCGCTTCTGTCTCCCATGAGCATTCTATACAGGTTGCTGGAGCCACACACGCAATTCACGGAAAGAATCAATTATCAAGTATGTTTGTGAATATTCCTTGCCACACATGAAAAATACTTCCACAAACCTGGATGACCTTCATTTTCGTGGATGATAAAAGCTGTCAACTTTTTACGCCTTTCAAAAATAAAATCTAGAAGCACTATTAGGAAATTGTGAAACCTTAATTTCATGTTTTATTAAAAACCCAGTTGATAAGATCACAAATCGGTGGCAAGGAACTAAAATTATATTTGAATGGAGCGACCAGGATTGGATTCTTTCGTGTTGTTTCTGACGGACGCCCGTGCTGTTATTTGATAAAGAGCGAATTGTGCCTGCGAAGAGAAGGATTGCTTGAACAGCAGAGTCCATGTGAGATGGTCTCCGTCTACTTCCCCTCCAACACTTATGCTTCACATTTATTTTTGAGCTGAAAGTCACAGATGTATCAGAATGGATCACTAACCTTACGTATTTGACTGTGATTAAAAGGCAATCTATGGTTGAATCAGCAGTGGATGATGCGCAACGCAGTTGAAGGGTATCACTTAATTTCACCCAACACCCAAAGTAACACCCATTTGGAGCTATTCCCTTAAACTTCGTCGACCTTCGTATAGTTGCGACCAGAATTATTCATATGCTGAAGATGTTGAATTTGTTTTTCACGATAGTGCGCTCGAGATGCAACTTGTACCCTGAGAGCAGTGGACAACACAGGATCTAACATTTTAAACAAAAGGCATAAAAGTAAACGGATCCATCCGCAGCATGCTATCATCCGTTACAAGCGTATTTGACATTTTTAATCGTTGGTTAACTTTTAATAAACCTGTTTCAAGATAGCTAATACAAATTTTGACTTGCACCTTGATTATAGATGTGTCTTTTTTTGTCAGGCATTGAATGTGAACAGATCCACTAGTAACAAGCGTTCATTCATGGACAAATACTTTCGTTTCTGGAAAGCTATACCAATAAGCATGGAACAGTTCGTTGAAGGCGTCGCTGGAGAATGTCACAAGCACTACTACAGTAGATCCGAAAACGTAAGATAAACTCAAAGCTTTTGACAATATTTATTCAGTTCTCATAGCAACCAGTTGTGATAACAATTTAGTTAAGGTTTAGCTTTAGCTATTTTCGCTCACGTGCGTAAATGCGTGCATTTCAGTGAGCAGCTGTGTAACACGTCCTTAAAATGCGTGTGCTTGAAGTGTACAACTGTTCAACACGTACGAAAATGCGAATATTTAAGTGTGCAGCTGTGCATCACGTGCGTAAATGCGTGTACATGAGTGTACAGCTGTGTATTTATGCCTGCACGCGCGCCCTCACCCGTGCAAGACAGAGTTTCTTTGAAAAGTGCATTAAAGGTGAAAACGTTTGTCGGAGCAAACGTTCCGCTTCAATGCTTATACAAGTATACCAGATATGTTCTTGAGGACACTTTTTGCAAATGGTATAAAAACTGCATTTGATCATCTGCACGATGTAGTGGAGCCACCACCAGAAGGCAACGTGGGGCGAACCGTCTTTTGTCACAATTCCCTTCGGCATGTTGACGCAAGAATGCTGTCTTTTGAGAAATTACCTTGTTTCAATAGTCTTCAAAATATCGTATTGACTTGATAAAAGTATAGGCACAATGAAGCACAAAGCAACCCTTTCATGAGTACAAATTTTCACGTACAGTGTTTTCTCCGCCTTTTAAACCATTTACAAACCTAAAACCTGTGGGCCGCCGTCACTATCGCTACACAGTCATTTTCTGTTACATTGGAATTTTTGAAAAACGTTGTCTTTGGACGTTTGAAATAGCAAAACTCAACTTGCAATGAAATGAAGATTCTATGCGCCATTTTTCCGTTTTCTGTGAGAAGCAAAAAACAATTTTCATCAAAACACGCAAAAATTTCAAGTATTGCAAATTGCACAACTAAAGCAAGTTATTCCATCTGATCTCTCTAAACTCACTTATGCCAACGCTCACAAGGTTTGGGCTTTCATGTAAAATTTGCTTGATGCGTAGATCTTGAAAACAAGTTGTGTATTTAGGAACGACAGAACTCCAATTTTCCACCCCGTTATGTGCAAGACGAAAATCTGCAAAAAATTCCCTATCTCAAGTTCCTAACCACTTACTACGCGGTGATCAAGAAGTTTGTGTCATCAATTTCGCACTTGATCGACCCTGATGAATGGAAGTACTTTTCCTCAGCACTATCCGTTCACGTACCCAAGGTTGCGGATTCAGAAATGGTTGATGTCATATCTACCTTCATCCACCAAGTACGCTGACCTGGTTTTGCATAAATTATGTTCAGAATAGAACTTGACAAGTTGTTTTTTGCAAGTACTTGCTCAGGTACGGGCAAAACTTTGAAGCAAGGGATCTTCAGATGATAGTCTAAAACGTTATCCCTAATCTTTTTCTATTCCTTTGTTTATAACAGGGGTCAGCTACCTTTCCCTAGTCGCGGGCCAAAAACATGCTCTGCAAGGTATGGCGGCCGTGCTAATTTTCCACCAACAATTCCGTTTCCTACACTGTTTATGATGTTGGTAAAACTTTGGAATTATAATCGGATTAACTTCTGATTTTCACAGTTCATAACGAAAACGGAATATACGACATACAGTTCATGTATAGCACTGTGCAGTTTCTCATAAGTAGTTCCGCATAAATATGCAATACAAGAAGTTTCAAGGAGAGCAGATTCATAAAGTATAATACCGCTAGGCGGGTCATACAGTTTCTACAATTTGTAAAGGGTCTGCGGGCCGGATAATTTTACTTGGCGGGCTGGAAACGGTCCGCGGGCCGTAGGTTGCTGACCCCTGGTTTATAACTTTATAGAAGAGCCTCTCGCTTCGTTGCTGTCTAATTTGAAAAGTATGCAAATGTTTCAGCTTTTTAGCTTTTTGAAAGTGTTTTGAACAGTACAGACGAAATTATTTTACATTCGTACTAGTAACACACTTTCAATGTCAATTGTCTGAAAACGATATTGCAAGGCCGCACACTTTCACTAAATAACCAATCAAGATATACTTTAGGGCAGTGGTTCTCAAACTTTTTCTGATCGCGTACCATTTGTGTGTCCCATACTCTCATCACGTACCACCTTGTTCCAGGAAAAGTCAATGTGCCAAAT
>JGI24021J15306_10002325_pt1 | contig 20364 bp, 9 predicted proteins | sample Ectturendosymbi1_FD_15306 | JGI IMG/M metagenome (IMG submission 15306)
CGGCACTTTTCGGGGGGGCGGCACTTTTGGTGAAAAGAAGGAATAGCAAATGGTCTTTCATGGTCTTTGCCACCACCTGGTGGTGGGGGGTGCGGCACTTCCCCATGTCGGCGCCCTCTATATGACCGAAAAAATTACTGAGCTAGAACACACAACTACTGTACAAAGAAGCATTACCAGCGAAAATAGGCATGAAAGATGCTAGCCCAATGTTTTGTTGAAGCCCCACTAAACAAAACAACTCAAAACATGAGCAATACATATAGTTTGGTTTGAAGAATATTGAAAACATGCATGGACATTGGTTCATTTGTTTGGTGCAGCAAGAACATGCATATTTAGGCAGTGTATTACATTTCATCCAAATAACTTGTTTCACCTTCTTCTTGCCAACATTGAAGCTTAGTTTGCCGGATGCAGCTTAAACCTAGCAATATAGTAGTTTCTCCCGATGATTTGCGATTGTTTTAACGGTTTCCTTGTTGAATGAGTTTGAAAATATGCAAGATGTGACTTTATGAAGTAACATTGAAAATATGACTTTATAACTTTTGTTATAAACGTCACAGGGGTGTGGTTTTTCAAAAATTCTTTTCATAGCTTCCTGAAGCACAGAAAAAATATGACTTTCATGATTTTAAATGGCCCTAACCATAAGACAAACCTTTTTTTTTCGCGAAAGCCCAAAATTTTATGCAGGCAAGTTTGGCAATGGAACGAAGTTTATTGAAATTACTTCATTCTTTGGAAACTACAGTACTTTTTTGAATTCATTTGTTCTTATACAGCTGATCAGGCTACGTGAAACTTCAAAATTATGAAACGATTTAATTGCAAGTCTTATGTGCAAAGCATAAAATAAACAAAAACAAACACTGGAAAGCGATATATATTTCTATACGAGCAATCGTGTTTCTGCACTTATTTTAGGGAACGCTACAGAACCAAAAGAATATTGAGACTCCTTGTTTCAAAGTCACATTTAAATCTCTTTTCTAAGTAGCAGTTTTGCAAGGAAAATGGTATGGACCTAAAAGTCCTGGAACATGCAACGGTTTTCTGCCACTACAGTCTTTTTATAGGTTGCAAGAAAAATGCTTTTCAAAACAGCCTAGAAGATTTGTGTTGATACTAAAGTTTTCTTTACAGTTTCGTGTGTCAAATTGGAAAAATGACTTCCGCTCTGTTTCAATTCACATATGACACTGGGTTGTTGTATCTAACAAAGCTATCATTATGAATGAAGCGCTTCTGTCGACGTTGCTTACTGCATGTGGTTGCAGCATTTTTCTAGACGTGCATCACCGCAACGTAATGGTTGGTGCTCGGGTTGACACAAGGTTAAAGAAAGATTTTGAAAACAACCTGAGCGAGATGGTACGAAACAAATCTAACAAAGAAATTGCAAACGATGTAGATCGGAATACTAACAACCAGGTGCGCAACCAGGGGGGCATTTGCCCCCCTCCGAAAATTTCAAAACATTGCGTAACAATTTTGACATTTTTTTGTATTGTATTGTATTGACTAACGTCGTCACTCCCACACGCAAGCCGCTTGAATTTAAGCATGCGTCGCAGTAACATGGAATACGCAAATACATGAAGGAAGACGAGGATACATACATTGGCGGTAGTAGAGAGTATACGCTTGATGGCGCAAATACATTTACTTTGATGAAACACAAGCTTTTGAGACTTACGCATGAATGACGTCATCATGCTTACTATAATGTAGTACTGCGATGACTTCCAAGTACATCGATTTATAAAATGCTTGAGGGAGTGGGAGGCTGCGAAGAACCAAGGGTCATCTAGGCTGCAGACCTCCCAAGGGCGAAACTGCCTAATTTGTAAAGGGATTACAAATGCCTTGCAAAAACTTTCAAAGAATAAAGATCAAATTTTATATTCTAAACATTTCTAAGAAATTTATTTGAATTTGTACCAAAAAGCTTTATTTGAACACAAAAGTTTTTCCACGGTTGAAAAAGCACAGGGGATGTCATCGAATGAAATTTCATGAAAATTGCCACCTCCCGATATGAAGAGCTGGATGCGCCCCTACTAACAACTAATTCAACTAAGATACCAAATTGCGTGAAACGTGAATTAGTTTTCGCTTTGTGACGACTACATTGTGTGTTGCTGTGGAATCGAATGCGTTGCTACAAAGCAGTTGTGCAGTAAGTTTTACAAATGTTTACGCAGCAGTGAAGACATATTCGCCGACCAACGTCTAATGTTAATAAACATCATCAGACCGTCAGTACACTGTTTGCAGTTCAACTCCTTGCCCTCCCACGTTAAATGTTTGTTAACCCTGGTGGATCACGTGATCTAGATGACAATTCTCCTTCAGCCATTTGCTGCGTTCCGTGATTGATAAGATCAGTAACAACGGCAGTCACTGGCTTACGGCACAGAAAGAGACTGACCTATATTGCAAATGTGATCTCCATGTCGTGGTTGTGGCGCTCATTTCATTTCGGGTATTAAACAGTGCACAGTGATACTGCAAGTTGCCATTTCATGGCAACAGGCTAGAACTGCAAGCAATAACGAAATCTGGGCAGTTCGTGCATCATTATGTGTACTCCACAAAAGATCATTTTCACAGGGAGGCATTACATGTACAGTTGCGGTAAGTTCACTGCTTTCTCTGAGAATGGGCTAATGGTCTAAGAGGTTTTAAAAGAAAACTGATCTAGGGAACATCAAAGGGAAACGAACAAACGTTTCATTGTTGACAGAAATGCAAGATTTTTTCTATGCCCTATTCAAACCACCTACAAGTGGAAATTTGTTGCTCAACTACATCAACGTTTATGCCCCCACCGGTGTTTGCGCTGTCTTTCGTAAACGTCGAAGAAAATTGCCTGCGGAAAGCGCATACCGAAGAAAATCAGATAAAACCTTCTGTACAGTATGTGTAGACTTTGCCTTTTTTATCTGTTAAAGTATTCAGCAGCCAAAGCCGAAAATAGTTTCTCCCCAGGACGTTCGTGAGCATATTACACTGCGGTTACCATCTGCCAGTTACGTTCCTGTGTAATGCTCGGCTTACGCTGGACCTTGTTTTACTTTACAACTTGTACGCGTGATCGTATCTGCTGTCAGTCTGTGACAAAAATGGAAATTTCACTTTACAATCGGAATCAGTTGTAAATGAACAAAGTGTTCCTAATGTGCATGGTAAGACCGTTTTCAAAGCAACATGCAAGCTGCACAATGAACATCCCAGTTATGTGCTTCATTAAAGATGTGTTCGCTTTAAGCATTTAATCAACTCATTTATAAATCAATCACTTTGCTGCGTCATGCTTTGTTGATGGAATATGCTTGATGAAACGCAATGCTGCGGTGGCATCACATGGCCTACGAACTGCTGATGAAACTAACTGCAAAGTTTGGCTTGTACACGGAGAGTCATAGAATCAAAAACCGAAGTTAAAAATCTGCTTGGATTCAAGTAGATTGCTGCTTAACTGCATCTTGTAATTTGTATATTAGCTCCCTTTGTTTTTTTTACAGATGAAACTTTCGAAAATTCAAAACTTATTTCCAGCCAGAACTTCCTAAAGATTTCCATATTGAAATATCTTCTTAGAAAGACAAAGAAATAAGGCACACCCTGCGGCCTGCCATTGCAATTTGGGAAAATTACTGATAACTGCCGAAGAAAAGCACTGTGTTTTGTCACGCTCCGTTATCAAAGTTCACATCGCCCCGCGACCGACTCTTTCGTATGGAGAAAACATTTTTGCCAAACCGTTGTACCCTATTATCGCATTTTTGGTTACCATTTGGAGAACACCAGCACAGAGCTTCAAAGGGTAAACCACCTCGATGTGCAAATGCCGAATGAGGTTTTTCAAAACAATTACACTGAAGATGTGTGCTTGCGCCTATTCAATCCAAGAACTGATCGAACTAAGGAATTCGCGCAAATCCACATGTTTTCAGAGTGTGATATAAAAGCGCGGAAAAAGGTTTTGTACAGTACAAAAATAGATGGTTTCTGAGCGCCAATTCAGTTTCGTTATACTCGTTTTCCTATTCTTTTCGGAGTGTCACGAGCGGTCTTGCTTGCGCTGTGGTCCACACGGTTGCTTCTGCAGTGAATGCTGCGCTGGTGGCTAGCCAATGGCAGCACAGCATCAACGGCAGTATTGAACCGAATTTACTAGATTTCTTGGCGCTTGCTCAACCAACTGTACCACTTAAATGCGCTCTAACCGATAGCAATAGCGAGAAAAAAAACTGTTCTGGTATAGAATTTTTCAACCTCTTGTACTATTTTGTCAAACGCATTGTTGCCTTCTCAGAATTTGATGCACGTCTTGCTAAAATCAACCAAACGTTTTGTTTTGATATTTCAACATTCCTGCAGGGAATTTTCCCTGGGGTAAATGATCCGCACTTTTCTTTGCCGCTGCAAGAAAAGGAACGACAAAAACTGTTTTCGGTTTGAAACACAAAAGTTTACATTCTTTTCTTGGATTTTCCTTTGTTTTCACACACCTAAAAAAATCCTAATTTTGGGTTGATATATTTTGCTTTGTTAACAGTCCATGCTGAGTGCTTTGATAACAATTTGATGACATTTTTGTGTATAACCTTTGATGTGAACACTCTATCATTGACAACTATTTTACCAGTAACAGTCACATACACTTATTACAACAAATGGTAGGAAGTCATTTTGGCAATGATGCAGACGTTCGATGTTAATGGTTTCCAACAAGATTTTTCAACAGTTTTTAGTATTTTTTAATGTAATTTGTTCTGTTAAGCTAATAATTCAAGCCGTTTGGAGCTACTTCCTTTTCTATCCCGACGATGCTACCGTAGCTGCTTTGAGTTACACGGATTTTTCTCCTTTATTTAGAACACCACAGTAAGGCCAAACTGAGCGCTTTGTGTCATGTGTAGTCAGCTATGTCGGCAAATGACCCTATCGCAACAATATCTTAACAAGGAGGCAGTGTTACCTTTTTCAAGTGATGCAACACCTTTCTTAGTTAGGTGAATGCCGGTTTTAACCCGCTGGAAATCGGAACGCAGGACAATGCAAGCAAAGATTTCAATGTCAGAAATCGATACTGCAAGCTTTCCAGGTTCGACAGCTTTGAACACTTAGAAAGGAAAGGGGCGGGCAACCGAGGAACGAAGCGTATTTCTGAGGTAAATGTACTGTACATCTGTTGTAATGCTTTCAACATCAGCGATACTTGGCTGGTGAGACGCAAATACTAGCCATTTTTTCAACCTACAGCCATCTTTGCTAATACGATGATTTCAAGATGGCGGAGCACTGACAAAATTAGGAAAACGCGGTAATCAATCAAAATGTGCACTGCCAGACGTGACATATCAACAAGGTGTTTTTTTAAACAAAGAAGGTTGACATGAGACAGTTAGCATCTACTTAGGCATTTTTGCAGGTTTCGGATTGTGTGCGGAAAAGTTTGAAAGGCGTGTCTGATAAAAGAGAACAATATGGCGATTTTTGCATTGTGTGTGATGGACCGGTTTCGACCAGTTACCAATCTAATGCTGTGCTGAAAGTTTGCTTTTCACAAATCCCATTTGGTTCCATACACCTCGCTATTTGTAGTTGACTTAACATGTTTTACAGATTTTCATATCCTGTTACTGATTACAAGAAGTCCTACACTTGGGGCATGTCTTGGCAGTGTTTCGTTTTCTTGCAGGACCTAATCAAGTGCTGCGTAAGAGTTTGAAATATCTGTTTGAATTTTTTTACACGCAATAAACTTAATTTTCCCTAATTTTCTATTTTTGCTGAATTAGGTTCTTAGAATGGTTTTGCATCAGAGAACGTAAAAAACCTGTTGCATCGGAATAACACCGAAATCACATTAGTTTGATGGACTGTACATTGTGGTATGACTTTGAATGTTTTTTGCGTACTGTATATGCTTTTGAGCGATGCAAAATTTTGGCGAATGATAGCGTATCAGAAATAACTAACCTTAGATAAAGCTAGGTGGGCTCTGTGGCCGCGGACCAATCCTTTTTCGAGCACAACAGCATCAAGCTACAAACAAAAACAAATTTTGTGAAAAATGACGTGTTTTATGTGTTGGTGATGTTCGGTTGCGGAAAAGTTGATGGTCTTTTACTTTCCATTTTCCTTTTCATAAGGATTTAGAAAATATCGTGAAATTTCTGTGCTACTGAACTTGTTTCTTTTTCAACCCAACTTTTGCGCGAACAGTTTGTTGAAGTGACTACAAGTTCGTTAAAGACTAACCCGCTGCTTAGAAGCAGATTTGTGGAGCACTTTCATTTACAACTGGTCTCCGATCCCAATTGGATTTTGATTTTTACGAATGAAAAATTGTACCTTATTTGACAGGAACTGTTTCGTGTGAAAAAGCTTTACACCTCCGTAATTTAAAACTTGACTTCTGTTAATAATTAGTGTCAGAAGAAATCTACAGTATACGTTGCTGTACAAAAATATTTAAATAACTTAACTTTACAAATATATACTGCAGTTCTTTACTTGGCTGGAGGCAAAAGCCCTTAGTGATTGTTATCACATAAGTTTTACGTAGTTGATTATCTTTGAAAATGAGTGTGATTTAATTGCAACGGTAATTCTTTATTTAGTGTCATTTCTATACAGGTCTCCGCGTTTTTTCCATTTCAGAATCCATATTCAGGATTTACTGTAAGTTAAATGATTTGATAATAACTTCCCTTTTGTCTTCCTAGTGCTCAACAAGACCCTCTCATTGTTTGGTTGCTGTTTGATTTACTGCCAAGCATAGACGTGATGTGGTAGTGTTCACAAATCTTGTGAAGCTTTGTAAAGTTGCCTGAAACTTCATTCAGGAAGTTTCTTTTATTGATCAGAGATATTTACTGGTTGAAAGTGCGCTAGTATCAGGTTTCCCGACAAGGTCAGAAAGCTCGGTGGTTGATGCAGTTGCGGGTTTAGATTTTGAGGAGCTATGTCTGTGCTGGGCCGAGGCCATAAATTTTTAAGTTTGATGCTAAAACAAAAACGTAGATGTGTATTTGATTTTTCGTTTTACTTGATTCATATTACGATCCACATGTAGTATGCAAAACGTTTGCTTGACAAGTTGGAGTTAGAAGATTACGATGAGGCATTGTATACAGCTTTTCGCTATACCCCCTGGTTTGACTGTATCCATAAACGCCTTTACTGGCGTTACCTGTGCAAAAAATAAAATTGTTGTTGTTGTGCAACCTTATATTGGGTTCCTTGTCGGGAACTGCTACAAGAAATAAATTAAGCCGGTGAAAACACTATGGTAATTGGAAGCGGGCAGAAAATGATATCAAAACGGAAATATAAAAACAATGAAATTTCGAACATGGCTGCAAAAATGGGGGTTGAAAGCGCTAAATGAAAACTTGCACCAAACGCTATTTTCAACTGTTTGATGTTTTGTACTTCTTCACCTTGTATGATTTCTCTGTCTCGTACTTATATTAATAACTATTAGAGACTTATTTCACGTATGCTCTGCGCTGCCTTACTCAACTCCGTTTAGCATAAAGGTCATGCAAACCAAATATGTCTTCACTTTCAAATTTTTCACCAAATTAAAAAGAAGTAGAGTAACCATTCTTTCATAGCATCATGTCTGAAAACCTGACAAGTCATAGTTCCAAATCTTCTACGTAGAGCAGTGGTGCTCAAACCGTGGCCCGGAAGGCCCTCTGGAGTGGTCCGCTAAGCAATTTTCATTGTAAAGAAAACTTAACCCTATATGGACATATTTAAATTTTTGCACGCAAAAAAATATTTTTTCCATCAGATAGGCCCTGAGGGTTATTTGGACCGATTTTATCATGGAAAATTTTTCGTGCCAATTTCCCCCCTTTTTTGAAACGTAGCATATTTGCAACAATTGACGCTTGAGCACTTCGGAGGTAAAGAGACGACGTTGACAGAATTATGTTTTATTCACAAAAAGTGCTTCAACAAAACAAAAGAAACACAAGAAGAAGAACTAACGAACAAAACTTGTCTTTTTGCCTTCTGGTTTCCCCAGTAAATTGGTCTGCTTCTTCCTTGTCCTTATGTGTGTTGAACACTTGATCAGGAGACATTTAGATTAACAGGCTTCTCTTTATGAAATTTCAAAAAGGAGTTCTTGTTCTTGTCAAGGCAAAGATTTGCTTCAAACTTTTGGCAAAAGATGTGTGGGGTGCTTTTGCATTGAGGCATCTTGCATCACCCTCGTTTCTCCTGGTAGATGGGAAAGTCACCTGCATTGTTGTTTCTCAAAGTTTCCTTCGAAATCAATTGTGTTGTGTCCTTTCAGTTTCTTACAGTGAAAATGTCTTCAACCGAAATTGATATCCTGAATCTTTTTATGTACACAACTTGCCCCTCCTTAGCTAAAGCAGGAGAAATAAAATGTTTGAACTCAGCAGACGTAGCTGCTTACTTTCTTGCAAACCTACGTCACTGCAGTCGTGTAGGTAGAGCAGCCGGGTATTGCCAACAACTGTGTCCACGAAATGGAAGAAGATCCGGTGATAATACTTCTTGGATCTGAGCTTAATTCTGTACAATCCTATAGGCCAAGCGCATTACCACATCCAAGAGTTCAACTGCTTCCATGAACTTGTTGAAGGGCATGATATATCAAGTGTACGTTTTTTTGTCCCAACGCCTTGACAGAGCTGGTAAGCTGTGCATCTTCAAAAGAGGTCAAAAAGGTGACTGCTTTGAGCCAAAACATTTTACAACACGAAGGGAAGGGTTATGCTGCTAACGATACACTCTCTAATCATAGGCACCACGTTCTTTGGTTTTCACATGTGTGTCTGCTAGCATCCTGCAGCCAAGTGAACGGTTTGTTCGAACTGTTCAAGGCAAAATATACCTCTTTCCATGGGAATGTTAGAATGTCACGAAATTTTGATTGTTAATGTGTGATAGGAGGTCTTATTTTGAACAGCTTGTCAAAAGTTTCTTCACCGAGTGCAATCATTTTGCTGACATCATTGAAGTGTAAGTATTTTGTTATGTGTTCAAAAAGGACTCTGGTCATCAAAGTACTCACATATTGGAGGCCCAAGTTCTTTGACCAATACAGTGGCGAACGAGGCACAGGACACATGGACATTCTCAATAAAACAGCAAAAAAATTTCCAGCTCTTTACATGTGAGCATGAGTGATATCGATAGGTTTGTTTGCACTGCATACAAATTACTTTGCTCCGCAATGCATTCCATCATAGCTTCACCAAAAAACTTTCTAAAAATGTTCCGAGGGTTCAGATATGCTTTCGCTCTTGGGATGCAAATCAGGTCTGATTGGAGCAGCTCGTGGAGAATCACATTTTTGAACACATCTCCACCTGGGATTCGTGATTTTGTTTGAAGAACTCTGAACATGAGTTGTATCGTCTCTATCGCACTCATCTAAAACAGAAAGATGGTTTACGTGTGATTTATAGCATACATTTTGGAAGCACATTGAAAACAATGTTTGTCCGCCAAGCTTGGCATTCTTACCTGGATCCGTGGACGTCGGAAGGGGGGAGCAGGGGAAGGCTTGGCCCCCTGGATTTAAAAATTTCAGCAAAGAAAAATTTTAGAAAAATCGCCTAGTGACCCCCCGGGAAAACATTCTTTCGACGCCCATGCCTGAGTCACTAAAGTCTTCTCTTTCCGGACCACAATCAACTCCGGCACGCCTAGCTGCTTCTTCTGGAACATACTCAGTCATGGGCGTAGGAAGGATTTTTCCCCAGAGAGTGGATTTTTGGATTTTCCAGGGGTAGCCAATAATATTTTTGCTGAGGCGCCAAAGTACCAAAATTTCATTTTTACCACTTGAAACTAATAAGACAATCTTTTCTTGCTAAAAATTTAATGCAAAAATGTCAAATTTCAAAGTCCAGGGAAGAGCCTTGACAACCCCCCCGCTTTTGACCCCATGTACCCAGTGTCAGAACCGCCCGTGAGATAATAATCGCTGCTCTCTCCATCATCTCCACCCAATACCCTAACTTCCCAACTCTTTCTTCGATAAAATGTGCCAGAATCCATTCTTACAGCAAGATTTTCTGCTGTAAGTAATAAGAAATGTACTGCATAAAATACCAAAAAATATGACTCCATTGACAAAGTCAGCTAATTTGCAACGTTTGCTGGAATAGACGTGCAATCTCACAAAATAATAGTTGCGTCATATCAACGGCAGAGTCTACTCAAGCAAGCCTTGCTCAAACCATAATAAAAAACGAACTCTCCAGGACACATACAACCGCTGGATTTAATCGCAGCAATACAAGTTACAGACGAAGTTTCCTCAACCAAACATTTGATCCCTAACATACTTTGGCATCAAAAACTAAAAGGCGTGACAAAAGTATTTCCGAATTAGAAACGGATATTCAAACGTTGCAAATCGGCTGACATCGACAACCGCGACTAGAAACTCCGCAGAGAGTGAATAAATAAAGAAACTTGAAACGTTGCAAATTTCCAGCAAATGTCCACATAGGGTTAAAACTTTAATCATTTAAGAGAATTTTTTAGAGAATTTTTATTGAGATTAATAATTCTTGTGGCCCGCGAAGGATTTCTGAAAAACAAATGTGGCCCACGAGCTAAAACGTTTGAGCACCACTGACGTAGAGTATAGATGAATGACCAGAGATAAACACACTCTACTCGTATTGGTGATCGCCAAAATTGTATTTAGTCTACAGGATAACTGGCGGAAATAACTAAAGACAACAATTACATTTCTTCTTCTCCGAAAATAAATTCTCCTGTACTGTTTTTTTGTTAAGACGAAATTTACCTGTTACTGAAATATAAGGCAAGATGGACGCCTCGCACTTACATTTCTGTAGATCCGCAGACACTGCACCCCGAATACTGCTGGATCACCAAAGAATTGAGCGTCCAACACATATATGAAAACTTTTCGTTAATGATAGAAATTGAGGACGTTTTTTAGTCTTTCCTACACTACTAAAGAAAAAAGACGATGGCCTCTGTGATATTCAGGAGGTTCGGATCACTCAGGAGAAGGTATGCTCGTAGAAACCTTAAAACACAATAACAGAGGTTCCCAACCTGGGTCACATGTACTCCTAGGGGTACATTTAAGGTTAGCAATAGAAGAGAAATATATATTTACATATCTTTTATTTCCAAATATTTATAGATATATCAGTGAATATTATTTTCAAAAGCCGTTATATGTTTGTTGTTAAATAAATCTATGATTGATCATGATAAAATATTTTGTCATAAAAAATTTAAGGGTACATGCTTATCTTTCGAAATGCTGAAGGGGTACATGCTCATCTGTCGGAATGCTGAAGGGGTACATGGTCAGAGAAAGGTTGGGAACCCCTGCACAACAACATACCGTCAGTTACCGAATACGAACTAATTGCCTGACCGCTATACAAGGTGATGGTTCCATCTACAAGAGTCTCGCTAACCTAAAGAACTTGGTGCATGAGGTAAGAGTCATTTATATGAGCACTGCAAAAGACAAACTATGTTGTCGGCACCTCGTGGACACATGTTTCATCTCATCTGCTATGGTTTAGGCAGACTTTGCAAGGAAATTAAATACCTTTTACAACTGTGGATAAAAGTTGCTAAGTGCGAAAATTAATATGGACAGAATTGCTTACACTTCCAAATGAAGAAAGTAAAGGGGCAGCACGTGCTGTCGGTGCTCTCCCAGGCTACGATCTCGCACCTATGCGAAAACCGCAACCATGACGGTTGGTATGCGGTTGATAAATTCTAGACACTGTTGACTTGACTGGAGTATAAACTGCAGGAAAAACAAGAAAAATTTCAGTTCTACACGAAATGTGCGTATAGAAGCACAAAAGGTGCTCATAAGATTTTTGAACTAAGTTATCCACCTGGGAGTGGCCCAACAATGACATTGCTTAGAGCAGGGGTAGGGAACCTGTTTATTAACACGTGCCGCATGAATTGTTCATTATCGCTGGCGGGCTGCAAAAGCAATATATTTTATCGTAAAATTGTACCTTTGTCTAACTACGAGACAGAGTGACTTCTCTGGACTTGCTACCTTAGTACCTTCGTTTTGACACGATGTTGTACTCTACCTTGGGGAACGACAATTCTGTTGCGGGCCATATCAAATGTTCACGCCGGCCGCATATGGCCCGTAGGCCGCATGTTCCCCACCCCTGACTTAGAGCAAGATATCCCATAGTGCTACATTCCAAACCTAACAGAGGCAAATCTACTCCCATGGAAAGCTGATTTACATTTAGTTTCGAAGGTAAGATTTTCTTACCACAACAGCAGTTGGGTAGTGATGTACAGTAATATCCCCTTGCTAACCTAAAACCTGGAGGGAGATATTTTATGATTTAACTTAGTGTCGACTGTCGACTATAGTTCAAGACGACCCAATCCCACGCAAGTCTAGTAGAAAATCACATTCGTAAACAAACGACAAACAGTTTCGAGATATAGAGAATAGGGCAAGCAAAACACAGGAAAATAATTCAAAACGAAACAAAATGTTTTATAAACATGTGTTGTCTCGCACACTTAGAAATAACTTTGCAATTTCACCAAATCTACGAAGCGTGTAACAAATACATTCAGCAGTGCAACTGCCAACTCTTCAAACACTCATTTGATTTCATTTTGTATTATTGAAAATGTTAGAAAACTTTGTTAATTTTTATATCCAATTTTTGAAAATTCAGCAGTTTACACGGTATTTAACCTCCAGATATGATAGATGCAAAATTATCGTCTACGTGTCATAACCTCTTAAATTTTCGTATATATATTGCTGGTCTCTTGCATGATGCCCGGAATACGGTTACACAGCAGTAAAGCAAACAATTAAAGAAATATTTCAATCTGATCAACTTTGAGATTTAAAAATTATTTGAAATTTGAAAATTATATTTGAATAAGAACCGATGATGCCTAATCAGCAGTTACAGTGGGTGAATATCATAATGTCTGACTCAATGCTGCGAAAAAGGATTTCTTTCGGTAGATTCTGATCAATTTTAAGCAGTGAAATCATTGCCAAATTATTAAAATGTGCAATTTTTTCACTTTGAAACTGGTTTGTGCTGAATTCGCATTGCAAGGATTGTTATGAGGTCAAACTATATTCAGGGCGGGTGCCAATGTTAGGCAGTGCACTGGTTAATCGCATAATAGGTGAGGGTTTTCCAGCTACGCCACTTCAAAAAATGAGTAAGTTTGTTGTAGCCAAATCAAAGTTGTTTTGAACACGTTCCTGTGGATTTGTAATCTATGCTGCCGACAACTTCTGAAAAACGGTATTGGCTCTGTGATATTCAGGAGGCCTCTGTGATATTTCACTCTGCCCTGTGAGGAGGGAAATTTATTAAAATATAAGCAAAATATTACAGATATTTTTATCTGTCGGTAATTGACACACTTTTGTCGATTTTTCAAGAATTTGCATTCCAAGGTTCACAAAAGGTGAAAATAAAGCCTTTGCTGTTTTCCTTTATTGCTGTCTTTCTGATAAACTTCTGGCACTTTCATTTTTGCTTATTGCTCAGCTGACTCTTGCTTGGAGCAAATTCTATATATGATGAAATCATTACATCACTGGGGCAAGAGCAAGTTTTCTTTAAACTCGGTCACAGAAGGACTGCATCACCAGATTTATAAGTTGTGAGCCTTGTGGACGTGTCGAGTTTTAGTCAACTGGCAAAAATTCTAGACGCACATTTGTAATTCTGCTACAAGTAAAGAAGATTTTAGAAGAGTTGCAGACGTTATACAGTTAATCGCGCTGATAGAGCACAGCAACTATACTGTATGTTTAGCTAATGGCGATTTTTGCTTTATCTCACGTTCAGCAAAAATTACGCACCATGCTGTGTGTATCAAGTACGAACAAGTTTGTCCAGCCTCACATGTATTATGCTGCATTATTCTAACTTCTTCATCATTACAATTATTAAAAGTTTAAACCCGAATTGTTTGTTAACCACTATATCTTTCTATACAGTATATGCCAACAAATAATTCCCAATGTTGTGATTGCCGAGCAAGTCATAAAATTTTGATGTTGTTCAAAACATTCCCTATAGGCTGGTGTCATCGTCTCCAACTGTACTAGGAGAAGCGGTAAATGATAGAAAAAAAATTGTTCATGGGCAATTCTTTTTGAAATTCTACAGTTTTAACTGCGTAAATAAAGAAAACTGCTTCGAATTAACATAAAGCAAAGAGCACATTGGTTTAAAACAGTGGTTTTCAACCTGGGGTCGTTTGCCTTTTTTCTAGGATCGCCAGAGCTTCTGATTGAAATATTCATGATTGCTTCTCTACTTTATATTTCGTATGTGGAACCAATTTTGTCGTAGCCATAATAATAGGATCACCTGGCAAAAATGATAGACCGTTTTTTCAATCAAAATTGTTTTAAATGCGATTATGACCATCGCAAAGTTTTGAGTGTGATCATGACCATTACAGTACAACAGTGGTTTTCAACCTTTTTGTGGCAGTGGAACCTTGCGCAAATGTTTGCGTTGCTCTTGCCACCCTATGCAATGATCCAAGTGTCTTCATTGCTACAACCGCATAGAACTGTGGTTGTGAATTTCGTCCCAGGCAATTTCGGTCTGCTTCGGAACCCAATGTTGAAAAACACTGCAGTACAAAGTACTGCTGCGTTTAGCAACGCACGAATAACTTTGTGACGTAAGAATGTTCTGAGTTTGTAAATTAGATATCTGAATGCGGTAGCTAACTTGGGAGTTATTCTAGTTTACAATGAGTTTTGCTGTGGAATGATTTGCATACGGCACGGGTCTCTCTCACTAATGCTGCCATGTGCATGAATTTATTAAATGAGTCTTTGTTCAACACTCACTATTGNGATCTTCTATTGTGCAAACACAACTGTATTATATATGCCTGACTGGAAATTTTTGGAAGGGGGTCGTTAGGTTGAATTGGTTTGCAAAATGGTTCGTTGCATGAAAAAGGTTGAAAGCCACTGGTTTAAACGGTTGACTGAAGAGTATGCGTTTAAAAGCGCCCTGGAAAGCTCATACAACAAATGCCGGTCATATTCCCTTGATAGACTGCGATAAATTAAATTAGAACACAGCCATTCATCGTTCTGAAAATTTTCCATCGGGACTGTGTCGTCAAGTTTCAATTTCCACAGACGCAAGTGCTCAGTTTGTCACTCCAGATCTATTACATTGGAACGCGTCTGAGCATCACAAAATGTTCTACTGCTTTTATAAGTTGCATGACTTTTATGTCACTGATGGCACATTCCTACGACACAACAAAGGTCTCGAATGTCGTTTTTGCTTATTCGAAACTGAAGTTTGAACTGTGACGGTTTTCCCGTGGGATAACGTTAATCGATCAAGTTGACAAATTCTCCCAAATAACAATCTGTCGTCTTGTTCTGTTATCAAAGCAGCTTTCAGCGCTCTTTACGGGATGTGTTGTTTTCAGTAAAAACAACTTGAATGAAAATTGTAATTGAAGCACATTTACATTCCACAATTTTCTCCTTTATTCTGCTTTTTACAAGCTTCGCCTTCTTTGAGAAAACAACGCACAGCGTATGCAAGCATCTGCTACAGAAGCCTCAATGGCTTGATTGAATTTGTTCTAACGCAAGGACCGTAGAATGAGTGAAAAATATTTTAGAAAGCTTTGGAATACATTGCTTAAAGAAAAATACCTTGCCGTCATGCTTAAGATTTGTAGGTAGTTTTATCGCTGAGCGCACGCTTTAGGAAAAATTGCTGTTAAACATAATTTTGCTTCCATGAACCTAATCAGTCGAACAACTGCAGTAAGTATTAAAATTTTCTGCAATTCATTGAAAAGGTACTTTTAGTCCAAAAAGAAAGTTTTCACTACAAAAGTTTGTTTTCTCTATCTCTGAGTCTCGTAAATAGCTATAGCAGGGGTGGCCAACCAGTCAGATACCAAGAGCCAAATTTCTTGCTGTGTTTCCACAAAGAGCCACATCATATACATTGGATGAGCACACATGAACATCGCCCCATCTCTTCCTCATTCACACACATACCTTTGCTCAGCTAGATTTATTGTAACTATCACACACGAGCATGATAATGACAGAAATTTACAAGCCATTCATTTTTACACATGTTACTTAGTGGGACGACTTTCAAGGTGAACAAATGGTACAAAATTTTGCGACTTATACTCGAATAAACACTGAATTTAGGTAAAAGCCCCATGTATCCGGATGAAAAGCCGCATGCGGCTCTCGAGTCGCGGGTTGGTCAGGCCATGGTACAGCATTTTATTTGGAATAGTGGGATTCGGCAGTCATTGCAATTTTACTTGTAAAACTACAACCTACAACAACAGGCCCGCAACCAGGGAGGGTAACCGGGTAATTTCTCCCCAAAATTTTCTAAAACATTGCGAAAGCACCGATAAGTTTTAGTTGTTCGGTGAAACAACAAGTTACAATCCTTGTTCTCCTCCATAAATTTCAACTGGTTGCGGCTCTGTATAACAATAAATATTCTTTGGAAGAAAATAAGGATCGACAACAAGGACATGACCTTTTAGACTCATTTTAACCTCCGTTTTATAGTATCGAGAGGACTTGGAAATAAATGAAGGGTTGTTGCGGTAAAATTCGTTTTGAAAGATTTTGAGTTCTGTATGGGCAACGTGGAAAATGAGTTCATTTTAGAGCCAACACATTCATTGCCTTTGCGTTGTGTTTTCACTCTCGCGAGCGATTTGCTTGGCTGTTTGCAAATATAGCAAATATTATTAAACTTTTGTGTTCAAAATTCCTTTCTACTGTTGAGATCATGATCAAGAAAGCTGCGGCTGAAGTTTTGTTTGGAAATATTTGAATTTGTTTTTTTTCTGATGGATAAACCTCAAAAACTAAATTCGTTCAATCGAAGCTGTTCGTGCAGAATGCCCCAAACGAAAAACACTGCATCACAGGTTTAAACGTTATTAGTTAGTGCACCATCCTTCAGTTTGATAGAATTAATAGCTATTTGCTCACCACAGACAAAAAAAATCCTTTCACGAATTTCGAGGATATTGCTGGCTGATAAATTTTGATGACAACAGTTGCTCCGAAACCTATTATGCCGACAGAATATATACAGTAGTCTTCGTTCATTGTAGCAACTCTAGTTATGCCAAAACTGTTATTGGCAGTTGTTCATCAGTGATTATTGTTGTTGGACTTCTGTGAACACGCGCCTTAAACTGCGATTTAAAACTTGGACTAAATACCTCTATTCTCTTTCAGTAATCCTGTCACATGATGGTGCTCTTGTGAACACCGGCCTACAAGAAATATTTTTGACAAGTTTTTGTCATGTATTCCACGCTACGTTTGCAGGAGTTTTAACTGTAGCCTACATAAAAAGCAAAACATGTAAGCTCGCAAAATGATGAATTTTTTAAAAGACTGTAGTGTTTTAACAAATGCAAAGGATTGGATTTAGGAAACGGTTGAGTTACAGGGTTATTACCGTGGTTCATGTCGGCTTGAATGTAACAAATGTTTCCCAGTTGATAAGACAACGAAATGTGTTACATAAAATCGTTTTTAGCCTGAATAAGAACAAAATTTGTCTTTTCAGACCTTTCGCTCACAGTTAAAACTTAAAGAACAGGCGAAGTGTATCACAAAACGTTACAGATTACAAAAGCGAAGAAGTTACAATAGATTACGGAATCTCTATGGGTACTCTTTCTGTCTTGTAGTAGCTTTACCAGTGAAGCACAGGAATTAGCGGGCTCTGGGGCTGTACTGTACCATCATTTGATTGTGGTTGAACAACTTCATATTTGATGAAATTCACCCAATAGCTTTGTTGCTTTGACGCACAAAGTATGCAGCATAATCTTATCCTGTCTTGACCTTGTAGTAAAGTCAACTAATAAACTTTTCTGTTGAAACGTGCAAATTTCGAAAGCTTACCATTTAGCAAGTACTGCTCTTCGTTTTGAAACTTTACCATTGCTTCTGTTTTCAAGATTTCAAACGTTATTGGTAAGCTGGGGTACTGATGCTGGTGTGAGTTTACCTCGAAATTGTCACAACGGACCGATCTTTTGGCGGAGGGCAGAACTGCCTTCTACAAAATCTACTAGTTGTTTTTTCGTTTACTTTTCTAATATGGCGCACAGAAAAATAGGGCCTACATTTCGTACTTTGATAAACGCTTTAACAATGTGAAGTGTAAACAATAGCCTGGATAACTCACTTGTCCATTTAAGACTCATGCCAACAGAAGCTGGGTATACTGACGCGAAGTCTGCGACTTCCTGTAGCAGTTGCCTGGTATGTCAATCATCAGTTCAGTTCTGTGATGCAGTTGCAGTGATTCGTATTGATTACTGATATTATTTTCAGCTTTTTTTTCCTTCATCGTACTTCAGCCAAATTAAGTTGGCTTCAATATCAACGACTAACCTATAGTTTTCCCAAACAGTGGGTGAAAGCGAGGTTTTCAAGCAACCGAACTAGCTGTGAAAGTACTTTTACCCAGCTAAAATTTGCTAAACAACCGCGTTTTGAAAACAAAATAACACACACCTAAAATCTGATGACCCATCAACAGCCGTATCTTCAATTTTCTCTCCAGCACGCCCATATCTAACAAACAACTAGCTTGTTGACGCTACACATAGTTGTGTGATAACACCAACGTAAGCTAAATCTTACCAAGAAAGTGGGCCATACCATATTTATCCAACCGCTATTGGAATATTAAACAATTGAGAAGCACTGGACTAAAGCAAACAGCTAGAGGTGTGAGCTGCGCCGCGCAGCTTCTTTCTTTTGACTCCGGCTCCGGGTCCGAAGAAAAACGCAGAATCCTGCCGGAGTCGATTCCGTTACTCCGGATCCGTGGCCACCTCTGGTGCAGACCGCGTGGCATGTGTTCAAAATTGTCAGCACGTAATTGCAGGGAACCGCGTGGAGATGTTGGGTCTTATATCGAATCTTCGCAAATTACAAGCCATAAGTTGATACCAAGACTTGTGCTTGCAAGTACAGTGTCTTAAGGTCTTACTTTCTACTTGTAACGCTTTCTGTATTCCAGCGTTTAGGAAATTCCAGTGGTCCAATGCACACAAGTAAGATCTGTTGATGTACTTCCTCCTCTGTTGTGGCTTGACTGTGCTAACATTCCTCGCCGTATGTTGTAGGCAATAAGAACTTAATATAACAAGCCTTGCAGTTTCGGTAGCGCTGAAACCTAACGGATGGTATGTGACAGTTGACACCAAGGATAAAACCTGGATAAATGTATTTAAACTCCTGCATAAATTGGCAGTACTCTAGACTCTTATACGTTTGCTAAACAATATTGAAAAAGGTCTCGTGTCGTTTGTGACTGACTTTGTTTTCAGCAACATGTTTCTTTGGTTTTGTGGTGATGTATGAACATGGAAACAGTACGTTTAGTATATTTAAATATCAATAAGTGCTGTAATTACATCACACACTTTGCAATGCATGTAAGAATTTGTGGTACTCTAAGTGCAGCAGCTAAATCCTTATTGTGCATCATGTTGCCATTGGTCATTTTGAAGAGGTATGGAAACACTTATTTAATATTTTATATGTCAAAAGTACTGAACCTTTGGCACGAATCAACTGCAAAGTGTTTTTTAGTTAAAAGAGTTATTTATAGTGCATTACAGCTATGTGCAGCTGAAGCAAATGTTACAACGTTGAGTAGCTTTTTATATAGTAGCAATTAGCAAGATGGGTATGGATTTATCCACAAACTTGGTTAAAGAGAATGCATGTGGTGACAAAATAAAAACACGTTGCCGATTCATATGCAACAATTCAACTCTAGTTTCTGTCGCAGTGCCGTTGCGGTCAGAGCTACGCTCAACAAACGCGGTTGCGTTTCGTACAGTGGACAGAAACTGCTGGGGCGGTTTGGGCAGCGGACCAACATTTCTATCCACAACATCTCTACAACAAACAAGCGCTATCTTTTCAACGCGCTTGACATTGCATTTATTCTCAGAACAGATTAGTGTACATACTTGTATCTGCAGAGTCATTCAGCAGATTCCAATATTATCAGAGTATAGTATGCTGGAAAAAGCGCACTGGTCATTTCAGCTTTAATCAAAAACAGTGGCGCAATAGACTTTGTAGCGCCACAGATAACTGCGCATAGCACAAAAAGAAGTTAGCGCACAACTTTTAGTCATATGTGGTAGAAGTAGAGATGGCACGGGCCGCTAACAGTCCAGTCTTCGGGCCGTCCGCTACGGTTTTGAAACAGTCCGCTAGCAATTTTTTTAGCGATG
>JGI24021J15306_10002327_pt1 | contig 20359 bp, 16 predicted proteins | sample Ectturendosymbi1_FD_15306 | JGI IMG/M metagenome (IMG submission 15306)
AAAAACACTCTTAAGCCTATTATGGAGCCATCACAATTTGAAAAAGATGAAGCTTTAAGATTTTTAGACCAATATATGGCAGTTCCACCATAACCAAAAACTAGGCCATCATTGAAGTCATAGTCTGCCCTCCCATATGCAAAATGTGACACACCTAACAGGATAAATTTTCAAGTTGTTGTTTTGCCAACCATGTCTCTTGAAGAAAAATAATCTGGTAATCATTTAGCAATTTTTGCACATCAGGCATGGAAGACTTATAACCCCGGCAGTTGTAAGCGGCCAGACTGAGATCATTTAATATCCCTTCCATTTTTGCTCCTTAACTGAACTGGATGGTGGCACCAAACATCTGTTTGGATGCCAGGAATGTGGTTTGAAACGTTTCACTAATGGACATTTGTGGCATTCCAATACAAGATCTTGCGGCCACTTCCAGCAGTTGAGCACCTCACATCTGATCTTTGATCATTCTCTGATCTTTGATAATTCTGATCTTTGATCATTCTGATCTTTGATCATATCTGATCTTTGATCATTGTCAAATTATATTAGAGGCTGTCATTAACATGAGTGCTATGCTCGCATAGTTTTTTTCTGAGTGTCTTCATATAATCTACTTACTAGCAGTGTAAAGATCAGACACATTTGACTGATAACAAAATATATGTTATTCAAGTTTTTACATGAAATATGCCATTTCCTTCAATGCAGTGTTAAATCATGATGACCGATGGTATGATATCAGTGTTGGCCTAAACTTTGAAAAATCCAATAATGCACTTTGAAAAATGTGTTAATCTTTTGCTGTAGGTCTGTTGAAAGAAAACAGAAACCGATCCCAAGAAAAAAAATTGCTTGAGACATATAGCTTTGCTTATTTCATGAAGGAATCACATGTGATGTGGTTAAAAAAAAATGCAGCATGTTAAAACAAACTAGCTGTGTAACTTTGCATCCATGATGTGCACCTTGGCATCCTTTTTTCCTAGGTTATGTAGCCAATGACATACATTGTTTTGCTTGTGTATTTTGCCTCACCTGCTGAAGAATAGTTCACTCAGAGTTGTTAATTTACACAAAGCAATAAAAGTGTTTTTAATTATTTGTTGGTGCATCTGCTCTGCTTTTTGGAGTTTGTTTAGGACAATTATTAACACTATCTGATATTGACCCCATGTTACTCTATAATAATGTACATAATGTAATCTCACATTCAATCAGGGGCGCATCCAGGGGGTCTGTTTGGCTGTCATGACAGGCCCCTTTGTACCGCAGGTAGGCTACTCAGCATTAAAGCTGATAATAAAATATCAAACGCTGTCATTGCAGGTCTCTAATGCGGGTGGTTTGGAACGGGCAACGGCCTACATTTCCCTTCTACGTTGCATGGTACCATTACCAAACAACAATGTCCCTGCCTTGTCTAAATGGGGCCTGCACAATGACATGAAACAATTAACATTTTTGAACACTTTAAATTGATATTGTGTCGAACGCACTTGTTTCGGAATTTCTTCCTCTGGCAGTGCCAGCTCCAATGCAAGCAAAGCTGTCAGAAGCTGGTACATTACCATGCACATGCAGAGCTGTTTTGCATTATTTTGCTTCATGATGAGAGGACACAGTGTCTAATCGGGACGTTTTTTTTCTTTTTTTGCAGTTTCGGCCTAAATTTTATCTGCTGTTTACACCTACGAAGTTAACACTAAATGAAATAAGTTTAGGCCTACCTCAGCGTCAAGCCAAGTAATCCTGGTTCGTTTCAACTGAAGCTATATTTTTACTAGGAATTTCTCATAATGAAAGGTGCAACAGCTAGCCTCAGAAATTGTGGTCGCATTATCTGAACAAAATATCAGTCAAGCGTTGTATTTTGAAAATAGCCTTTTTAAAATTGAGCAATCGACAATGTTTTCTGTGCAAAAAGTCCTATATTGATTTCGAGCAAGTCAGTTTTACATTATGATGTAAAATCATCAGAGCAATTGCAGCTCAATCGCTCTTCTCCACAGTGATTCCGCAAGTATGTTTATAACACCGCCATCTTTGATAGACAGCGCTCCACAGACGCAGTTGTGCAGCTGATTGTCAGCTTTGATTTTATAAGTGCATATACACTGCAGTGGGGTAACTGACGGGGGGCAAGCCTCCTTCCCTGGCAAGCTAAATGTAAAAACTGGGTCCCCTTTAATTGACATTTTGATATTTAGTATTCTTTAATTTGTAGTTTTTTTTGTGTTTTTCGGTGTGTTTTCTTTTTTTCAATCTAGTTTGGAAATCCACGACATCTAGAGATTCACTATCATTTCTTAACCTTTTTCTGAGTTATGGCTAGTGGGCCCCCTTCAGCTAAGCTTTGCCCCCCTCCTGGCTCAAACCTCTTGTTACGCCACTGTACGTATGGATAAACAGCTCTCATTGCTGTATGGCTGACATTTGCTGAATGTTCGACAAGCTAAGTATCTTTTCAGCACCATGTTTGTAGGAACAAACACCGATTGTGATGTAATAAATGCACTGTGACTAAAAGCAATGATAATTTCGAAATTTACCAATGAGATCAATACCACTATCTATTCTACAGTAAAGAGTTGGTTGCGCTAGGCTACTAGTCAAGTTTGATTGGATTTTAGGTAGACCTTGATCGATAAGGCTTTTTTGGGCCAATACGGATGTTTTTAATTTTCATTGCCGCTAACCGATGCCGATATTTTGCAACGCTCAAACCACAGTTGAAAGACAATATTTCAGTGCGATGAAGAAGCGTATAACAGGGAATTCTGTGCAAACCTGGGTCACTAAGATAATCAAAAACCACATGGCCTTGTTTGCAGGTAACATTCTCCTTACCGCACAAAACCTGGGAGCAAATGTTATGTCATAGACAGCCGTACTGGGATGATTGTCGGAGGGCTGCGCGTCGTAAGGAACAGTTCAGAGAATTTGCATTAATTAATCATAGCCGAAGTAGCAACTTGGGTTTCCGAACACTCATGCAGAAAACTAGCGTAGGGGCTTTCATGAGCAAATATTGCCGATATGCTGTATGTCGGCAAATTTTGCCGATATGATACTTTGGCAACATCGCAAAATTCATCGGTCGATTTCTAGTCTTAAGAGAAAGTGTGGTTTTACGCTGAAAAGTAATATGAAAAGCTGCCCTTCAGCAACAAGACCCCTTTTTCCAGGCTAGATGCGCCACTGCATTCAATCATATACATTACATGTTCATCCATTTTTACACATATGCATGTGAATCTCAGCTCTGCACACAGAGCTGAGAAATGTCCTGTCTACTTATGCATGTTTGTAGATCAGTCTCGTAAGTACTCAAAAATGTAAAATTAAATTGATTGATACACAATTCCAAATCTCTGGACACCAATTATCCTACCTGTTTTTACATAACAGTATACATGCAGAACAGATTCAGTGGTTGATCATTGCCAACACATTTACCAAGAATCATTACCAGCTGAAAAACTAGATTATCTGAACAAACCCAGTCCTAGTTATTTCAGATAATTGGAATTCTACTGTATTTCAATTTTGAATATTATGCAGCTAAGTGTTTTTCTAAACCTCAATTTTTAAGCATGATACTGTAAAGATGTTTAACAAGCTTCCATATGTTGCGTAATGTAAGCACTATTTGCCTGTAATGATATATAGAGGCTAAAAATTATGTAAGGATATTTAGTCAACAGTTTGACTACCAATTGAGTGGTGTGTTACTTATAACATTTCCATTGTGTCAGATACATCTTCCAAGCACAGTTGGCTCTTAGTAAATGTTTTATTTTGATGTTTCAGTGTTTTGTTTGGAGAATGATTTTTTAAGCCAGCCAATTTTGCTTTTGTTTGAACAAAGTTGCAAGACAAAAAGTATATAGATACTTAAGAATGAATAACTACTTCTTTGGTACATGCAAAAATAGTTGAAATGACATTGCTATATTCCATAGGTGTAACTATGGCAGGGACTAGACAAGTGCATCATAGGAATTCACATCTATAGGATTGAATCTGCAAAAATTCCTATTAGCAAATGTTTTTCTTAAGCTGAAATCTAAATTTCCCAAGTTTGAAATTTTTATCTAGTAATAGCACTGAATTGCACTCAAATGTGTTATATTGATATGGTACTTGTGTTTGTGGTTTTATTTGTAATACCTGTAGGAGTTGAAAGTGAATTGAATTAACTGTCCACAAACAATTCAACAAATTAAGTTCTAGCCTTGCAGCGAGCTTCTGAGGAACCTACCTGGTTGGTTCTGCTTTCATACATCTGCAATGAATTGAACTAGCAGATATCTATCTTTTAATAATTGTAAGCCACAGGAGTGGTGCAAGTGAATCCATCATAATTTATTTAACAAGGAAACTAGTTTTGTGTATTTATACACATCTTCAGTCCTGCAAAAATGCCGTAAGGAAAATCTTACTAGTGAAATATTGACACTGAAACAAGAATTATGAACAAGGAGCAAGAGCAGACAAGCCTTTCTTCTGGTGTTAATGTTTATTTTGTTTATTTACTACCGTTTCAGAAGCCCAAACAGACAAATATTTTTTGCAAAGGTAAATTGCGTGTAATGTGGTTAAAAACAATGCAATGAGGAAACCTACTTAACTACTGTAGATGGGTAAATCATCAGCAAGCAAACAAAATGAAATAATAACCCCAAGCAAAACTTCAAATTGTTTGAAATTGAACTGGGTGGCAACTGCCATAAAATAACATAAGTAGAAGAAAGAAGTGGAAGAATTTCTAGGTTGTGGCAGAAGTACATATGAAGAGCACATGTAACTGTCCAGTACTTCATATCAAAAGTTCTGATTCATGTAAACATTTTTGTTGCAGTGGTATATTTAGTTGTAATTTTAGATTTTAGAGTTTTACTTGACTATCTGCTTTCAATTGGAACTTCTTTTTGTGGAGATTGGAAAAAAAGGTACAATTTAAAATATTAAAGTTACAAGTGGTGTATAACTGTATGTATCAATGACCTTCATTGCATCATTCCCAGATTCAGCATGTAAATATGTAAGAGGTGTAGACACTATTTTCATGAACCACATATTACTGCTATAGTTATTAAAAAGGCAGGGCTTGATGTACTATTTACTCCTATAGTCTTGTCATGAAACAAACTGAGAAAAGTTGCATTTCATTTTTGTCGCTTCTGTTTTGATTTTCTACAACCAGTGTCCATTCTGTCCAAAGTGTGGACTGTGGCACATTTCACATGGCCTGCAGTTTTTGTTTCAGATTATGTTGTATACATCCAGCCAAAACCTGGATCATACTTCTGTATTGGAGCGATGGCAGTTTCTTGCCACTTAACATGTTTCCTAATTCCCATTGTGTTTAGATGTGGTGGGGGTAAACATGGACCCAAACATTGTTGCAAAGTAGTGTTTCCACCTCAAAACTTAAGTGAAATGCCTGGACCATGCTATTCTATGGATCTGTACCAACCCATAACATGACTTGCTGTCTAATGCCATTGTTGCGAAATACCCAAGTAAAGAAATCTTATGTTGTTGATGAATCAGATATACAGCTGCAACCCAGTCTTTGAAAAATCATTAAAAATTGATTCGTTTTGAATAACAAAACGTTGCGTTGCCTCTCCATGAAGCAGATCGTGATGCCTTTGCATTTACAATTTTTTATTTGGGGTACATCACATCTAGTGAATAAAGAGGAAACACTGCCATAAAACAGATAATAGGGTTTGGTTTGGCGATAACCTTCCTATCTATACCACTGCTCATGCTTGCCTGCAAGCTTTTGCGTTTGCGTGAAACACGCAGTGCTGCGAACTGTTTGGAATAAGAACATGCATATTTTTGACTTATGCCAAGTGTGCTGTTACGAATGTAATGTGGACCAAGAATATCTTTGCGGTTTGAAAGGTATATCTTTCGAAATGTTTGTTTTCTGGCACTTGTGCTATTGTTTGTGTAACTGAAAAATGAAGTTAATCGTTATTGAGATCCTGCAATAAAATGTTTTGTGGCACAGTGTAAAATGCGTCTGGTGAGTCGCCTGTTGTACCCTCATTTGAAGAGTGCATCTCCTTCATCTGAAAAGTCTCTTCAACGAATGATAGACCATTACAGCAAATACTCACCCAGTCCATTATCGTTGCGACAGTTTCTAGACTTTGGTGAGTTTTGTGTATTGCGTTCTGTTTAGAAATTAGATCGTAGATGTCACAGTGCTGTATGAGCTGTGTTTGCTACACATCCATTTGCAGCGAAGACCTGCTGTGACCGCAGAATTAGTGTTGTCTTGTTAAGCAACTGTGCTTATAAATAGTAATATTTAGTGTTGTCTTGTCAAGCAACTGTGCTTATAAATAGTAATATTTAACCTTAGCGACGACTGGTTACTTGCGTTTTCAAATAATTGATTTGGTTCATCCACTCATCTGACATATGACGGTGGAGTTACTGCTGTGGGGTTTGAGGAGATTTTATCTTGTCGTGGAAGAGCTTTGTAGCAAACAGAGCAATGGTGGTAACATTGTGATGGTATCATTCCAACATGGCAAACCGCATTGGCTTACAACTTTAATACTACTAACCTTAATCTACTGTACTGCAGCTCAAAAATCTGGCGATGAAAAATCATCGTTCCTTTGGCTTCGCCAGGAATTGCCAACACGACTGGCCAATATGATGAAGGTTTGTCGATTGTAATTGCGCATGTTTGCTGCACGGTATAGTTTGTCGTCGTGTTCGTGGGCATTGTCTTTACCCGGAACTTTCGTTCATGCGCAATGTAACTGCTTGTTTTTCGGAATATTTTCTTCCGATTATGCGCCGACAAATGGTTTGAGTTGGCTATTGCTTTTGAACGATTCGAAATTTTTCTGGTTCAAGTAATCGGCCTGAAGTGAACGCGTAATCTACAGGAAATGAATAGACTTCCGGATTCATTGCTTGCAATGCCTTCAACGAATATGGTCACATCGTGGTACAAACAGTCGTTCGAGGACGTCATCCATTTCGACAAAAACAAAACCGATGGGGCAAACATGGAAAGGTAATCTCGTATTGCTTGAAGAAAAAAAGCTAAGCGGTTCATTGTCCTGTTTGTTAATCGTTGAGCAGTTATGTAACGTCGCGTCCACCTCGCACCGCACAAGCAGTTTCTAACGCCCGAAAATGAGTGTCAAGTGTTAAAGTTTTCGTTTTGTGACTCGGCGACGTCTGTCTGCAAAGACAGACCAGAAACTGACTTGCCGTCCACTTTCCAACGATGTGTCTACTAGATTCCTGCGCTGGTTGAAATTTTTTGTCCGCTCCCGCCCCGCATCCGCAGGAATTTGAAAAATCTTGGCCTCTCCCGCCCCGCACTCGCAGAATTTTAACCCGCAGGCCCTCCCAATCCGCCCCGCACTGTTTCCGTCCCAAACCTGTCACGGAAAACCACTAAAAACTCATGCAACGTGTTTCGTCGCAATTCATGGCAATTTATTCAGTGGTTTATTTCAAAACCAACGAAAGTTTGAAACAGTGAAACCTAGTCAAACTTCAGCGCTTCTTTCTCAGAGCACTATTGAAAAAGTACGTCGTTCACTGAGTAATTTTTTAAAATTTTCTCGTAACTGCTATTCACGACATGATCATCGACACTATGTAAAATCTCGTTCATTAGAAGCGCTGGTTGCCATTACGCCGAACGTATTTCACTGGGATCTTGAAACTCCGATCTGTGGTCTAGCCACCACTGGAGAATGTCTTTACACCAGCTATGTCAAACCCGAGGTCTGCATGCGGCCCAGTAAGCTTTTTATATACAATACAACGACAGTCTGACTTCATTTTTGTAATGTCAAATTCGACATTTTCGATGCAGTGGTTGTTCGTGCCTGTTTATCATGTTTCACGCATTGCTAGGTTTCCACGTGTCCGATCACGTGACTGGGTGCAAAACTGATTTCTAGTTTTTTGATTCTCACTCATGTGTTCCTCCGCACTAAACTGATTTCTAACTACCCTTGTTCTTTCGTTAGCAGTAGCACTAAATTTGCCAATGACATCACAGTTTGGGAGTGATTAAAAGAATAAAAGTGCCATGCAGCCATTGCCATTGCAGTTAGTATTGAAGATGCTCTCAGTAGGTTTTAGCTAAATTTATTAATTATGCAAAGATGAAAGCAAACCAATTCAATGTGCGCCCCTCACGAAGATACCGACCATTTTTGGCCCAATAAGGCATTTCGGTTGGCATAGCTGCTTTATACCTACGTACCACAACCTCTATGTAGCATTAAATTTTTGCTCATGTCACTTTCACATGCACTGAGTCAACATCCAGTTACCCGCACGAAGAATATTTTATCCCGCGCCCGCCCTGCACCCGCACGCGTAAATCTGCGGGTTCCTGCCCCGCAAATGCGGGTACCCGCAACTCGCGCGGGTTAACACGCCCCACGCAGGACTCTAGTGTCTACCTACGATGTTCAGGTGAGGACGGGTGGGTCAGTAGCAGTAGCGAGTTAACAATTAAGCTGACAAGACACGTGTTTATAGCACCAAAGGGGAACCACAGAATTAAGATTAAATGGATTTTGAACGAAAGAAGATCTGTAATGAAACGTCAAAGCAATTGTATCAGTTCTAAATGACCAGCTTTTCGTCAATGGGGCTAATCTTGAAACTGGGCTTGCAACTCACAAGCTGGAAGTGCTTTATTGGTTGATTTGAAAAACTTTTTCAGCGAGATTTTTGCAAAGGATTGGCGCTTTTTATAAAATTGAGCAACTGCCGTAACAGATGTCCCTGTTGTGCAGCATCAAGTAAGCAGATAGAATGTTGTTAATGTAGATGTTTAGAGATTGAAAATTATGATAACCTGAGGAGGGAATTGTTAGAAATCAATAAGGATAAGGTAAAAAACTAGAAATTGAAGTATATGAGATGCGGTTGTAGTTTTGAGAATACAAACCAGAGAGTGCCTGTACAAATGTTAAAATTACCTTTAGGATAATTTTAGCAATAATTGTCACCATCTACACAAAACAGATGCTTTTCACGCAACTAAAGCTTGCAAAAAAAGCTGCAGCTAGTTATGCATTTTGTCTAACTAGTGCTGCTGCGGACATCGGAGAATATCGCATGTGGTTGCAGTCGAATTGTCTGATGAAAATCCAAGACGTAATGCAGAAATAAATCAAGGCCCCAACTTTAATTTTGAGTTTGCTTACAAAAACACTCCTTTGTTCAGTTGATGACGTGACTAATGTCAAATATTTGCCAACCCTGCTGCGCTGTGTTTCTGTGTAAAATTTTCAATCAGCGCAGAAGAAAGGAAAGCTATGTCATTGGCAATGGCAGTCCGACAGTGTGGAGCACCACGTTGGAGTTGCTGCAAGAAAAAGCTTTCTCTGCGGCTTTTTACGTCACAGATAGTTTTGTTACGTCACAGACCTGCCACTCCGCGATTCCGATGCGATGAATTTCAAAGTTGCGGTGTCGCGTGAGTCGGTGAGGTCGCCGCTATCTGCGTCTAGCACAGGATTCCCAACCGTTGGTTGGTTTGTTGGGAACCCCTGGTCTAGCAGGTGGCGTTTTTCCAGGGTGGGGAACGCCTGACCTAGCTGATAGCTTTTTTCAACTGATCTTCAGTGTAACTTAGAGTGTCCCACAGCTTTTCGTATTTTCCTCGAACTTGAGCGACTGATGATTCGATTTCGTTCATTTCAGATTCAACAAAGCGCTCGAGGTGATCATTCAACGTCATCGCAACGTCGTGGAGACGATGGCGCAAGGCATCATGGAGTGGAAGGAGAGCAACCCGGCCAGTCAAGCACCGGCAGAGGAGTACGAGGACAAGATCCAGTACTTCCTCGACCGGTTCTACACGAGCAGAATCGGAATTCGTATCCTCATAAACCAACACAGTGAGCAAAATAATCTTGATAAATCGCCGTTTAAGTTTTGATGAAAAAATGTTTTATTGTGGCCTTTGCTTTGCACGAACGCATTAGCCTGACCCTATTTGTGTTCTCAAATAGCATGGCGTACTTTTCGGGTAAGGCACGGCCTTTGTTCCTTTCGTGGCAATTTTAACATGCTTGCACCACACCTTTGAAAATTTGATGAAAACAATCCTGGAAAGGTCCTGTGACCGAATTCAATTAATTTTTTTCGCTCATTTTAAAAGAAATTCAATCCCGCTATGACCGAAAAAAAAGATTTGAAGAACTTGTTTGAACTAAGCCCGGCCAGAGCTCCGTTGCCTGGCAACCCTTCTTATGATCCAGTTCCGCAACAGCTGACGTAGCGATTTTCGTGCGGCTCGTCGGCCAAACACTTACGACATTGTTTTGCGCCATCGGATGAACTTCGGCCAGCGGGCGCTTTTATTGTGGTTGGAAATTTTGTGGTTCCTCTTGCAGCAGTGATGCTCGGGTCAACAGCAGCTGTCAGGCGGGGATGGAGTGAACGTGATGTGCGAGGAAATGCTGCTGCTCGTGCAAAACCAACGTTTGGAGTTTTTTTAATTAATCACGAGCTTGTTTAAACAATTTTTGATCCACAAACTTTGGATGAACACTTGGCACAAACGGAGCAAAGAGATTATTTTGTTGGATAATGTGGAAACTGCCTGCTTGAGGTTATGCATACCGCCTGGTTTGAACCATAAACATACATTCCTACACCTCCATCGCCAAGTCCTTTTGCTGCTTCTCATTCAGAACCTTCTTTACCACTTAGATAAAGTTTGTGCAGACACAATATTACCCTCTGTTTTTGTGCCTATAGTCGCCATTGTATTCTGTTTGCCGAGCAATTCATATTTGTCTTGTAACTCAAGTTTTCAAAGGGTGTTTTGCATGGGTTCACAGAAAGACATTTGTCGACATCAGAAAGACATTATTTGTTCACATCAGACGTGCCGATTCGAATACTTTGATTCTTTTCGGCTCAAACCTGTTTTTTTTTCATTTCGCTGAGACATTTACAAACGGTCATTTGTCCGAAATAGCTCAAAACCGCCGGATATTTTTTAACTGGAAAAAGGACCGAATTGGCTTAATTTTTTTCGGTCATTTAAAAAAAAAATTCGGTCAGTGACCAAAAAAATCCCCAGGCCGAAGCTACAGTAAATCTTTGTTTGTTCCTTGTCGCCGTGATATCAAAGCGTTGCTCGTTTATTCCTCAGTTCTTTTATTCGGCGACACGTCGATGCGAAGACCGGACCTGTACGGCACGATAGACGCAAACTGCGACGTGCCTCTGGTCGTGGAGGACGCCTACAACACGGCCAAGTTCCTCTGCGAGCAGTATTACCTCGGCGCCCCGCAGCTCAAAATAGTTGTAAATAATGGTAAGCCGTCGCGTGTAGTGCTGCACGTCCGCATTCGGAGAACCGGTTCGGGTTTGGAGAACAGAACCACGGGCAGAGTTCAGATTGGCACAAGCTGATACGGGTGGGCAATTTCTTTGTCGTTTTGGTTGGTTGAGTTCTTGAGAACTGAACACTGACATTCCTGTGGTTTAAGAGAAGTTTGAATTAACTGTTTATTTCTATTGTGAGCTCATATTCGGTAATTGATGGTTTTGTTTCCCCTGATGGCTCCGACTGCTGATGTCACATGTGGCTCAAATTCCCAATGTCCCTTGTGGTTGACATACGAGAGTTTCTTTGTTATTTCTTAGCTCAGAACTTTTTTCTAGTCTTCGGTGTTTGCCTGAACATTAAGGCGAAATCAAATCGATTAAAAAAAGGCAAGAAATTGTTCTGAAGATCACAGTTGCACCATTGCTAATTTTTTGCACTATTGATTATGATTAGTTTTTTCTACGTTCTTGGCGGATATCCGCAGCCTGACTAGTTCATCTTGTTTCAGCGGCCGAAGGCAACTCAGACGAGGTAAAAATCATATACGTCCCGTCTCACCTTCACCACATCTGCTTCGAGTTATTCAAGGTATGCAACATATCGTGCATGGCGGCAGCACGATGTTTGCGATAAAGGTTTAATAAACGTTCGTTTTTGTCATTTGGCTTAACCAGTAGCACCATCCCATGCCGATCTTTCCCTACTCTCCCACCTGTCATATCGTTATCGGTCATCTGTTTGTTGTTTACCTTTGTTTCATAATTGCTGATGTAGCTGTAGCGAACACGAAGGTATCACTGCTTAGGCGAAAAATGCGCGCATGGGAATCAAGCATCAGCCCTTTATCACGTGACAGCTGGTGACATTGGGTTTGCTCAGGAGTTTCAGTGGGTTTCGATCCACGACAAGTCGAGCATATGCACTTGACCATAACGAATGGGAATAGTAGGTAGTGTCGTAAGACAGTGGTCTCCAACCCACCCCTGGGGCGCGGATCAATTGGTACTGGGTAGCGAAATAACAAAATGTATACTGGTGGTGACACCATTCGCTTTCTGGGCACGTGATTGATCGATTCTTCCCTTGTCTGGTGGTTGGTGATGGTTCAAACTGGTAACTTCATTCCAGCTGTTGAAAAATAACAACCATCGCAGAGTGCTCCCGGGCTGCGGTAAAAGTGTCAAGCGTTGACCAGTCCTACATTGTCGCAAGAGACCCCACGCCAGGCTGACTTAAGAATTGCCGCCGTGCGATGTGGAATCAATAGCAGCTTTTGGGTGGAATGCAGCAGGTCCTTGCACTGCGCAGTCAGGCTGGTAACTGTTGCATTTAGCTGCTTCCTATATCGTGACTTTAGTCGTAGTAGCAAAGGTGTCACTGTGGCGAATCGATGCGATGGTTTCTTCCGATTCACAGTACAGCGCCAGTTGTATCATCTGCAACAACTCTTGGTTATTGACCCAAAGTTTTGTTTTTTTCATCTGTTTCTGTTTGAATAAATTCAGTTTCGGCAAAATGTCAAACAACTAATGAAAGAAAGACAAAATAAAAACGATAGGACAGAAAGCGTTTGCTAGAACATCTTCCTAATAGAAACGCGTGCGCGGTTGTTCATTGATTTGCGTAAGGTTGCCGCTAACAGCACAGCGACTAGCAGCAATACAAGCGTATGCGTTCCTGACCGATCTGATGAAGTCGGAAAACCACGCCAAGGTGCGGAGCTACAACCACTTTCCATTCAGTCGGAGTTCGACACTCCATGAACTGCTGACTAAGCGTGATGCTTACGTAGTTTAGGGCGTCACAGGCAAGAGCTCTGTCAGCACTAAATTACCTTTCCATGCTCTCATCGTTAACCGCTTACCCGTTCTTTTCAAGTACAGTGCGACCCGGGTGACGTACAGTGTAGAGTTGCATGTAGCCGTTCTTGCAACCTTGTATCAACTCCCATCGATTCTCAAGTGCGGTCTATCGGTCGGAGATAGCAGCTCAGATATGAGTGTCGAACGTCGCCGCGTCATCTGCTCGTGGAGCGTTCTTTCCCACTTGGACAAACACAAATACCTGCATTGTCTTGCTGAAACGGAATACGCCATTGAGCAAAGCAACCATCGCTGGTCTATCAGCCCGATTAATTGCTTATGTATTCCTGGTTACTACTGATGGGAAGCACGTGATGAAGAAAGCAATCCGTATCCCGTTTTTAATCAGCTCATCTTTAATAAGAGAGGCTAATAATAATTCCACAGTGTTTTTGTTCGAGCGTTGCCCTGAAAGCGGTTTCGGCATCTTTGACACCAGAAGCTTTGCAAATTTTGAATAATAATATTTTGCGTATATCGCGTGAAGATTTCAGACATAGCTGTTCAAACGGTGGTTTTAGAAATTTGAAGGGACAAGTTTCGGATTNGATTTGCTTTCACGTGATTGAAATCTAAACCAGTGGTCTCGAAACTTTTTTGTCNGAGGGCCACATAAGCTTTTACGCAACAGTTCGAGGGCCGGACATCTGAAGTAATGTGGTTGTTTCGGGATATGTTACATTCCACCAAATCAGCAAATTTTTCATAAATATGTTAANTTTTTATTATTGACAAAATGGCTTCGCGGACCGGATGAAATAGCTTTGCGGGCCGGATTAGGCCCGCGGGCGGTAGTTTGGAGACCCCTGATCTAAACCGTTGTCAAANCTGCAAAAAACAACTCAGAGATGGTGACGTCAGTCGTTTCCAGCAGCTAACTGCCCAATCACGTGCGCCGCCCNATCCAGCTCANGGCCTTGTTGCGCAAAGCTTGGAAGCCGCACAGCGTTTTGCAACGGTGCGGCAATAACGCCCGGCGTGCTAATATTTGCCAGGTTAAGGCGGTCTTGCTTTTTCAAACTAACACTGAACTTCGGCCGGGCGTGTTTGCCAACATCTATTATTGTCGAACCGGTGTTTGCCAGGCCCAAGTTCCTCGTTACTGAGCTCGCTGGTTGCTTTGAGAGAGGATGTTCCACTCGTGTCATGCTGCCTCGCTGCACCAGTGACCGGCAAACTTTCGTTATGGTGGCCCAAAGCGCACTTTCAAGATCGTAAAAGCCCGTGCTTGTTTTAGAAGGCCCAAAATTTGAACTTATGCTGTATACAGTTGACTGTTGCATAACAATCCTATCTTAATGTCATAAACCGCATATGACAACAAGGCTTAGTCAACGTCAAACAACCAAGGTCCCATAGTTGCACAGTAGCCCATGTTTCAGCTTACGTAGCCGGTGCAGGACTCTAGCTCTTACATAACACGCGGCCCACAACAGTAAGTGTTGCGCAATCCAATAAAAAGTGCTGAATGACCCACAGTTTGCCGACCACTACGCCACACGTACAGTGATTCTACGACGTCTTACGTGCATTTTCATGGCTAAGACTTCTACCAGGAAGGTGTAATGCAGACAAACGGACACGACACTGTAGTTTTTTTATTTGGCCACCATTTAGCCTGTGAAAGGAGCAACCCTCGCTGCAACCTATGTAATACAAATTAAGCGGGAGAACAAGTAATGAGACCGTAATGGTTCTATTTAAAACTGACTTNCCTGGATTTTAAGCGGAATAAGAAGACTTAAATAAAAACANGCATTTTGGGCAATGTGTATTTTTCTACATATCACTTGTCATCGTTGTAGGCATCCATGTGTCTTCATGAAATCAGCAGCGCTTCGTGTCCTCCAGGCTGACTTATGACAGTTCTTGTTTGCACCAAACCAAATGTAAAGTGTTGTCTGAATCACCAGTTTTCAGCGTTTTCAAGCGCAGTAGATATTTGCTTCATGAGGTCTCACTATAATAGTATAAATCAACGTAGATGACATGCGGATATAGATCCAGTGAATAGGTTGTGTCTTATTTACGGTGCTTTTGGTGTAGGTTTACTCAATTGATGCAGCCTGTTTTGGTGGTAAGTTGATTTTCTAATGTTTCATTGTTTTTTCCGTCACGACACAAAAAGTGCCATCAGTTGTTAAAATTGATCCGTTGTTGAATGAAAAGCAAGCGTTCACAGAAGTTTGCGTCTGTTTTTGCTGATCGCGGTATTTCTCTCGTTAATATTTGGGTTCGTCGCCGAAAACCGTTTTTTCGCAGTTACTGATGCCGATGTAATTTGTCTGTCTCTTCCTTCTTCCTACAGCTTCGTAATCATTCTTTGCTGATAAACGAATGCCTGCAATATTGCAATTCGCACATAGAAAAATAGTCCGGAAATAAGGCTTGTCTCTGAAAACACTCTGAGGCAAGTCCTTTACGAACAATAAAAAAAGACCGATCATTTAGAAACATAAAGGGCGTTGCCAAACACTTGATAACCACCTTTGTCTTTCAATTGTGGAGTTTATTGATGAATGAAACGCAGGGTAAATGTTCAGAAAGCCAGAAACGCTTGGGAACATTTAACTTCCACCACGAATAGCGCACGACTGCTAGAGCAATGTACAACTTTGCACAAATGTTTCCGATGCACAAAGTTAATTGCATGACTAACTACCATTACTTATGTACAACAAAAGAACCCGCACATCACCATCGGGTTCTTGATAGGCTTAGTTTCACAACGGCTAGTTGCAGTTGCACACGTGCAAAACGCTTTGATGAGAATCTTGTCTCCGTGAATATCCCACTTTTTCTACATACCCACCCGTCAAATAGTGACCCCAGTAGACCTAGGAAGGCGGCTGTGCAGCATCTGCGCTTCGGCGCAACACATACTTGATTTTGATGAGCTTGTACAAGAAGCGCTTGTTTTCGGTTCTCAAATTATTGTAATGACCAAACCAACATCAGCCTTATTGTGTCTGGTTTCCTTACAGTATACTCCACAGTCCACACTAAGAGACACTGTATATATTGCACAACTGCATGAATGTCTTTGCCCATTCGTTCACCTTGCAATCGTCATGTAAGCACCTCGTTCGTGAAAGAATGGTGACAATCTAGGTTTTTCCCTGTCATAGACCGACATTTTTTTTAAATGAACGAAAAAAATGAAGTCAATTCGGCCACAATGTCTCTAAAAATACAGAGCAATGAATACTGTTACAGCGAGTTTCAAATACTGCTATGGGCAAGTGACCGAAATGTTTCAGTTAATCAAAATGTCTCAGCAAAAAAAAACAAAACAGGTTGGAATGTTTGTCAACCTCGTGTTGATGAAATTGGGCACTTAATAGCTCCCTGTGGTAGGAAAACAACTTAACCGCCAAGGAAAAGCACCCTTTGCTCTTGTTTTTGCCTGCGCGGATTGCCATGTCTTAATAACCGGAAAGGCGGTGCATCCGTCGCGTCGATTGTCTGATCGCGTTGTCTTTGTTCGAAAACAAAGCTCTCTTTATCTTGACGTTGTAGAACGCGATGCGCGCCACGATGGAAAAGTACTCTGAAGAGACCGACGTGCCTGACGTCACGGTGTGCGTCACGAAGGGCGTGCACGACTGCGGGATCAGGATATCCGACCAGGGAGGCGGTGCGTCGCGAGAAGTCACTTCGCGGTGGTTCGAATACATGTACAGTACCGCCCCGCGACCCCCTCGCGGCCAGGACAACCGAGTTGCTCCCCTGGTGAGTGCAGTTAAACGTTTATATTGGTTTCCTAGCTTCGAGTGTCAGTTTTTAGCAACTGTTGCTCAGTTTCGGATCAATTGGTGCCTCTGGAATGTTCCTCTATCTCCTTTTCAAAACCAATTTGATTCCATTTACCGACTTTATTATATTTTGAACGCCATGTTCTGATAAGTGGACGTAGCTGCTTGTCGTGGCTGAAACACCTCTATTATTTTTGACGATGGCAGCAATCCAACTTGTTGCGTCCTTTCTGCATTTCACATTTTAAAATGCTGAAGATGTTTCCACTGTGCACACGTGTGTTCATTCTGGTAAGATTGGGAGAAACCTTAGTGGAACAACTTCCTGGTTGGGACACACACCCTCTATCCTCAATTAACCAGTTTTCACTTGATTTGTGTTTCACCTGAACCACTGGTTCCCAGCTTTTATCAGCTCCTGACGCACTAACCCTATGCACCAAATCAAACGACGCACTCACGTAATTCCGCCAGACAACTGCCAACCAATAATTAAAGCTCACCCGTGGTCTAAGAAACCTAATTTTGCTCATGAAGTTACTGTTACCTCATCGCTGAAATCAATTTCGCAATTGTTACGTCACTGCACAGTTTATGCAACCTCTTGTAGATTAATTTATAAGTAGCCTACATCGATTGGTGCGAGCAGGTTTTTCCTAAATTGTAATAACTTGGCAGTCAAGGTGGAAATAAGCTTGCGACGCCCTTCTAATCTTGGAATCACGCAAGGCATCACCGCGCCCCATTTGGGAACCTCTGACCTAAATCGAATAATGCTCAATTCGAAACAGTATTGTTCTGCAATAAAAGAGCATTCACGTCGTCCAGAATCACACAGTTCAGTAACAAATACGAATTCACACCTACAAAATTTTTCCTAACACATTTCCTAATCTATTACCCACTACTTATTCCTTCCCAACGATACGTCACAAAGAGTATTGTCTCAACTTCCGGTGCAACACATCATCCGATTCATCGTCTGATCTTGTTTCTTTCCGCGTCATCCAACCCTTTCTCCGTCTTTCAGGCCGGCTACGGTTACGGCTTGCCAATCTCTCGACTGTACGCGAGATACCTGGGTGGAGACCTCGAGATCCAGTCTATGGAAGGCAACGGCACTGATGCGTATGTTTATCTGAAGGTTGGTAGAGGGTGCACGCTGTCCACTGTTTTGAGTGTACACCCATGTGTATAAGCGTCGACAGGCGTTCATTTTTATCGGTGCTCCCAAGGAAAGCAGCTTGAAGTGTTCCTGTGGTGAAAACTATTTGTATAAAAACGCAGTTTAGTGCAGTGGCCTTTAAAGTTTTAACGGCTCAATACCCCTAAGTCAAATTTTCGTCAACCTGGATGCCCATTTTAAAAAATCTCAATGTCGGGTTCAAATCGAGGGTTGCTAAAGAGTCAAAGTCAATCTGGATGGAAGCAAGTCCAAGATCTTAGAGAATGAGGACTTGAGTCCAGATTTGGGCTTTACTTCCCAACATTGTGAATTACCCCCCAACATCTAACCTCAATACTCCATGGGGCATTGAGGCACCACTTTAAGAACCCCTGGCATAAGGCGTTGCATTGTGTTTATTTTATAATTTTTAGTTCTCCTCCCAAACCGTGTTATTGGCATAAGGTGGTGGTCCTTCAGGCTTAAACGCCTCAATACCCTAAGTCAAATTTTTGTCAACCTGGCTGCTCCTTTTCAACAAAGTCAGCGGGTACCAAGTCAAAGTCAATCTGGATGGAAGCAAGTCCAAGTTCTTAGAGAATGAGGACTTGAGTCCGGATTTGAACTTTACTACCCAACACTGTTGAATGCTTCCAACATCTAATCTCAAAAAACCCAAACTTTAAGAACTCCTGGTCTAGTTGGAGTGAGTTAATCGGGTTGTTGCATTTTTCTAACTTCAAACCAAATATAAATGTTGTAGTTGATTTTGGTGACGGCAGTTGACGTCAGGCCGATGCCTGAAATTTGTAACGCACTTGCTCAAGGAACGTTCGGCGATGGCGATTCACTCAGTGGCCGTGAGTCGAACACCCAACCTTTCAATCGAGACGCAGACACTGTACTACTGGGCTATAGTCACCCATGTTGTGATAAATGTTGTAGCTAACTTGGAAAAAAGACAATATGCGGTACAGTGTTCACGCCCTACGCTTTTTGCACTGCCTGTCTAGTTGTAGATCGAAGGTTTGGATTTTACTGAACCGTTGCTACCACAGCATCTGGTTTGAATAGGAAAGCCCTTCACGAGCGCTTAGAGTTATTTCGGGTTGCGCATTTTCTAATGATATAAGTTGGTTTAACCTACCTTGATACAAGATAGGGTTTCCTTGAATTGAAGCTAATCTAAGGTGAATCGTAGTGAGCTGCTTCATTGTGTGCAACAGCGCTCTGCTTGTGACTTACGGTTGCACATGGCTCTAAATCTGTTTTTTTATTTTGTCCTTTTTGGTCCTAAACCATGAGCGTCAGAAGGGGGGCAGGGAGGGCTTTGCCCCCCTGAATTTTGAAATTTTTCTGTTGCAACAGTTTTTTTTCTAAATTTCGCGGGGAAAAATGAATTTTCATCACTTTTGGCCCCCTATGGCAAAATCTTTATGGCTACCTCTTGAAAAACCCGCTGTTGGCCGTCCCTGGAAAAAATCCTTCCGACACCCATAGCTTAATCTATAAACACTAACTAGGTCCCGCATGCATGAACTACCCCGGTTTGCCTAGCTTGCCTGCAAACCCGTCTGCCTCATGCTGCCTAGACCTAAAGAAACATCGTTAATTGCGAGATCTATGATTCCAACGTGAACTGATGTTAAGCAGGTCAACCACCATCGTGCTAAGCTGTTACGAACGTCTTGCCAGTTTTCGGGAAGCAGTGGCGTAATTAGAGGTTTGAGCCAGGGGGGACACATAGCTGAGAGGACCAACTGTGGGGGCCATTGACCAACACTGAGGGAAAAGTTCAGAAGTGACGAATCCGGGTGTTGATGGTTATACTAAAACCCCAAATCACCGAAGAAAACGAAAGAACAACCTACTGAAAGCCAAGAATACTGTATTAAAATCGAAATATTAACTAAGTGGAGGACCGGTTTTTACTTTTAGCTTACCTGGGGAATTCGCACCACTTCTCCTCCCGTCGGTTACGCCATTGTCGAGAACACTGTTACTTCTACAGTATGTAAAGGCTCTTCGGTAGCGCTACTTACAATCAGGCGATCTCACACATTCTTTTTTCTTTGTTCCCCCCGAACAGTCGCTTTCTTCCGCCGCGGTGGAGACCGTGCCCGTCTACAACTCGAAGACCACCGAGCAGTATCGTCGGTCGCAGCTGACCGGCGACTGGGTGGTGCCTGCCAGCAAGAAGGACCACCGC
>JGI24021J15306_10002328_pt1 | contig 20352 bp, 9 predicted proteins | sample Ectturendosymbi1_FD_15306 | JGI IMG/M metagenome (IMG submission 15306)
GTGCTAGTTTTCGCACATCAAGCCTGTAACTACCATTGAGAAGGCTGAGTCCCATTTTCACGATATTTCCGTACCTGGTAGTAAAGCGTTGAACTTCGTAATCGTTTGGAAGCACAATCTTAAATATTTGCGCTGGCTTTAAACTACAATGCGTTCTGTTATATGTCAGCCACAAGACCTTGGGCATGCTTTGGAAGAGCAGAGAGACAAAGGATTGTTCAGGTGCCCTGATTGCGATAAGCAAGAACAACTGCTTTTGACCAATGATAGGCTTTTGATATTGGTCAGAATAGAGTTGAAAGCACAACACTTCTTCCTGCCTCCATAAATGGCTGAAAAGATCTAGAAAATTGAAAATACTCCTTTCAGACTTGCTATTTCAAACCATTACTTGCATGCTATCTTCAACCATATGTTTGCAATTATTTTCAGATATTATATTCATTTACGCAGATGCAATTGCAACACACAAAGAACTGTGGCTTCAACCTTGTAAATCAAACTAGCTTTCTACGTATATGAAACTCTTTACTTAGTTTTGTCATATTTAAAGAGGGTGGTTTTATTTGCTTGAAGTTTGCGTCGGTGTTTCTGCTACTTACTTCATTTATTCCATCTCGTAAATCGTACAAAGCGTAAACGTGTTCATATTTGGTAAGGTGTTAACTACTTGAACATGCTACGTTTGTTTATGCCAAAATACTCAACCTTACGCTTAAATCTTTTCAACCAACCCTGCCAGCCTTTACTTTAGTTAAAACCTCCTAACCACGTTCCTGTGTTGCATTCTATGTGATTAAGATCAAACGGCTGCCTCTCAACCTTGTGGAACGTTTTGAAGCTATCACACCAGTGAACCATGTGAAAGATTTGATTTATGGAACTTTGAAGAATTTTTGCCACCGCACTTAGGAAGATGCTTCCTTTTTTGTATATGATGTCGGAAACATTTTGTGGATTGTGGTAACTAACGTAAAAGTTAAATGCATCCAGAAGCAAGTTTACACTGATTAAAACTCCAAATTCAAGTCCACATTTCTGGGTAGAACTTTACCAAGGCTTACTCTTGCCAAATTTGATAATCTATGCGGTTAGCTCAACCGGGAAACGGCTGAGTTGAAACATTTCTATTGTGTATTTTTACAGAAAGTACTATAGAACAATCGGTAGATGTCACAACAGCCGAACAAGACCGACCTTCTGAACCGTTGGAAACAACAACGAGTGTCATCGACGATGGTACGGCGATTTCAGATGCAGTGACGTCAACAAGCGATACTTTGATTGCAGATGTTGTGACGTCGACAAGCGATACGTCTACGGGTGAGTTTGGGATTACTAGTGTTTGCATCGCTGTTGTATCAAATCCATATAAACAGTTCAGATTTAACCTCAGACTGCCGGCTGGACCAGTGCTAAAGCTAGACAACGACTACTCTGCTGGTGCTTGAAGATTTGCATTTCTGACTGGCTTTGAACCTTGACGGAATCGCTTTATGTTTGATTGGAAATAACTGAAAAAATTCAGTTTTCATTCGTTAAATTTCGTCTACAGTCACAATGTGTTTAGAAAACTTGGCTACTACGGTATGAGAAACAAAATTTTTTGAATTGTTTGTGATTGGTTGATCACTTCTCCTCTGGACACATGCGTTATGAGACCAAACAAATAGTCTTAGATAAAAATACCCCGACTTAATGTTGCGCTGAACAGCTACGCAATGACTCGCATTGTCTAATCATCCGTCGTGACCGGTTATTGCTTTCGTTTTGATGATCCATGACGTTTCCACGCAAATTACCTCATTGGTTATTGCTATTGTCTCATATTGTTTCCAATGTCTGCTTTTCAGTTTCTGTAAATAGCAGCAGTTTAAGACACGGAAACAACAAGCACACTTGTATAGATCTTTGGTTCACTTATAGCTACGTTTGATGAAAAAAGTTAATTTGGAATAGAGACAATGCACTTTTTTTGGAAAATAAACTGCCCAAAAACAAGCAAGCAGGCGCTAACATTTTTGCAAATGTGAACAAGCGATCAATTCAACAATTCTGAATACCATTAACTGCTTATGTGTAGTGCTGGTACCTTCGTGCATGTAACTTTTTCAAAGCGGGACATAAACCGATGTGCAATGCGAGTGAGCTCGAAGTAAATGCTTTTCAGGGTGATTAAGTCAATTTTGGAACTGCACATGGTGACAAATATTTCAGCATTATGTTTCCAGGCATTCCTGCCTATGCTGAGTGCTAGTTTTCGCACATCAAGCCTGTAACTACCATTGAGAAGGCTGAGTCTCATTTTCACGATATTTCCGTACCTATTAGCAAAACGTTGAACCTCACAATCGTTTGGAAACAGAAGCTAAAGTATTTACGCTTGCTTTAAACTGCAATGCGTTCTTGTATATATAAGCCTGAAGACCTTGGACATGCGTGGGAAGAGTAGAGAGATCGGGATTTAGACAATGTACTTTCAACTGTTTTCTGATCAAAATCAAAGGCCTCACCTTCGGCAAAAGCAGTTGTTCTTGCTTGTCGCAATCAGAGCAATGTTATCGTTGGGTCATGACTAGGGCAAGTTTTTGCAACTTTTTTTTCAGCTTCCAACAGCTTCCTAAATACTCAAGATATATATAATTCAATGTTTTGAGCTGTTTCCAGGAATTTTGTATTGCAACTTTTTGCAACTTTTTCGATTTTTGCATGCAACTTTTACAACTTTTACGATTTTTTCATGCAAAATAGGTTGTTTCAAGTCTTTCCCAGTCAAATGTGCGCATAAATGCAACTTACAGCGCATAAATGCAACTTTTGGCTTAAAATAAATGCAACTTTCTCGCTTTGTTACTGCAACAAAAACTTGCCCTAGTCATGACGTTACCTGGACACAAAAGTGATAACTTGAATCATGATCAAAAATCGAAAGGATATCTTTAAAATATGTTGGTATAAAATGGAAAAGAAGTTAGACCACTCAACTACACCTTAGTTTGTTGCCCAGCTGTACATTACCTCTATCCCCGTACAATCAAGGTCGAAAACGCCTTCCGTTGATACTGGGTGATATTGGAAGATTTCCGGTTTACATATTTTGTTTTTCTACACCGTATGATTGATTGGTGTTGTAGCATGTAACACTCATTTATAATCCCACAATTAGACATACGAGCGTGCAAGTCTGAAGAGCCGACTGCATCAATGAATTTAATTTCGAACGACATATTGTTGCACCGCAATGGTTACAGCAGTTTTGATTACTTTTCATTCGTTACCGACTAATTAAAGTATCATTGTCGTGATCGTTGCTGAAAGACGAAGGCACAAGGCAGATTCTCATATTGTATTTCGTTTCCAGTGAAAATTCAGAGCGCTGCTTTGAACTAATTGACATGCCTTCACAGTATGCATTGGATGTGGGAAACAGTATACTAGTATACAGGTTGTGACTGTCACATCAGTTTTTTGTACGATTGCTAGAGTATTCGTACAATTAATTATAAAACTAGAGTTCGGCAACAGAGCCCAGAATCTCCATCACATGCTTTGTGCTGTTGTGACGCTTTCTGGAATTTTTGATCGTTCAACGTATGTTAACAACACGGAAATTTTATGATGTGAAGCTGCATCACTTTCCATAAGATTGAGAGCAGAGGTGATTAAATGTTTTTGACATTGGTTTTCCACTTACAAGAACAGTTGAAAAGTTTGATAGTAGTGTTTAGTACCAAACCAACTTTGGCACAACCTGATGGGTTGTTGTTCAAATTGCACGCTGAATACTGGCACTGATTTTAAGTGCATAACAAAGCATTTTAACTCTATTATGCTTGGAGTGAAGTATGAAATAATTAAATCTACTGGACGGGTTGTGGTCACTGGTTACGGTTAATGACTCTTTTCACTCGAAATCAAATAACACCGTTCATTGATTCTAATCGATTTAATTTTTTGATCAATTTAAAACACTCCAAATCTTGTTCCCATGAAGATGCTGCGAGTGATTAAAAAAGTGATTGAATTACTTTTGTTTGAAACCGTTTCTTCGTGCAATACAAAGTAAATGGCGTATCCTAAAGCAACAAGTACTTTTCCAACTAGTTCCATTGTTCGCAGCATGCAATTTCCGAACAGCCTCTTTTTTAAATTGCTTGAATGAACGGGAGCAAGCAACTAACTCTGTTTGGATGATTTGTAACAAGGTGTTGCCTTACAGTCCTTGACCCATATCAGCGCAGTTTTAACACTTGCGAACATAATTCACCCTAAACTAAATTTTCCGCATCCAATCGTTTCCACTTGCTTGCACTTCAATTTGCCCCTCGTCATGCTTCATTTCTTCTAAAAGAAATGCACAGTTCAGTAAAAGGAATAATAGTGAACGGCACTATTCACACCACATGGACATTAGGGGTTTCCTTTGCTTCCGAACGCTCTGAAATTATACCATTTTCTTTCATTCACGTGTGACAGTTACAGCATAAAACCTCGGAGATATCAGCTGCGAAAGCGCATGGTCCGCACTAAGAACATATCAATAAAACAGTTCAGGGAGAGTGCGTAATTGTTTCTGGATGCAGTAAGTGCTGATTTTAGAGACATTCTCACTGGTGCAGAGCCGCAAAAAGTGAGGCAACGCTCTATGAAAAAAAACAAAATGATCAAAACTAATGTTGCTCTAAATGTTTTGCTGAACATTTCGCAAAAAAAAAGTTTAACCCCAGAAGTGGTGTCACCTTAGGACTAGAAAACGACATTCCCTGCATGGAGTGTATTCGCGACGCTCCCAATGCTTCCTGGTCTACAGAGGTGGATTTTCTAAAAATTAACAATTGCAAAATAATTCACATTAGCGCTAAGTAAATAGAAGGGTTCGAAGACCCATGGGTACTGCTGGGTAACTGGTAATGGGTTATTGGGAAGTGAAAAGTTTTATTCGCGGTGAAAGAGAACGTTTGCGATCTTGTGATTTCGCTGCGCAAACCAGTTGTTCATGGGGAAATTTGAAAGCAATCGGCACATCCTCTGAAGAGTGGAGTTGAAAACAACAAAGCGTTTCAAGCTACGGTTGTGAACGTTCTTACGCAAAAATAACCAGGCACACACTGCGAATTCGGCCACGTCGCAGGGAGTCGGAAGTCTTTTTTGTGTGCAAATCAGTTTTAATCCGCAGCGGCAAGCACTCTTCCACGGAATTACAAAGAGCTCCAGCGAACAAAAGTAAGCGAACGAAAATATTCAAGAACATCTTTTCCGTCTATGAGCGCCTGCGCAACAAAAGTCCAAAACTAGAGCGCAAGTTATCCCTATTCTAATGCTCGTAAAACACAAGATTGAGTACAGTGCGAGATGCTAAAGCAGCGGCCGCAGCTGGAAAATTTGCAGCTGAAAGTTATCGTTGCTGGTGAGAAGCTACCTTTATCCTTGGAAGAGTGAAATTCACAAATATGTAGAGAAATTACTGTACTTCAAATTAACCTGCTTGGCCTGGAAAACAACACACAAGCGAATTTCCTGCAATAAAGCACCAGAGGTTTTCTTCGTTCTAGGCAACTGTGCTTTGCAGAACATTTTTGCTCTCCACTAGCAATTTCTAGCATGGTTTTTCCGTAACCCATGAAAAGAAAAAGAATGTCGATATGTCAGGGTCGGGTTTGAAAATGGAATTTCTACGTGAGGAGCTTAAACTTCAGTGACTTACGACAAAGGGTGGCGATGAAAACAGGTAGTTTATTTACTGTGAGCTTTGCGTAAAGTAAAGGCGAAGGCCTTGAAAGTTTTGCTGACAGTGTGTTCCTATCAACTAAATCTTCCAACAATTTTGTCAGCTATTTGTACAATGCAAGTAATGTAAAATATTATTCAGGAAAAGTGTTGCTTGTGTTCTGAAATAGAGGCATAATTTAAAGTTTTGCGGTATAAACTCGTAATATAACTCGAAAAAGTTTGATTTAAGCTATAAGTTAAATAAAAAAGAAATGTCATTACAGGGGATAAATATTTAAACGCGATTAAATAAAAGGCATTTAGCCTTGTTGGAAACTTTCCGATCTGGACATCCAAGTAAGAACGCGCATATTTTGATTAGTCGGCTTTGTAATGAGCTGAGGACATTTTTCCGTTTCTAATTAAACTGAAATGAAGTCTTCGATATTGAGCGGCCAAGCAAAATGTTAACCTAACCTCCTTGAATCGACTACAGCATTAACTTCGTGTCACGGCAACAAGAACTGCCAATAGCTTTTCTGTTTGGTTTGCTGTTCTTATAAACCTTTTCCTCTATATTTTACATGATACTTTTTATAGAAAATAAAAATGCAAAACTGTTTTCTATGTACTTTGGTAAGCAATGCACGGAGGTACTGCAGATTTTCATTGCGAACAATATAGCCACAAATATCGAATACATTATTTTATTTCAACATTTCAGGTTATGTGTTGTTATATTTTCGAGGTGTTGTTACGTCCACAGGTATTAATGCCACTTGTCATTGTACAAATCAATCTATAAGGACAGGCATTGATGTCGGAAAGATTTTTCCAGGGGAATCATTAGTGGATTTTTCCAGGTGATGGCCAAAAGTATTTTTTCAGTGGGGGGCCAGTAGCGGTGAAATTTCATTTTACCAACTCCACACTAACAGAAAAGCATTTTTCAACTAAAAAGTTTACAGGCAAATATCAAATTTCAAAATCCAACGGGCAAAGCCCACCCCTGCGTCGCCCTTCCGACCCCTGCGCCGCCCTTCCGACCCCTGCACCGCCCTTCCGACGGCCATGAGTGATAGTTTTACTGTAGATAGGAAGCAAACGCGATCCTGTTTAAACTCGGTCTGATAGATCTATAACCCGTTTCTTTAACACCAAAGATAGTAGCGTCTTGCAAATCGGTGATCCAACATATAGGCTACTTTCATCATTCCGGCCAGGCTCTGTTGCTTCTGAAAAATGGTTGTTTAGTGGCACGATTTTTTGTTGTTCCAGTGCCGTCGCCCCAGGGAGTGCTTAGGCGCGCTTAGACCCCAAATTGAAATGTGAAACACTAGAAATCAGTGGAGTGTTTATCAAGTTTTCAATGTCAGGCCCCCTGCACAATCGTAAAGTCACCTATTGAAGACTTTTTGGCGACGGTTCTGATTAGTTAATGTGTGTGAACACACCTTGCTCTATGCTGGAATACAGCCGAAACGTTCGGAGGAAAGCAAATTTTAAAACGATAAAAATCCTGAAAATTTTTTCAAATGTCATGAGTGCATTTTCTGCCACCTCCCAAGAATTTGCAAATCTCGGGGGCAGCTGGTCTATGATCCCGACGTTTAAAGCTTTTCTTTGCTGCTCAGATTTGGACAGAAGTTTGTGGCTCTAGAGCCATAAAATGGCTATCGGGAACATATATGAGCATTTATGAAATAAATAAAAAGATNAAAATCCATGTTGTTAAACAACTGTATGGCTGTGATAATGTTAGATCGTTAGGCAATTAAGTTCAAGAAACTTGAAAAAGCTANGTTTGCCAATTCCTTTCAGTCTAATTGACCGCAAACCAACTCCAAACTTCAAAGGTCATTTGAAGGAAGGTTAGGAACAACACTGCACGTAATTTAATCTTTAGCTAATTTGTTTCCTACCATGCTCCGTCATCAAGATAAAATTACAACAACAAGAAAACCCCTTGTATACCATTTGCATTCTAGATTGCATTTGCCGGATTATGCGAATTCTGCAATGCAGGAGTAAAAGGCTATGGTTACTAAGTGTGTGTTCCTAACGCCTCTGCGACATCCGTTTCGTTTATTCAAATCTTTGCTTTGCTGTGTCCCTAGGGACATTGCATATGCAATGTTATTGTTATGAAGGGAAATGCCGTCGTTCTTCAGTTCTGAAGGAAATAGCGTTTTCTTGATTTTTGATGAGTTAGAAAAACATCGGCCTTTGATACTGTATGAAAATACGGTTTTGTAAAGTTGGCTATGGCAAGGTACGTCTTCGTATTAATAACATGTTATCCTGAATTTTTTGCTCTGCGCTATGGACAAGACGTGCATGAATTGTATTATCCATTGTGCTCGTACGCTTCACATTTTATGGGCTTGAGCTTGCTTTTTTGCTATCTCTTGACGGTAACTATGCTGCGAAGGAGGACCATGATTTCTGTCAATTTAATTTTTGCTTTTATTACAGTGTTCCTCAAACTTTACCATCTAGCGGACCCCTAGGTCATGTATTTATTTATTTCTTGCGGAAGACGGTCTGCATGTGAACGATATATGCAAGTCTTTTATTCACGTCAATGCACGTGCAAAGCACTGCAAAGGTTCAACAAAAACTTGGTGGACAATGTGGACTATTCATAATAAAAGTAGTACTGGAACTATCTAGTTGGGCCTGGTGGTGCATGTCAGACTACAGTTGTGGTGCGCTTAAGCTGAACAATATCCCAAATGGGCGGATAAAAACAACGGATTTCACTGATTGGATTTTGGTATTGGATTTTGGACCCCTAGAACACATTAATCGACCCCTAAGGAGTTCACGGACCTCAGTTTAGGAACGCTTGCTTTATTGAGTCTCCTCAAAAAAGTTTTTATGTTATCATGATGCACACATTTGTGATTCTAACTTGAATCTTGGTGCGTCATTGCATGAAGAAATGATCGAGCTCATATCTTTAATTTCTTTCGTTTGTTCTGTATCATTGCAGGAAAACCTTTTATGGTGCATAGAAATAATATTTGCGTTGATTCAACAACTAAGTTTGTAGTAAGGAAGCTTGACAACAATATTCACCTACATTGGTTTCAACCATCAAATGTCCCTAACAAGTTATTGTGCAGATATTATGTGATGAATAAAAACTGTCACAAAAGGATTTTGAGTCGCACATAAAGCCTTTGCGCAAAAAGTGACAAGTTCTAGAATGCAGAGCATCAGAGGAATATTCAACTCCGAAAAAAACTGTAAAAACTAGTTTAAGAACTTCTCTGAAAAGCTTGTCGACTCTTTCGAAAAAGCTTCATGAATTGCAGGATTTTTCCAACAAAAACCAGCATGTTTTAACGGAGGCTGGCTGTGTACGTATTTCGAATCAGTTACCTGACATCACCACTGCTACCTCATATTGTGTAAAATGCGAAAACGCCCGAATGAAGCTTCTTGACAATTGCGCAACGAATGTTCACATGAGGATTAACCTTCGGTATAGCAATCCTGCTGCTTGGTGATCGCGTCAAACTCAACAAAACAATTCGCTTCACTGCACCTAACCATGACATAGTGCCATGGTTGGCTGCCTCACAGCATGCTTCAGCGTATCTTACATCGGCGCAATAGGTGCCTTGGCGTTCATGGATCGCTAGAAAAAAGGTTTAAATGAAAAAAATGAAGACTTTTCTTCCTATTGCTATTGTCGCTGCTTGGAGGACCACATGAACAAACCTGCTCCCGAGATTTGGTTGGTGGTTGCAAGGTCGAAAACAATATATTCAAGTTTTCGCAGTTATAGGTTCACAGTTGTATGCAGAGTTTGCGTCGAAATGTTTTGCTGATCTAGTTACTTCTGCTTTTGTGCTCGTGTTATTTCAAGCTGGGAAGGTTTCAAGCAAAGCTACCCAGCCAGTGTTATAAAAGGTTTTACTAGTGGATTCATTTTACTGTGGTATCTAAGCGTTGTAACAACTTTTTCCATTCACCACGTAGGATAGAGAACTTTCGGTAAATTTGTGTTTCAAGTATTTTTTGGTTTATTATGCTTCAATGAAAATACTTGTTATGCGGAAACGTTACTGTGTCCTCGGTCTCTGTCTTCTGCTGCAACTGTTTGCCAACGGTAAGTGGATGATATCGTAGTTTATGTCTCAGTTGTATGAACGCGTCTTCCACCCGCAAATGTGATGACAAAAACATTATTCTTAAAGTTTAACCAAATAAAGCACACACTGCGGAATGGCCAGTTTTCTTTGCAAAAATGAACCCGTACTTTTCTCTCATACAAATGCCGGTTTTAGCTCGACAACGGACAGCCAAGTCGGACTGTTAATCCAAAGTACAGTATTACAAATGTCCGCCGCACCGAATCTTCTGCTTTTGATCTGCCGCGCGGGCTGTTCTTGACGGTCACGCCACTTGCCGAGAAGAGAACTGGTCTGGACTATCTGAAAAACTTTTCCTGCTGTGAACCTGCTGACCGATGACCGTGCACATCGAGATTACTCCGATATGTGCTCCCGTTTTGACAAACCGCCGTCTACTTGAGATTGAATCTCCTAATTTTCTGCCTAGGCGATCTTTGGCTTCATACTGCTCATAAAACCAGGTGTCTCCAGGATCACACTTCGTCAAACAACAGTTGCATTTTAATGACTTGGTTAATTGTTTGAGCAGCCAGCGTATTTTCTGTTGATTTTTCTGTTGTTGTTGAATTTTTCAAATTCTCTCTGTCACCTTCAGACTTATCTTTTCTTTAAGGCCTAAGCAAATAAAACGTGTCCTATCCTTTTTTATGATGCGGATCAATTATTCAACACTTGTGCAGTAACGTTTTTCGAACATCGAAGTTTATCTGCCAAAACCCGCCAGTTTAAGCATCTGATAAAAACGTCTGATGAGGAATGCTATTGAATGAAGTAATATTATTGAAAGAGTTGAGAATGCCCAGTATACTTGATAGGAGAAATTTCGCATCGCAGCTGCAGCTGCTTATTCGTTGAAACAGATCTGTTCAACAGCAAACATTTGTGAATGACACTGATGTTGATGAATTTTTGCTTTAATTACTTCACATTTTAAGAAAATTAAGATTGCAGCACGGTTCATAATTAAATAATACCTCCACCAAAAATCAGCCCTTCAGTGCGTCGTTATGCGATTACATGTAAATTCATNCNTATTATTCTGATGTACGGTAGCATTTTCTGAGATTATTTAATGCATTTTGTTTCTTTGCTATTGAAAAAACTGAAACCGTTTCAATGCTTATGCATGAAGTAAAATACATATAATCTGGAAGGTAATTATCTTGAGAACAAAAATCAAAAATTTGAAAGCACAGATTTCAACTATACGGGAAGTTTCGCGATACTGAGGACAACTGACATTGGTCAAGTTTTGAAAGTATTAAACAGTTGCATCAAACTACAAAAACAAACTGAGAGCGATGGTGTGCGACTACGTTGAGTAAAAAGTCAAAGCTAAGAACTTCAGAAGCAATAACCATGTTAAAGTTGGAACACAAATGTTTGAAGTAACGCATGCCTTTGATCAGTTTAAATTTATGGCAATATCACAACCGGTCCCGATGGTCGAGATTTGCGGTTTTCTCTTCTAGCTGAAAGGTTTTGATTGCACCTTTTGCTGACTTCACTTAATCGAAGCGGAAATATCCGTTTAGAGTATAAATTCATGACGTTAGTTACAAGTTTGTTAGCGTTTAACACATTTTTTTCTGTATTTTCGACTTATCGCATGCTCCGATACATTTCGGAGAAAAGCATTTGTCAAATATTTTTTAATTTTGCGAAAGTGGGATCGGAAATTTTTTGTTTTCGTGAAATGAGCATTAAGTGTACGATAGCCGTCAGACTTCGCGAATAGCAAAAATGCACATCTTTCAGTTTTGCGCATGATCGCGCAGCACCTTGGTCCAGCCAGCCCTCTGTGTGGCGCGAAAGCCAATGAAACTATTCGCTGTTTTTCACTGTCGTCACGCAGGGTGACCCCATCTGGATGGGGTTGAGCAAGTGGTAAAAATCCGTTCCGCCAGCTTAGGTGAGGCCTTAACAGGGTTCATGAAAGCGTTGCATTTAAGAGCAACAAAACGCAACCCGTCCTACAAGGTCGTCGGAATGATTTTTTCCAAGTGATGGCCAATGATGGATTTTTCCAGGGATAGCCAAAAATATTTTTCCAGAGGGGAAAAGGTGGCGAAATTTAATTTCACTCATTCGAAACTATTAAACGGCCTTATTTGCTGAACATTTAGTAGAAAAATGTCACATTTTAAAATCCAGGGGTCAAGGTCCCTCTCTGCCATCCCTTCCGACGCCCATGCGGCCGTGCATCTTGTAAGAAAATGTCCAAGCGCAGGGCTGTTTTTGTATATCTAGCTAGAATATGCTCCTGCTGAATGCACTCGTCCATTTGCTTGAACTAAGAGCTGTTTCGCACGAAACCCTTCACTACGTGCAGCCTTACGAAACACTTCATGCTATTTCCCTGTCAATATCACGTTCGAAAACTTATCTAGTGTTAGAGGGTGGATCGCAACCTTCGCCCCAAGCTCTCACCGAAAATGGCTGCCTCTTGGATTTCAACATGATATCAATCGAATATTCCCTCAAATTTTCCAACGAGAAGCCTTTTGTTTTCTAAACAAAGTCTGAGAATTGAAATGATCAGCCAACAAGAATTGCTCAGCACATCAGTGCAAAAGAAAACAGAAAGAACCTATTACACATTTTTATCATTGTTTTTGATCACTGAACTTATTGTCTTACAAACGAAATTAGAGATTATATCTTAAAAATCAAGCTTTCTAACAAGTTCACATTCTGGGAAGAATTTGATATGCTGAAAAATGATTTTCACTCACAGAAGACGTAAAAATATTCTATCATTTTGAGTTTGAAAAACGTTCCTTACATTTTGCATCTGCGGTAAAACAAAGACCACGTCGCAATTGCAAGCAAGGAGTAAACAACTAGATGATGATTTTAAAAGAACTCATAAAATTTATCTGTCATGGAATATAACCGCAATCTATTTGTCCGCTTATTCATGTGCGTAAAGGCAAGAGCTTGTTGCTGCCGTCACAGAGAGTAAAACTGATGGCGCCTACACAAACCTGCTCGCAATCCTCTAATTGTCGTTATCAATAAACGGCAGCTCGTACGGTATATTTTGTAAGCACTAGTGCAATAGCAATAAATAACTCGTGATTTCACCGCTAGCCTCACCGACAACACAAAAACAGTGTGACAAACGTACACCTTCAACTTTTGTAAGAGGCTTACACAGTATGCGCGAGCCCCATGCGTGGGGCTGGTGAAATCTGAATCAGCGTTTTCGTACTTGTGAGTGTGACGACGCAATGACAGGAGCTGTACTTCTGAAATTGGCGAGTAACTACAATGCCATAGAGATAATAGACGAAATATTTACTGCAGTGCTACTAAATCTTTTTAAAGTTGCGACCAAACTATTTTTTTGTTGGGTTTCAGGAGATATTGCGGTAAAACAATAAGAAAAAACAGAAATGAGAAAGAAACAAAATATTAACAACACATGCACTTTGCTGCTGTTAATGGGAGGCTTGAGTTTGATTATATTAGATCTAATCAATCGAAAATCGGTTAATTTTCAAGAAACGTTTCAGTTCACTGTTGGAAAATGTCAACATTTTGAAATGTTTCGTTGCTCTCCGGAAAAGACCCAGCGACTCGCTGGTTGGGAAGCGCTGTGCACTACAGTCGGTTCTATTGCAGCTATCTCCAAAAGAATTTCCTCACTGAGCCAAAAATCGCGTTGTTATGCTAGTGGGGGGCATACGTTGAATGACTTACTTTGGTCTTAGCAAACTAAAATCTTCTTTGGGCTGCTGTTGTGAAAGCCTTCGAATCCTAACTGCAATGGTAACGACTGTTTGGCACCTCTCACCACTCCGCAAGTGCGATGCCATAGGCACGTTTTGTGCCAGTGGAACAACAAGGGTAGAAATCAGAAAAATAGGAACAAGCTTTGCACAAAGGTGTCAGTGGACACGTAGAAATCTCCCAGTACGCAATACAGACGTGTTAAAGTGGCATTAAGGTCCACACTGCATCAAAAATGTCAAATTTAAGATTATGAAAAGGACATGTTGTCCGTTTGTGCTTCTACTGCAGCGAAAACCTAAACTGGGCCGCGGGTTGGATAAAGCTGTTTTATTGCATAGAATGCTATAACATTACTTCGCACTGTTTACCGTATCGACCTTTTTCGAACAAGCTGCCCTTTGATTGGAATTTTTTCTGCTGTAAGGCCTTAATCTCTCATCAGCTGCAACAAACTTTTCGAACCTTTATGGATCATATCTACGAAAGGCGGTTGCTTTTTGGCATACCGGTTCAGGTTTGGATGCATGAACGCCTTTGGGTTCCTACGCCACCGCTCATGAATTGTAGTGATACTGTGTTTATTCGATTGTAAGCCAGGATAAACTTTTTTTCATCATTTCATGTGGTATATAATCAAGGGCAGCTTACATTTGCTTATTTCTTTACCTTATGGAAATGTATTGGTGACGCTCAGTCTTACTTTGGCTACGTTTTGTCGACCAAGCTCTCTTTCGCATTCTATTCTCTTCAGCATCACGTGCACATTTCGTCATAGGAGGGAATGTCATGAACAGGACGCACTTGTAGTGGTGAATCATCATTGCCAGGGTTGCCATACGAAACGTGCTAGTATACCAAGTATCTCAGAGGCTCAGGTAACCTATGTTCAAGTGCAACTTACAATCAAAGGGCGGCTTACATTGATTTTTCAACACCATTTCGTGTGACTTGCAATCAAGGGCGGCTGACAATCGAATAAATACTGCAGACATGTCTCTTGTTATATGCTCCTACAATCGTGTGTGATAGTTACATGCTCGTCACATCATTTCGTTTTTTGAAGTTTCTTGGTAAAGCACTTGCTTGATGATAAACCTTACACGCATATACACTTGTGGAACGCACGGTGTCTCTTCAGGAAGTAAACACATCGGCGTGACGTCTGTTCAGGTAATAATGCCCTAAATGTGCGTCACCGTCACAGTGAGTCATAGTTTCGGCACATACTTTGCTAATAGACATTCAGAAAGAGGTTAATTCCGTAGCATTTTCTTTTTATGACGTTTTTGTAAGTGGGTTTACTCTAGTTGCTGCAAGTTTATTTAAACAAACCTACTTGAAATATTGATTTTCACGTTTTGCTACAGATGAACTGATAGGTCATTTGGAAAAACAAGTCATGCAAATTTCATTTCAGTTTTGCGGTGTTTTGGCTCATCCACCCACACATTCAGATTTCTTAACGAGCAACCTAAATTTTTCTGATATGGATTGCAATTTCTTTTATATTACGAAATGCTATATCGCTCAAATTACGATTCTGTGTTTTATTGTGAGAAAGACCATTAAACCTGATTAATGAATGGGCGAAATGCTTGCATCAAGCAATATCATTGCTTCACAAAATAAGACAACATTTGCATAGCTATGCGAGATTATTTGCAACATTGCGCCGGTTATAAATGCAGAATAATTTTTCGAACAAAAACAAGTTTATTATTTTTATGACGTCTACTATTCTTCCGTTTCAGCAGTGCCCTATTAAATAACGTTTTAATGCGCTCTGAGAAACAAAACCAAGCGGAGCAGAGTCACCAGGAACACGAAGAAAAATCTGGAAGTTATTACTGATATATTATTTTACAAAGCAGATGGGTCGAATTGTCTTTTCGTCACTGGCCAGCACCACCGATAGCAGGAAAACAAGCAAAATTCTAATCCAAGCTTGAATAACTGGCATCAATATCGTGAAACGAGGTTTTCATTGCAGTTTGAAATCGACATTCAACGCAACTATAATTTCTAGAGCTCCGGCCTTAAAGAGGTTTCGATGCAGAATTGGAAACTGCTCAGCCGTAAAAGTCTTGCTTATCGTAGTCATTGTAGTCGTCGACCTTTCAACGTCATGACCTGAGCATTGACAGCACTTCCACGTTTGAAAAACGTCACAATGCTACTGAGCTGGTTCTTCACTGTTGTGGCGAAGGGTGGAGTTTTTTGAAGTGACTGTTGCAGGTTATGTTTAAGTTTAGTCCTCTGTGCGCACCATCCCGAACGTTGCTCGCTTTACTGCTAGCTGTTATGAGCCTGTGAACAGTGCACGATGGAGGTGGATAGGGCGCGAAGTTATTGCGGCACAAGAACGACACCGAACTGGCTCGTGAGACTAAAAGAGGTTGATGAAATACATGATTTAAAACTTGCTAAATCTTCGATGAGAGGCGTTGTTGCAATGGCAAAAACGATCAAAAAGGTTTTCCATGAATGCTACGGTTCCAATATGTACACCGTTGAAATTTCTTCGATAGCTAACCAGAAACTATCTTGCCGCGAACCAGGTTTCCTGTTGGAGATACAGAAATACCGCTTCAGCAGCTCTTGAACAAGATTTGCTGCATTATCTCAAACGGGTTGGCATGGGAAGTTACATCACTGACACTCATGACGTCAGCGTGTAAGCGCTACCTTCCTTCTGTCATCTGAAAAACAGCCAAGACACAATATTTGTCCCCAGCCTGCACAAACAATAGAAAAGTTAAGTCTGAAACAGCGCATTTTCTGGAGCTGATGTGTATATACTTCATTTCAGTGGACAAAGTAACAGGAGACTCAACTACATCGTTGTACAGCGGAGATGGTGAGGTCACCACTGCTGAGAACTCACTATTCGATGGATCTGGTGAAACCACAACAACAAACATCACGATAGGTACATCCTTTTTTTCAACTTGTCGTTTTTAATTTCAAACGGTTTAACGGCATTTGTCTTGACCAAAAACGATATCTGGCACAACATGCTGAATCACTGGAAAATAGCACGAGAATCGTATTGGGTATTCTAGCTTTTCACGATACACCCATCTTAGTATGGAATGGACATTCTGTCAGTACAAGCATTTGGCTTTACCCGCCACACCGAACGATATCGTAGCTGACATAAAACACCTGCATTAGCAGGAGTTATAAAAGCGTTTGAAATTAGGAGGGCATTAAAGTATTTTCAATGGTCGGGAAAGAGTCGGTCGCGTCTTGCTACGCTATTATTTTTTTATTTGCAACATTAAAGAAATATTATTAAATATTTTTTCTTTTATACTATTTTTATATCATTTCTTGCAATATTAAAGATTATTTCTTTAATTTGTAATTTAATATGCCTTGCAGTAGCAGCTAATATATGAACGCAGCAGTACTGTTTTCGCACACGCATATTCATATCCATCTATCTAAACATACTTTTGTTATCCATAGTTTCTTTGTACAGAAAAGTGCAGTGCTTAGAAATGAATTCGATGCGGCGAGAACGCTTGTTATTCGTCAAATATCTTTACTTGAGTTTAGGTGGACGTATGGTACACTACACTTTAAACATTTTTCATTCGAGTTCCTAGAACAGAGGGAACGTTTACGTTTAATGAGCACTTGTTTGATAAGTTGAACTAAAAATTGAAGCAGACAAGCGCAGATTTTGTTGTGGGAGTAGGGCGCCACGGGCAGTGCTTTGAAAGCGGAGTGCAGTCATTTATGTTCGGTGAAATGGGAGCGAGCTGTCACTCTGCGGCAGTGGTCGGCAAACTTTCAAAATGATGGCGAAAACCACCCTTTCATTCGTAATTAAACGCCCGTTCTTATTTTTTGAAGGCCAGCTTTCAAACTTATGCCGTATCCATTGGCATAACCAGCCCAAAAGTCTTTTGGGAGTAAAATATTTTGACTTTAAGCGAGCAACAGTATTTGGTGTGGGACATCGCCTCTAGAAGCACAAATCGAAAAGTATGCTAGAAATTTTGAGGCAATGGCCCATTTGGTCCCCCTGGCTACGCCTATGGCTATATTCAAGTACCTGTTACGCAACAACGCTATGTTGATTTCATAAACTGTATAATGACAAGAACTTTACCTTGATAACGTAAACGTCAAATATTCAATGTTCCATAGTTGTTGCGGCAGCCTGTGTTTTGACTCACGCAACGGGCTCACGAGAAAGGGTTGCGCGGCGCAATGAGAAGTGCTAAACTCAACAGCCCACAATTGGGCGCTAGCCCACAGTTTGACGGTAACTGTACACCCCGACTCAGCCAAAGAGATCGTTTCGGTTATTTGCAGGGAATCGTGAAAATTCGAAGTTCCAGGCAATGAGAGAAGCAAGGTTTTCAATGGATATTGCAACAAATTTTGAGGGGACGTGGAATTCCGTCCAGACTTTCTAATTTGTTGTTTATACTTACAGACCTTTCATGAATAATCTCATTAGGAAACAGTTCATGCAAAGTTGTGGTAAAATACGGAAAACAAATAAATTTTAAAAGTTTGAAAAAGGAAAGATAATCAGTAATCACACGTTTTCAACTATGGGCCCGAGGACAAACCGCTACGTTTCTTTAATTGCAGTGTTGTGTACCAGCATTCCGACAAGTTCTAGAATGGACGGTAATTGATGCGGGTTATTGATCTTCTGATAGTAGAGTTTATTGCTGAATGCATGCGGAAGCGATTTGCATTTCTAGGGTAAGAGAGTCCAGTGCACTAGGTCGTCAGCATTTTTTTCGTGTCGACGTCCTCCACTTTGGTAAACTGTGGGACCAATTCGGAGGTCAACTGCAGTGCGAAGCTCCTTGCTTAAAGTAGCGAGTGGCGTAAACTGCAGCGTCACATTTCCAAGGGAGCTCCAAGCCCAATCTAGAAGGGCAGACGGAGCCAAATAAGTCTTGGAATGTATATAAGGTCTCAGACAAACTTCTTCAACCTGGCGCCGATGTAACCCACAGCAATGGGCCTCACAGTGCGCTTGTGTGAAAATCTAGTATCGACAGGTACTGAGTTCAAATAGAGATTTGTGTAGAAGACTAAATTACGCACAAAAAGAAGCAAATAATTTTTTATGCAAAAAAAGAAATTACGACAAATGCGTCAAAATACTGAACGTAGTGCGGTTGGAACTTACAGGTTTCTCACAACGATGAAACTGAATCGTTAACATGTAAATGAGGTTTTCCAGGCCTGTAATCCTAGAAGATAAAGTGATGAAGATGTGTGACCATCTGTCGGATTGTCGTCGTGACTAGTCTGGACAGTTTAAATCAACAATGGGCAAACGTTTTGGCTTGCAGGCCGCATCGGATTGTAAAATTTGATAGAGGAGTGGGTCGGGAGCACGATGGGTTGTTTGCGCAAACTAATGTCAAAGAATTGTTAACGCCGTAACACAGACTTTGTAATTGTGTTGGAAAATTCCATCGAACCGTATGAAACAACTGTAGGGATATAGTTTGCTGAAGCCTGATTTAAACACCACAGGCCGATAGGCTTAATGCTGAGGTCAACTGTTTCAAATTAATTTTTTTTGTTGAAAGGATCATAAGTTTTTTGCACATTTTCGCAATCATCTACGTTGATAAAGTGATGGCTATCAGTTGTTGAAACGTGCAACATTTAAGAAACCATTGTCAGCAATTTATGAAGGTTAATTTTTTTCAGTTTTTGAAAGTTTCCTAGTCATGTTCGAAACACCCATACGATAACAGACCGAGGTAGTGATTGGCGTTCCTAAGCGATCGACAAACACACATGGTGTGCCGCTAAAGCATGAGCTGGTTTTTTTGACGATTGAAATGAACTGGATTTGAACACCACGGAAAGGTTGTTTAGCAGCTGTGAAACTTACGACTTTACAAATGTAAGATTAAAGTCAAACTCCGTAGACGTCTTCATCTCGCTTGGGTGCAAATAAAAAGGTGCTAAGTGGTGGTTATAAAAAATACATTACGCGCCTTTAGGTTGTGTGATCAAGCTCTCAAGATCAGTTGCTTATTTTTCCGATGACTGGAAATCCATGTTGTCACCAGGTGCAAATTAAATGTACAAGGCTCTCCTCAATCCATCTGTACAAAGAAAATGTGTTATTTTTGTGGCGTCGGTTTCAGCTCCAGCAGCGCAATTACCAGCAGTGTCGCGTCTTTAGCAGTTGGGATGAGTGTTTTGTTTCAAGTAATGCATGCAAAAAATAATGCTATGCTTCTGTCTAAGAAACATCCTAAGTTTTAATTTACTTGTTTTGTCTTGTCAGGAAAGGGGTGGAAAATCTATCGACCTAAGAACGTTTTCCGTAAAAATGCAGTGGGGCAGAAAACGCTGTCTCGCACAAACGGTTTCACGCGGCAAGGACACCGCTTCTAGTGCTTCCATGACGAAACTTCGCGTGCAAGTTTCACGCATAGGTACTTTGCAACATAGGCCTAGCCAGGGGGGGTCAAAAGGGCCATGCACCCCAATTGTTAGAAAATATAGCCATTTTGTGCTTTGAGAGGCATTTTTCCAAGCAAAACTTTATTATTATTCGCCAAAAATCAAGCATTTTGGGCTGGCTACGTCACTGCTTTTCAACAAAACGTTCAGTTGATTAAACAACAAAACATTGCAGAAGTTTGATCCTAGAAATACCTCTGATCTATTAGGACAGAGGTTTTTACTAAGCGATTTTTCAATGAATTGCTTGCTTTGTATCTCCTTACTCGAAACACTTCTTTCAATTGCATTTACA
>JGI24021J15306_10002329_pt1 | contig 20346 bp, 10 predicted proteins | sample Ectturendosymbi1_FD_15306 | JGI IMG/M metagenome (IMG submission 15306)
TTATATTCAGATATACAACAAAAACTCCAATACACTTGAGCGTAAAGTCAGAAAACACGCAACGTAACGGTTCGATGTAGAGTCGGAATTAGAATGAAAAACGACCAAAAGCGTTGGGCGTTCGAATGCGCCACAAGAAACAGCGACTGACAGCGGTTATGTAGGTTTGCTGGCTATCATGTCGACGGTCGGACTGTTCGCAAACAAGTACATCGCGTTAAATCACGAATGGCATATTACTGGGAATTACGCAGTAAGAATGCACAAAACATTAAAGCACTAATGTGTCCGCTATACTGTGATGCCACGGTTTTCTGAGATTGCTGAAAACCGTGAGGAATTTCGACTCCTACAGGACTGCTGCCCCGCGACCTTCTTCTTTTGAGCGAGTTCTTCTTTTATCCACTGCTTGGCCATACGCTAGATTTCGGGGCAGGTGTTGAGTAGCCATTCGGTTGTCTCATCGTCCCGAACCATCAGGCCGTGCAGTCCATGGGGAGGTCGATGGATTGGACATTGGAGGACGACATGGTCCACGTTTTGTTCTTCTGCGCCACACTCGCAGGCCGCAGAGGAGGCCATACCCAGGGCCGGATTTAACTAATGCGACGCCCTAGGCTAATCCACTTGTGATGCCCCCCTCGCACTGTTACGAGGAAAAATGGAAAAGCGCTCTTCAGTTTAAGCTGAGCCGAAAATGAAGATGTGAACGCCAAAACAGGGGTGGGGAACCGCGGGCCAAATGCGGCCTGCATGAACTTTTGATAGGGCCCGCATCAGAATTTTCGTTACCTAAGTTAGAGCACAACATCACGTCAAAACGAAACTCCATGATAAGAAGGTACTTAGACAGTAGGTCAAAAGAAGTCACTCCTCCTCATAGATAGATAAAGGTAGAATTTTAGGATAAAATGAATTGATTTTGCGGCCCGCCAGCGATTATGCACAATTCATGCCGCCCGTGATAATAAATAGGTTCCCCATCCCTGCTCTAAAAGTGCGGTCAATAAAAATTTTTAAATCAGGGGTGTACAACTTTTTGCTATTGCCGACCGCATTACTTCAAATTATATGAAGTACCGCCGCCTATGAGTTCGCGTTATATTTATGAGATACTGCCAAGTGCCAACCAACACAGAACACATTCAAACATAAAATGCGTATTCATCATATAACTCTTTGTGACGTCACCATCCAGATTGTTACGCATCGTGTCGACTGATTTTCTTGCCTTGCCTTTGTTTTACTTCAATATACGCCAGCACGGCCGCCAAATCTTATATTTAAATTACAGGTGGACGGCCGCAAATTTCATTATAGAAGGCCATAAGGCCGCAGCTTATGCATCGTTGTTCTAAATCATTACTGGAGTGCACCACGATTACTGCGCTTGTTTCTGCCTTCGACGCAAAAGCGTTCAATGGCACAGAATTGTTGAAATCGTACTTGGTTGGCGGGAATGCGATTATTAATTTTTGCAGGCAAATCAACCGGAAATGTCGTGGTTAAATATTTGACACAACACTTGGCCTGCGGTTTTGTGATTGGCACTTCTGATTTTTCTTATCTGTGCTCAATAACACAAAGCAAGCATAAAGACGTTAAAGCACATCGTTTGGACCAAGTTGCAACTCGCTTACCAAAAATCTCAGACCCACGAGCAAAGCACGTCAAATAAAACGCACCCAAACGGTTGCAACTGGTAGGTTCACGATTCGCGCGTTTGTGACTTTTTCAGACTGCTAAGAATCGAACGCAAGTCGCAACGAAACGATCGCGCGAAAGCATGTGAGATTTAAACCAGAACCGTCGCCAGAAAGTCTTCACTATAGGGGCTTTACATTTGTTCATGGGGACTTGACATTCTGAAAATTTGATAAAATCTCCACTGATTAGAGTGATTACAGTATTTCATATTTCAATTTGGAGGGAATGCTCCCTGTGGCGACAGAAGTGTTTTAAAATTAGACCTAGTTTAAAAAATTTGAGCCCCTCTCAGAAACCTTTTCGCCACCCCTGGTGTCCCAAGCTGGTTACGGGCCTGACCACTAGTCTTAAGGCATCGGACCCAAACGCGCTTTTGACATTTTCTTAATGTTACCCTTTTCTTTGTCTCCTTGGGGTAAGAATTATGTGGTTGCCAATTCGAAAAATGACTTTTGCATGCTATTCAAGCTCATTAAGATCTTCTCTGATTTTCTTAGCATAGGAGAAGTACAAGCATGTGCAAGTACTCAATAGCAATCTGATCTCTGAATGACTTTGTTAAAGAAAATTTGAATGGAAAAATCGCATCTAAATATATCAACGAGTTTTACATATAGCAACGCTAACAAAACTGTAGTATTGTTCAAAAGAAGCAACTATGTTTTTATTGTAGGATAATGCTGCCAGACCTACATAACGTGTAGGGTGTAGTACACATAGCTCTTATCTGCAGTGCAACTTTTAAGCTTTGATCAGTTGCATTTCAAACACGAACAGTCACAAATTCTTTCGCCTGATTCGCACGTAACAATCGGTAAGATTCAGCAAATACAGGAGGCAGCCAACGTGTATTGAGTATATCGACACAATAGTCGGGATGCGGCTTGACTAACGGTCGTGTTGAGATTCCTGGAAATTCGTTGGAAGACCCTGCCGTTATCAACACGGAATCTGAATAGGTGAAAAAAACTAAATTTCACGAATAATTACGGCATAAAATTTTTAGAAATAATTGTCGAACTGATCATATACCGACAATTGACTCCATGCGTCCCACAGTTTGCTGGAGGCCCCTTGGATCTTGAGGCCCTAGGCTTAAGCCTATATAGCCTATAGGTAAATCCGGCACAAGCAGGAGCGGAAACGTCCGACACCGGTGCGGAAGCGGTTGAGCCGGACCAAGGCTCTTCTTCGGAGGGTCATTCCGGGAGGGTGGGTACCGGTGTCTGGAATTAAAATGCGGAGTCTTGTGGTGTTGTCCGCCCACTCCGCATTCCATTGATGATCCACCCACTGCGCCGCACGTATGTTGTTGTCAGAAAAACTGATGAGTTGTTGTGCAGCGGGTACAAATGGGTGTCTCGACTTGAGGCGCCGTGCATCTGCAATCGATGGACGGGTTAGCGCTGAGTGAAGCAGGTGTCCAGGCTCCATGGCACGGCGTCCTAGAGATAGTGTGGCTCCACTGCAACGAAGCTCAACAGGTTGAATGCCTGCGAGGACCATCCCCAAGAGAAAAGTGGGGGTGAAAATGACCATCCCAAGGGAAAAGTGGGTGTGAAAATGAATGAATGCCGGAGTCTTACTCGACCTTTCAAGTGACTATCGAAATAGCAATGTGTGATCAGATACAACCAGGATCAGCCATTTTAGTCTTGAGCACAGCGTGTTTGAAGCAATCGCTATGGAAAGGCCACCATTAGCAGTTACTGAAAAGTACAAAAATCTAGTGAATTCCAAAACCTGGTTGAAAGGGTTTTGGAAAAAGAAATGCGTGAGGAAAATATTTATCACAGCAAAAATGTGCCTTAACTTAAAGAAGTTTCAATTTATAGACCCCTCAACTGACCCAGATGCAGAAAATGGAGTTAACAAATTTTCACGAATCAACCTTACATGCGCAATAGTTTTTTTGATTGTTTGTAATTTCTCGCATTCCCTAGAAAGTTTTATTTGAAAAAGAATCGGTTCAAGAAAGCATGTTATTTCCACACAAAAACTAGTGAAAAAAGCAGAATACACCCTTGGGACACATATGAAAATAGTAGACAATAATACGTTAAATTTTTTCGTCATATGAGAAACCTGAAGTGTTTCTGAACCATCCAGCGTTTTGTTTGTTTGCTTCACTCAAAAGTAAAAGGAGAGTTATGGACGGGTGCAAATTTGTATTGACACCTTCCTGTTGATGTTGACCAGAAAAAACATTTTTAAGCCAATGTTATTATAGGTAATTTTTAAAGATATCCATTAGTAATGATACCGCATATAGGTAAAATGGCTTGTTTCTGCTTGAAGATGAAACATTTGCTTTCAAATGGTTGCCATGGGATCCGTGAGTGCCTTGAAGAGTGCAGCAAAGGTGCCTTATGTGGATGTAGTTTTGCTGTTGACAAAAGTTAATGCAGCTGTTCTATGTGTAAATGAAGGAATCTACATGCGGTGTGCGTGATTACTTAAACGAAGCTTGTCGAATGAAAGGAACGAGACTGTGCAAATTGTAACCACTAGCATTTACCTTTTACCAGAGGAAGAGTGCAAAATCAATGCGGTAATCCTGAGCCAAACAAAACTAAGATACACCCAGTCATCGTAATCATATTCAAAGATGCGCAAACACTTTCTACCTCTCTAGAATGTAAAACGTTAGCTTCAACATTTATGAAAACGCAGCCCCCTAACATAACTGGTTAGATTCACCCTTGCAACCGACCGCCCATAAGCTATGCACACTGCCCATTTCTGTTTTTTCCTGCCTTTTTGGTGTGTTTAGCATGCGTACCTCCCACATTTTTGGTGGGAATTGTTTGTTTTGGACAAAATGTAAATTCTTCGAAATACAAGTTCGTTTTTTCGGGTCAGATAAGCTTGAAAATAATTGCTGAGTTGTTGAAAAACACGCCTGAAACGTTTCCGTAAGCCTGGTTGATATTGAGAAAATTTTTTGCCCGCTTTGTCTAAAGGTACTGACGGTGAAAACGATTTCAATACATGGCATGTTTTCTTCTATATGTTGCGACTTCCCACGTCTGTTCATGAACGTGGAGCAGAGAAGACAAAGAACTTTACTTCCAGAAAACTTGGGACGGATTTATGTTTTAGCAACGTTCCAAAAAAAGCGAGCTGTTCGAGAACAGAAAGTTACATTTTGTTCAAATGATCCGTAATGAACTGAGCTTCTTAGAACTGTTATTTCGAGCATCTGCGTCCAGCATGCTTTGCGTTGAGCTTATTGACCCAGTTCACGGGTTTTGAAACCAAGGATCATTTCGGCGTATATTGAGAGAGGGCAAATAAGTTAGCAAAATCATCTGACTATACTCTTGTTCCAATCTTTGGTGCTGCAAAGTCTCGTCTAAATTGCTTTGAGTTTGATCTTTTTGCCATTCGTTCCCTACTTACGTCCTTCCCTAGTACTATCGCTGACCCATTCACACGTCTGTTGGACGCCCCAATTAAAACCCCAAACCTGCATTAAACCACGGTGCATGTGGCTCAACTCCTTGCCGAAATGCCCAGACGAGTGATCAGTAACTTGAACTGGTGTTTACAACACATTGTCACTGTTCGTACGAAATAAAGGCTTCCTTGCCATTAGGTGACTCTGCTAAGTTGAGTCAGACCTTCAATATATTCTGCTTATCTCGTCACACAACCAAGTGCTTCAGTTTAAAATCTGTTAATCATGTAATGCTTCTCATCAAGAAATCGAACGGTGCGCGGCTGTGCGCTAAAGGCCACTCACTGACGTGAACGACGATATATTGTGATGAAACGCAGGGTAAGCCTTGTCCGGGAACTGTGAACGAGACGAACTGAGAACATGAGCAATTGGTTCTAAATGAGGATTTGTGTATCGCAGTGACGGGCTATTCAAAACACAGTATACACGGGCACATCGTAATTTGAGATCAAAAGCGAATCTCATAAAGTTACGAAAAACAAAACCCCACTGCAAAATCATCTGAGCAACAACGCAAACAAATCTTACGGCGAAACAGAAGTTTTCTGACGAAAGCAACGCCGATAATACCCGGAAGAATTTCACGTGCTCTCAACCTGTATCTGCTGGAACCCTGCTCATGAAAACGTAAGCGCCTTCTCAGGAAAGCGGCACGAGAGCAGTGCAAGGATATACTTCGTGGCTCTGGCAGCTCAACATCGCTCGTCGTATGCTGTGGCGAGGCCATCCACAGCAGTGCACCTGCATTTTGCTACAGCTCATCAAGTGAAATAAAATATAAGCCATCGTGAAAAATCAATACGGACTGAAGAGTTAATAACGAAATATTTGCGTCAATCCTTCACTGTTATCATATCAGTTTCAACCAAACTTAACATATTAAGTTAAGCTTGGCTATAGAGTTATGTCGATAAACGAAGACGCAGCGCATTCGCACAAAGAACGAAATAGGTGCGTTGGCCGCTCAAGGCCGGGTGAAAAAGTAGCGGCAAACAAAGTAATTTCGCTAAATACAGAAGCGAATGTGGGGCGCATTGTGGATAACGCTGTGTCTTCAGTTGCTCCAGTCTATGTGAAAGTGAAGCCAGCCTCATTGTAAACTTTGAACACCTTGTTGATGGCGTTCACGTAAGCAGCGGTTCTTAGATCCAAGCCAAGATCGAAAGTTCGAGCAGTGCTGATGATTTGCTGAAAAAACAAAATGGCCAATTGCAAGACGAGCTCATGGCACATGTGTGGAAGGATGCAGGCAGATGCAACACCTTATTCCGGCTGGCACCGCCATCGTACACTGACACAGTTTCGCTTGCTCAAGAAATAGATTTAACGTTAAACTGGATAAAACAAACTTTTTCTAGTTTGTGTAAAACGGCGCTTCAAACCAAAACATGAATAGTTCGTACAGTCGGGTTCGTGTTCCCAGGTTGATGGCCATAGGTCCCAAACTGTTGAAGCGGGAGGTAGCGCCCTGTTGGACATGTATGGGAAATTTTCAGAGAATGTTCAACATATCGGAAGTTTGGTGGCGGTGAGAGCGAGTACTGGAAAGTAAAACAAGGACCTTCTTTGCACTCACAAATGCGCCACTCCGCTGCTCGTTGTTACACGCAGTGGCGTAACTATAGTGGCTTAAGCAAGGGGGGGCAAAGATTAACTGAAGGGGGCCCATTGTTCACCGCAGGGGGAAACTACATAAAACTCAGAAAAAGTTAGAAATGGTAGTGAATTCGGATGTCGTGGATGTCTATACTAGCAAAAAAACGCAAACATCTCGAAAAACGCAAAACAACAACATACTGCAAACCAAAAGAACACTCAAGATCAAAATGTCAACCAAGGGGGGGCCAGTTTTTTACATTTAGCAAGACAGGGGAGGCGGGTCAATCCCTTGTCACCCCGTCAGTTACGCCACTGGTCACACGCGTGTGGCAAAACCTCTACCAGAGCTGATGGTCGCTTTGAGACAATTCCAAAGGGCACTCGGCCAAGGATTAAAGTCACTGTGTCGCCCAGTCATAAGGAGCCCGTACTTCCAGAAAGCCCCAGAGGCAAGACATGGCCAATACGTTGGGTCCAGGTGCAGCTGCCGGAGCGGAGAGTTACAAACTTCCAGCCTATCGGTTCCCACATCTAGCTCTAGACCGTTTGTCTTGCATGCCTGAGGTGCTCAGTCAGCCCTTGAAAGAAACTATCGCTGGAGTCCTGTCAGACGACATCACATCGGGTCAGGGCACACCTGGGATTTATGATGGCTATTGCGAAGGGCTTTTGCGATTTCCCCTAAACTACAGAAATCCGTCACATCTTACAGCAATACTGAAGCCTAATTTTTGTGGGCTGCGAGAGCTCTTAACCAAAAGTGGTTTAAACGAAGGAAAGCCCGATTTCATGCACTTTCTCGATGTAATCGAGTGGTATTGATTCGGTGCGAGATATTGACTTCGGAACCAAACCAGACGCAAAGAAATGTTAGATCAACGAGATGAGCATCCATCTGTTATTCAGAAATTGCTCGCGAGAGATCAACTTATGCCTTACTGCTTTCAATCGCATAAGTTCAAGTGATTTTCACTTCTCTACAGATGTACCTGTGTCCGATAAGTACATGGGCTGCAGGGTTGGATTTCAATAAATCTCAGTGCTTAGCCGAGCAAGGCGTTAACAGAACACAGTTAACTATAAACAAATTAGAAAGCATGAGAAAAACTAGGACAAAAATTCGAGCAGCAGCAAGTTAAAAAAATAGAGGCAAAACACTCAAAGCATAAAACCACCAATCATTTTATGCAGCATTCACAAAATATTTAAAGGGATAACAGCAGAGCACTTCAGCTTCCTGGAAAAAGGCAGAAGTTTCTAAAGGCAAGTCCGAAAATTCGAGCTTGGCGACAAATTACAAAGCAAGTTTATCGAGGCTTCTGAAAAGTAGTTGAAGACGAACTTTAAGCTGGTAATAACAAGAAATAGTCGTAAATCTCATTATCTGATTTGTCGCAGAATTACGTCGCGGTTAGGTCTAGCTTGTAATTGGAAGCCTATGTGCCTTAACAAAATTAAATCGTTTTTTCAAACAATTCTCGGCTGCGAAAATTAATGGCCTTCACACCGAGACATAGTTGGTAAAGGCCGCAGAGAAAATGCAAAGCTTAAGCGGTGACTAAACTCCCTTTCGCGACCCTTGAGGCGTTCTGCAGGTTTCTTGTCTGTAAACTTTGTTCCAGTTTCCTCATGTACAACTTAAATCATCATCCAGTCCACCCATCTTCCTGGTAGGGAGAGGTTTGCTTTGAGCGAAACCTGAGAACCCTTCACTCATTCCGATATGAGCGGTGACTGAACGCGATTTAACATTTCTCTGCCCCACATACCAGCGGCTCCCAACATTTGGTGATTAAAGGGATATTTAGTAACAGTTTTCAAAAGTTAACGCCCTGCGTTTTATTATAATTAAAGAATTCTGCCTTCGCTGAAAGCCTAGCGCCCGTTTCTATGAGTGTGTTGATGCCGAAGCAGAACTTGGGGCAAATTACGCGCTGATAAATCTCGATTTTCGTTCAAGGAAAAAATCGGCTTTACTATAACATCAGACGCTTGTGGAAGGATTCTGTGGTTCTCCAGCAGTGCTCTTCCACTGCTGTTCTAAATGAAACATGCGGTTTTACAGCAATATGCGTTGGGCGCGCGATATTTTTTCAAGAAGCAACTAACACGGATTGAAAAAAATCATGGATTTGCAATAAAAGGAAACTATAAAGTTTATAAACGAAAAATCAAAATTTCTGAATAATGTAAATCAGGCCTGCACAGCTTTAACAACTTGAACTTGATGAAAACAAATTTGTCGCGACCGCAAAAGTCTATTCCGTTGTAGTTTGGAGAAATTCTGAAACGTCAATTAATTATCCGAAGTCGGACTTTTGCAACATTTTCTGCAACTGAGAAAGCTCTCGCGGGCCGTATGTAAATCATGAAGTTCTGTGCAAATGATATCTCAGCATAGAATAAATTTTCTCGCTGATACCGGCGTCAGACGACTTCGGCGAATATAGGCAAACATATCGAGGAGCACACGGCAGAGAAGAGGTTGATTAGAATATCCACACAGCAAGACATCTGCACGACCAGTCTGTGACTTTTCATGTGAACTCTGACAAAGCGAAAGCAGTTCTCCTACCAACCAACAGTCATTCTTTATTCTCGTGCAAATTTGCGGCACACCAAGCAAGGTGCGCTTTGCGCTCGTTCACGTGACACCGCCGCGTCAACAAGCGTGACGCGCCTTCTGCTCTTGTGCTGCCGTTTCATCGAACAGATTGACGCCAAAAGCAATGACACGTTTGAGTATGACTGCGCTGCTAATTTTGCTGAACATCTTTAAAAACTAAAGCAAACGAAAATACTGAGGCATCGGCTTCCAGGCCTTAAACTGAGATCGAAAACGTTGAAGACCACTGATCCACAGAACAAGCGCCACCTAAAATTTGAACAGCAAACAGAAAAGCGCAAGGATACCACAACAGTAACCGCGGAAGGTTTTCATAATTTGAGAAAACGTTGTGGTAATTCATGGAAGTAAAAACTTTTTGCTGTTTAAGCACGACCAGGAAAACGCAACTCACCCTGGCTGATCGCTCCATCGTGTATGACAAACCGGAATGAACGATGTCCTTTTCTGAGGCACCCTTTTGAAAGAATACAATGCCAGGTCAGACGTACCAAAAAGCACTTTCGCAGTGTCAAGAACAGGCAGAGCACGACACCACAATACTTTGCTTTTCAGCTTTGCTTTCACCACACAAAGGCAAATAAAAAGCAACACTGCAGCGCAGACCAACCATGATCTTCTTGGCAAACTCCTCGGTGGGGGTCACTGGTATGGTTCCGCCGTACTTCCCGAACTTACGTTCCAAGCTCGACTGGACGCTGTCTGCAATGAATGTGTTCCCACTAACAAACGCATGAAAAAGACAACTTGGCGGGTTGCTTGTCAAAAACAACCGCTCGATATGACAAAGACAATATCCGTTGAGTTCATGACGATTGTTAATCTAGTTTCAGATGAAAACCTAGTCTACCCATGACGCAAAACAAATATTCAGTTTTTCACTGTTTATCGTACTGAGCAACTACAGGTGCAACTTGAGTGAAGAAGCGCTTCTTACTTAAGACACAAATCCCTTCTCAAGGTCTTCAATTGATAGCGGCATGCAAAAAACAGACTTGACAATGCTAGCAGCATGCACTGTTGAAACCCAGGCAATTTCGCAAGATAAAAAATACAGCTTCTGCGCTGGAATTCCTTGAAATCTTTGAAGCGAACAACCAATAGCTACCGAAATACTGGTAGGCAAAACGTGGTTGGCATCAGATTGCTACAGTTAATTATAACAGAGTTTTAAAACCTTGCTATTGACAGTAGGGCTTTCCATGCACATTTGCTGCACTCTGCTTGAAACGCTTTCGTGCAATTAAGTCATCTAACTGTCACCAGCCAAATGTTAGTGATTTGAGAGTTTAAGCGCTAATACGACCGCCAAGCATCAGCCACTCTGTTCTGGCTTGTTCAACTACCGCAGAGCTGATCAGCGCTTGCAATCAACAAGAATTTGTTGTGCAGCAATGAGCGCACATTTGGTTAGAAGGTATTGCGAGTACGTACAGCACAAGATCTACATCTATGTAGAGCTGTTTCAACAGCATACGTAAGTGTTAGACAGACTGAAAAAAACGCCTGAATACAAACGAAGACACTGACTGAGAAGGTCGTAGTTCGCTTCTCTCTCGTATTTGAACGTCAATCGACCGTAGCTGACGTGGTTTAAGTTTTTAAGCCACTCGAAGTAAGACACGGTCACACCACCGGCATTCAAGTACAAGTCCTGAAAAGAATAATGTTCTGGTCAAGGTCAACCCTCCCGGGATCATGCGGCAGCACGCGTGTTGAATGGCGAGCAAAACGCGCTGTTACCGGTATGACAAGCTTGTTGTTCTTTTGAAGAATCTTGTCGGCTCCTGGTGTGGTTGGACCGTTCGCGCCTTCAGCTATTATCTGTGAGCATAAGAAGAGAGTAACGAGAGGAGGTGGAGCGCGGAGGAAGCGTGCAATCTACGTGAACTCGCGCACACGAAGCTGCGAACCCGGCGCACGTCACGACTTGCAGCAAACTTGGCTGCGCCGCACGCAGCAGGTCGTGCATTCACGCATGCAGTGAACGGGCGTTTTAACGGCAACTATTACGGCGGCCTGGCAAACGCTTACCCTTGCTTTGACGCGTGGAGCATTTTCGGCAGTGATGACTTTTTCGATGGCGCAAGGCAACAATATATCGCACTCTTCTTCCAGTAGACTGCTGCCTTTGTAAGGTTCGGCTCCGGGAAAGCCAGAAATTGTCCCGTTGGCCTGGCAACACCGACATACCAAGTTTGAGCTTCGGACAGTGCAAAGTTTTTATCATGACGCCATTAACTAACGAGCGGATTCAGCGATTGCAACATTCAGCGAAAAGAAGTACTTGTGTCAGGGAAAATCACGTGCTTTGGAAAAACAATTTGAAAAGCAAGTTTGGAGCAGCAGATTCACAGCATAAGTTATTCGAAGTTGTTCGGCACAAACCTAGAAGATGGTCTCACGAAATTTCCGACACGGATTTCCACAACTTTGAACACTACGCAGCTGTTGTTTTTACTGAGAACTATGGATGGTGCCGTCGCTGATTACGATCACTAAGGTTTACTTAGGATTTATCCTGCTTTGCCAGTAAGTATCAATATATTATGCATATTGTGTATCTAATAAAAAGTTCTCATTGCACGTTTTCAGAGCAATCATTAAAAAAGTCTATTAATGAGGTCGCATTGTTCGACCACTGCACACGATTTCACCACAGTCGCAACAGAGAACCGATCATAAACCTTGCATAGTCACATGTGTGGTACTTTTACAAAATATACCAGTGTTTTGAAAATGGGCACACAGTTTATTTGTATCGACCAAAAATAAGCACAATGAAGAATTTGCCACCTGATTAGATCGATCAGTTACAAGTGATTCGCAGCCAACTCCGTGCGAGGGGAAGTTGAGCAACCTACCAGTTTGTAGTCTTCCAACTCAACTGGGTCAATTCCTGCTTCATTGTATATGGCACCATCGTGTTCCAGCACTCCAATGCACTTAGCGCCGTGTCTGTAGAAAGCGACACGTTGAGTGTGAAAACGCTAATGTGAGGTTCAACCATCAACTCAAAATCGACCATGCAGAAAGAAAATATTGCAAGAACGTAACTAACATCATTGAATGTTCTGTTTAAAAAATCAAACAACATCGAAGGGCAAAACCAAATTGATCCGTTTTAGAATAATTAAAAACTAAGACAAGACTGTCGTAGTATAGAAGCCAGCAATAGGAGCAGTCAAACAGCGAGAGGAGAAAGTTTTCGTCACGGCGTCGAACCCGTTTTACGAGTTTATCGACTGATTCGGCATAATAATTAACTTACAGGTGCAAATCATGTCACGCAACAGGTATTTCTGGACAGAACAAAGATGCATAGTCTTATACACCAGGCCTGCACAACATACGGCTCTTGCGACCCGCGAGAACTTTCGCAAGCGCAGAAAATGTTGCGAAAGCCTGGCTTCGGATAATTAATTTTCGTTCCAGAATTTCTTCCAAACTACAACGAAATGAAATAGACTTTTGCGACCTCCGGCAAATTTATGTTGATCAGTTTGGCTAGTCCATACCAACAGCATGATTTCACATCAACGCAAAATCAATGTACGGACAGCGATTCAAATTTCAACGACCTGGTCCACCAGAGCCTGTTTTAAAGGGGAAACGACAATAACGTACGTAATCGCATGTACCTGTGCAAGTAACGCATCGAATGTAGACCGACGTTGCCAAAACCTTGAAGGATGAAAGTTTTGTCGAGGAATCCGGGCGCCATTCCGACCGCACTCATGAACGTGGCTGCAAAAAGAACGTTCTGCCTTTTACTGCAGCTGGTAGACAATATATTGTCTGCAGGGTTGTCACATCGCTGCAATTGCAGAGCAAAATCGTAAGATATCTGCAAGCGGCGTTACGTCAGCTTTTCAAACTGGTTATGCGTTGCCTGGCAATGAACATGGATCCCTTTCCGTTATCTGCTTTCATCTCAAGTAACAGCTTAGCATGTCTGTAATTTTTTTACATCGACGTCGCCACCACCACCACCACATAAAACAAACGCATCACCATCTTTAATTGTATAAAATTATCCTAAAACTCATCGTTTTCCCGACGGTTTCGCGGTAAAATCACGACACATGACACCACTATGACAAATAACAGACTACTGTACTTTTTACAGCAAGTTTTGCAGCGCAGAACTTACAGCAATAGCGTGACACCTGACATAAGTTTCCACGCCATGTTCATTTCAAATTGAGTGTCTGATGTTCTTATGACAGCAAAGGGAAAACCTGGTCTACATGCAAGAAAAGCTGGAAACAAATGTGCGGTGCAAGTGCAGGAATGCGCAAGTCAAGATCTGCACAGAGGCTATAGAATCAGTGCAGCGTGGATCACCGCGCACCTCGCAGGGTCAAATCGTCAAAGACAAGCTTCAGAGCTCTCACCAGTCACGGAACCTTCGCGCAAAGTAAACAGGACGCCAGCGAGCAACCCGACACCGCAAGACACCGCAAAAAACTAGAAGGTCAGCCACAGCACGCTTCACGCAGCCGGGATTGAATAAACATGAACCGGCGATTGACGGACGGGAGAAGTGGAAAGTGCGCAACATGCGGTTCTCACCTTCGTTGATGAAGTTTTCGATTCCATGGAAAACGCCCTGAAACACGTTTGCAAGGTTACTTTTATCAGCCAGGGCCACAATCTGGTAAAATTACTCATTTCTCCTGGTAATGATCTCTAATGATCTTTACAGGCGCATGCCAGAAAGACGCTACAAAACTACATTTTTAGCTTGCAGCACACTCCAACGAGGGCAAAGCGACTAACATCACCATTCAACCACATACTGCCCCTCATACGTCTAGTAAATTCAGTTGCTTGTCGTTGTCAAGACAAACGCGCTCCGCGCTAAAAGCATGCCATCAATTCACATCAACCAAAAAGTCACGTGACGGTTCGTGTATTGAGCTGGGGTTTCAATTTATATCCACTGCCTACTGAAAATAAGGAGACTTTGGCGCGTGCAACGTGGTGACTTACCTGAACACAAATTTGTCAGATTGCGAAGTTATTTTAGTACTGGTTTCATCTTTCAGCACAACCGATTGTGCGGTTTACGCTGAAAACAGCGCCCACACAATCTAACAGACAACTCACTCGCCCCGTTGCAGATATCCTTCCGTGTATTCCTCCTTGGGTTATAGGTTTGCCGGTAACACAGGCGTGCGCGTTGATGTCTGCGTGTCCATACGTCATCGCGTACGTGTCAGCCATCCAAGACATTTCCCTGGGGCCGGTGTTCATGTCAGGAGCAGGAACGTCAAGGCCTGGTCCTGAAACGAAAAGCTTCGCGTGTAAGGAACTTGATAAAAGATGATCTTACAGAATGTTACTGGCTGATTTCAGAAGATGAAACAATGACCTACCGTAGCACAAGCAAAATTCAACGTTTTGACGACCCAGGTGCATTTCTACCAACAAGGAGTTTTATCAGGAAACTTACCGAGAAACCCTTTCTTGGCCAACTCGATGGCGAAACGACGAGTTATCTTTTCCAGTTCTCGCTCTGAATACTGTTTTGGATCGATTTTCACCCCGGCTTTAGCGCCACCGAAGGGAACATCTACGACATAACACGTCAAGGCGTCACAAGAGAGAGTCGGTAAAGAATAATGGCGAAGGAAGCCGTTTTACAAAAGATTAATGGCAGGAAATACAAAAGTCCGGATTTGCATATCATATGATGGAGAAAACACCACACACAGCTATCACTCATTTTCAAGACCGCTTTTCCTCTGGGGAGGGTCGGGGGGTAATTAGCCCTAGCAGGACTCGAAATGCTTCATGCTTTGAGTAATCTCAGATAGTTTTTCTGGCTCCGCAACAAGACGGCACCAACCAAGGTCGAAGATGTATTCACAACACCTGGTCCCCTTGGTCGACCTCCGGGCCGCTTTCCCGAGGGTTTGGCCAGTAGACTTGCCTCGCAAATCTTTCCTGGGACATTATGGACACATGGTTGCACCAACGTAGCTGGGATCTTTCGATTTGGAGAAGTGGTTCGACACTGAAGGCTTTACGAATTTCACAGCTGCGCACTTTGTCGCGAAGTGTCACACCGTGAACTCTTCGCAAAAATCCCATCTCTGCCGTTACTACTTGAGACAACGCTCTTTCAGTCATTACCCAAGATTCATGGCCATACATGAGGATCGGAACAAAGACCGATTTGAAAACTGACAGCTTTGCGGTGTTTGAAAGCTCCCATTTTGTGAACACAGAGCGATAAAGCTCACGCAGAATTGCATTTACTTTACCAATCCGTGCATCAATCTCCTTGTTCGGCTTTCTTTCATTCATGAATACATCCCAAGTTACTTGAACTTCACCACCTGCTGCAGTATTGCTGCTTACTTTCAGCGGGTTCTAGAGAGACACAATACCTCGGTCTGTTTACTGCTGACCTTCATTCCGGCTTGATCGCAAGCAGCAGAAAACCAACTAAGTGCATGTTGAAGGTCCTGTTGAGAAGATGCTAGTGGTACCAATCGTTCGCAAAAACAAAAGGTTAATCCTGCAGCCCCAACCTCGTCGAATGGGCTGTGACTGTCTATCCAAATTCACATACACTGTGAAGAGGAGTGGTGACAACACACACACTTGTCGAGTCCAACACCCACGGTGAACGGTTGTCATTCAGCCGTAACGGACATAAACTTCTGGGCGGGAATACAGCAACTTGAAAGCCAGTAACAGGCGGCCGTCAACACCGTACTACTCCAACACTCCCCAAAGCTCTTCACGAGGAACCTGGTCGTATGCTTTCGAGGTCAATAAAACATGTGCGGACGTTTTTGGCATACTCCCAAGATTTCTCAAAAATTAAACCCTCTGGAGAGTGAAAATTTGGTCTGCAGTGCTACGGCCACGACGAAAACCGTACTGGTATCATCCAACTTTGGTTCATTTATTTCACGGCATATTTTTTCAAGTAACTTGGCACAGCGTTTTACAGGGAGGCTAAGGAGAGAGACACCCCAGTAGTTAGTGCATTCGCTCATGTCTCCCTTTCTGTGTAAAGGGATGATTACCCCTGTTTGCCAATCTTTCGGTGCCCTCCCAAAACACCAGGCTCTTAACGTACTCGATTTCGCCAAATAACTCCTCGATTCAACGCTCTGAGCGTTTCAAAGTCGGATTTTATCGCAGCCTGCAGTGCTTTGACAGCTAGGACTGCGGCTGCAGTGATGGTGTTTTCCAGCCCCTAATGTGCCTCGTGTGTGTCCGATGGTGTGATAGAGATTGAGATTGAAAGATTTTTGAAACACGGTAATCTCTCCATCTGCCAGTGCCAAGGATGTCCTCATAGCTGAGTAAGACACCATTTTGGTCTTTGATGAATCTAGCAGTATGAATCTTTTGCAGCGGAGACGCTTTATTGGCTTGTCAGTAATTGGAATCCAATTTATTTCCGAAATTCTTTCAAGGTTGCATTTTGTTTTTTTTCATCGAGAAGAGGGCGGGTTTTTGCGCCTCATTGCAAACCACAAGTTGGTTATCGGTCGACAGTGCTGCACACCTTTTGACACGACCTCCAACAATGAACGGATGAAGTGGAACTCCCCAGAGATCAGTGAGTGGCCGTTGACCCAAGGAACCTCTCCACCAGGTGTAATTGTGCACATCTGTGGTGGAAGAACGTGTTCATTAGGCACAGTGGATTCTTGTTAAAACACAGTTGCAGCAGGAGCCTTCCGTTATCATTAATGTCAGCATCAACATGTCAACCGATCACATCCTTCCATGCTCCAGCATCGTTCCCAACGAAGTCTCCCAAAAGGATCATGGATTCGTTAGTTTTAACCCTTCGCAGAGCACCACTAATTCTTTCACGAATTCCTGGTACAGTGAATTTGCGGTTTGGGTCGTTGTATCAAACACAGGGAGCGGTCCAACAGCTTCAACCTCAACGTGCACACCCTTTCACCTAGTGGGATCCATTCGTCAACAGTTTGCCAGCTGAGGGCTTACAAATATCCCCAATCCAGGTTTGGCAAACTTTGCTCAATTCCGGAGTATAGTTTCAACTAGCAATAATCGCACTTCGGATAAACCTCATCGGCTACGATATCGCNTGTAGAGTTTCCACCCATCGTCCAGCTCAACGGTGTTAGAACCACGATGCTTAGTGGTTCACAAAGCTTAACTAAAACAAATTGAGTAATAAGCAACTTTAGTTTCCTTAAAATACTGCAATATCGTCAATAAAACAACTTTCAACCACGACGTTCACAATAGTAATAGGGGCTACAAGTTTATTAAAGCTAAATTACTTCATTCTGTGTTAAAAACTCGACCACCGACATTGTTTCTCGCAAGCATTTGAAGGATATGGAAATCTTATTAATATTTTTATGTGCTTTGCCGAAGGTGCCAATCTAAAACCGGGGCAATGCGCGAAGTTCAACCGTTTGGTCGCTTATTCATTGCTCGTTCAGTCATTTTGATCAACTGATTAGCAACTGCAGTTTTCAAAGTCTTTTTTGCCAACGCACTGCATCATATCGTAAGCAGGCATCTTAAGACGGAAGGCAACAGTTGTTCAGGGTGCTGATATCAGCGATACTCACTGAATGCGTCATTTTTTCATCGATGGTGTTTGACTTGGGGAGAATCGGGACCAAGTCAAACAATCGGACGTAGGTAACTTGTGTTTGCACCGTGCCGTTTGACAAAGTTAGAAGCTAAACTGCAAGTAAGCATGTTTTCACCAATCGCTTTGCGGGCTGGAAGGCGCGTTTCCAAGCGCCTTGGGCCAACATCGCTTGAGCAACGAAAGACGAAACGCAATCATGTGGTCCGTACAACCAAGGCGTTTTTTGATGCACGGTAAGAGGCCTTGTTTACCGACTAGGCCTTGGTACACCACGATACATTTCACGCGCGGATACGAAAAAACCCTGCCTGATGTTTCCCAAGCAAATGTTAGTCAACAACTGCAGCCCGAAGTTACCGGTATTCATTCGACATTTCAAGCCACAACTTCGCATTGCATAGCTTCATTATCTCTGCCTGTGCGCGAACAATTGAAAAATAAATTTTTCATTGAGCGTTTGCAGAATATCTCGGTTGCAAACCATCGCCGACAAGCTTAAGTGTTAAATTTATGTTGAAACAATGTTTTTGAAGCAAATCTTTCGAGNAACACAACTTTTTGCGTAGACTGCTGCGTGCATTGACAAAAGCAAGAAGAAAATNACACACAGTGTCAGATCAGGAAGAAAAACAACTNATGCTTATTACATAAAAAAGTTTCCTATATCNTTGCTTAGATATTTGAAAGTATGTATAGTGGAACGCAAACAGCTGATAATCGTAGTCATGTTCGTTAAACACCACAACCANACAAAAAACAAGGCTTCTTTTCAGTGGGTAAAAACAGAGCATGCGGTCTGCTGTTCATCACAACGAATGTTAACGTCAACTTGAAGCTCTGAAACAAACACGTCAACAGGTTAAACTGAAATAAATTGAAGAGCAATGACTGGAGTATCAAATAACTTAAAAAGCACACATGAATTTGTTTGTTTGTTAAACACTAAAATTCACAGAGTTTACAACAGAACACAATGTAACGAAATGAAAAATTTAACAACATAAATGAATAAACTAAAAGTTTCATAGCAACCGCACCAACTACAGCACACTTCCACGTCATCAGGGATGCGAGCGCCTTCACTTCGTCGATGTTTACGTCAGGAGCAAAACGAATGCCTGTCAAAAACAGACGCGTGGTTATGACATCGACACTATATTGCACGAAAACTCTTATTCGAACCGTTACCTGCACATGAGGTATTCTACTCTTCAAACGCAACGCCAACATAAATTTTATTTCAAACAATTCCAGCAATGAATACCACTCTACCTTAACTGTGGAACAAATTTATGTCCAGGCCAGACATCTTTCACACGCGAACATCCAAAAATATTTCGGAAAGCACGAAATTGGCAGTAACGGAAGCAGAATAAAAATGTAAATTTACACTGAGATTCAACACGCAATTTAGCATTTCTGCAAATTAAATTCTAGCAAACCATGTGGTGTCCATAAACAGCCGTTTATTTAAACTTCACTGCCGTGTTAACCTGTGAATTGCTGGAAGCGTCGCCAGTGAACTGCCAGGCGTCGGGTCACATTGACACGCAGCTGATAGAACACGTAGGCACTTTCTCAAAACAGGCTACGCCCCCAACACGCCCTATACACACCTCCTTTGCTGGGAACGCGGTGCTGGCTGTGCTGCGCTCGGTAACCGGTGATGATTTCATACTCGCCGTTGTCACGTTTCAGAGGAAAGGTTACCTGGAGACAAAATCGCAGTTTGTGCCGCTGCGTTCATTCAAAAATATACCAAACCATCACTTGTCCTTGTAAATTCAACATCACGCAAGCCAAAGATCTAATTTTAACAAACAGATCTAATTTCAACAAACAAATAAAATGCAGATTAATGCGGACTTAAAGTACAAATGATTGCACTCAGTTTGCAGCCTTTCTTTCACGGCAAAATTAGGTCAAAGAAACTGATATTTTTGAGCTGATCATGTAAGTAAAACAAGTAAAACTACAACAACTGAAATAATGCGTGTATTGCAGTTTGTTCTTAGCAAAACCATATCTAGATATATGTTACCGCAAGTGACAAAGAAATGAACTAAATCAACTCCTTATCTTTTGAAATTTGATAGCAACTCTACTATTTCATCCAAACCAACTGAAACTATATTACAAGACTTGCTTTGCATACAGTGAAGGATAATTCCTTGAGTAAATGCAACAAACTTTGGTACACGAAAAGCGGAAGTGCTAAATAGCCTTATAATAAATACTACGGACAAAGCAAACGATACAACTGACATCTTGCAAACGTTTCGATAACAGTTGTTATCGAAACGTTTGCAAGATGTCAGTTGTATCGTTTGCTTTGGCCGT
>JGI24021J15306_10002330_pt1 | contig 20345 bp, 10 predicted proteins | sample Ectturendosymbi1_FD_15306 | JGI IMG/M metagenome (IMG submission 15306)
AAGATTTTACTCAAACCGAGCCTCTCATCGAAGAAACTGTATTCACCACAGAACAAAGCGAATTAACGACTGATCAAACTGAAGATTTTACTCAAACCGAGCCTCTCATCGAAGAAACTGGATTTCACCACAAAACAAAGCGAATCAACGACTGATCAAACTGAAGATTTTGCTCAAACCGAGCCTCTCATCGAAGAAACTGATTTCACCACAGAACAAAGCGAATCAACGACTGATCAAACTGAAGATTTTACTCAAACCGAGCCTCTCATCGAACAAACAGATTTCACCACTGATCAAAGCGAATTAACGACTGATCAAACTGAAGATTTCACTCAAACCGAGCCTCTCATCGAAGAAACTGATTTCACCACAGAACAAAGCGAATTAACGACTGATCAAACTGAAGATTTTACTCAAACCGAGCCTCTCATCGAAGAAACTAGTTTCACCACTGAACAAAGCGAATTAACGACTGTTCCAACCGACGATTTTACTCAAACCGAGCCTCTCATGGAGCAAACAGATTTCACCACTGATCAAAGCGAATTAATGACTGATCAAACTGAAGATTTTGCTCAAACCGAGCTTCTCATCGAAGAAACTGATTTCACCACAGAACAAAGCGAATTAACGACAGATGAAGCTGAAGATTTTACTCAAACTGATTCTCTAATCGACGAAAGTGGTTTTACTGCAGACCAAACAGATACCACATTCGATGTGACCGAAAAATCCACTGATCAAACTGAAATTGTTACTGAGGATGAAGGGCCTACCGCTTTCGTAAACGAATTGACCACTGATCAAACAGAAGGTTTAACTCAATCATTTAATTCCCCTCCAAGTAAGTTAATTTGGTTTTTGATTTTGTTTTTGGATTGATTCTGATTATTTTTTTTTCATTTTTTCTAGCGTTTCTTCAAATGGCAGAGGTGATTGCGGGTGATCGAAATATGTTTTGGAACAAGGACTCTGTGTTTTGATTTTTTGTATGCTATCCAACTCGTCACACTGAATATAAGCCTGATTCCCGCATGAAAATGTGACATTTTTCACCTGCCTTCATCAATAGTTTTGTGTCAACCCATGTTACATCTTGAAGGATTGTAAATACCTTTGAACTATAGTGTACTTTGTGGCTATTCTAATCAAACATGGTAACAAATTTATTGTGCGTTTGGCCTCTGATAATATGTTTTCCATTTCTGTTGCAATTCCTTGAAGTGCCCGCTTGTCAGAGTTTGTGGAAAATTTGTTGGTCAACCATGCGAATTTACCTTTCTGGAAGTGAATGCATACCTTCTCAGGTATCATGAGAATGTTTTAAAAATTGACTTGTTGAAGCACTTGAGGTTGCTTTCATTCTTATTCCAGAGCCTTATTTTACATCTCCTCGTTGTGCTAATTTCACGTAATTGATGATTTCGTGAATATTCAACAAACATTATGAAAACTTCAACAAAGACAACTGCAATAGATGTTCATTTTCACTGTCGGTATCAAAGTCGAAACGCCCAATGTTTGATGGCTATAGTCGTGATTCATTTCCTGCTTCAACCAAGTAGTTTCATGTGCCGTCGACTGTTCTGCTTTTAAGACAATGGAGCGCAGTTCTCAAAACAATGGAAAATAATGACGACTGGCAATTGTAAAATATAATATTGCTTAGGCTCCTGAAAACAACTTTGGATTTTGTGTATCGTTGATTCTTTCGAAGACGCATGTTCATCTTCTGTAATAGTGTAATTGCGTGAAAAATTCGTTGAAAATGACGCCATGTCCATTCCTGCACCGGACTAATTGGATGTAAAGCATTAGGATGACTCCTTTCCACGGACCATGTCTACTCTTTGCAAGATTCAAAATTCACACACTCAATTCCTTGACTTTTACTGTCACAAGTGATGTGATTGTCTTTGTATGGTTCTTTAAAATGCAAAGTTGTCATCATCCTGAAACCGATTTTTTCACCCGAAATAGTTAACTTGCACAGGACGAAATTGACGTTGATATGACCTCAATCACATTCGGGAGTAACGTGGCTGACTCCCAACACCTCCTCCTTCAAAGCTGCGTTGCAGTTTTGATGCAAACGAGTGCAGGGTATTTCAGTGTAAGAGCTGTAGGTCAGAGATGTGTGGCTAATAGATTAAGATCTTCCTGCGGTTCGCAATTGGGATAAATTCTTACTGCAATTGCGCTACATTAGATTACCAAACTGTCCATTGAAAAGTGACATCTGAGGACAAACCAAACAAGACAGTCTGAAAAATGTGGAAACATTTTTTCACATCAAAACAAATGTTATCAAAGATGTCACAAAGTTCTAATCAACATTTCGTTTTTATTTCAACCGTTTGCATTAGTGGTGTTCCATTAGACAAAATGCATCTAGTTTTTCAAAGAAGGTGAAAACTCATTTCAGTGTTTCTCAAAATCAGATTGCAGAAATTTTCAAAATTTGTTTCTGTTTTGTGAAAAAGATTGCCTAATTGCAAGTTCCCTCTACGTAAAGATGCTGGGCATTTTGTTACTGATACCGCAGTAATAACGTTTAGCTCGTCATGAGAAAACACTGGTACCTGCGCGTTATTTACAGGTAATTCATTTTAACGACAAATGAATCTACATAATAGCAATTCAAGGTAATAGCACGTCATAGCAATTCAAAGCAAGTCAAAATATCAAAAGTATTTCAATACAACAAAAGAGTGTTTCAACCCGAGGATGCAGAACGTTCCGTTTCTTCCACAGGACAAGTCCAGACAACTGCCTTTGTTGGAAATATATGCGCATATAAGCAGTTAGATTTGGCAGATTTATCCACGAATGTTTTGTGAGTTGACATGAGTTGGATTGGAGATACATGAAGGTCCTCATAGCATTGCATCCAGGCTTTACAGTTGACCTAAATTGATGGCAGACTATGATCAAATCAGTTTAAAATTTGCGTTTTGTTAAAAATCTTTCTGAAACTAACATACCGTTATACAAAGAAATCAACATTTTGGATTAATGCACGATCAATAGTTGCAGAGGTAAAACGTCGTTAGCAAAGCAACCTCCAGGAAACTTGCTTCACTTTAAAATTCTGCGTGACGTTTAGTTTGCTCATGAAATTTACTTTGTTATGGGTGTTTTTAGGCTTTAGATTTAATGAAAGACAGATGTGTAAAGAACATTAGTAATGGATAGTTGTTGAATATCATCATATTTTCCAGCTTTATTCCTATTCCATGCGAATCAGTAATAACGTGTGCAGTTGGAATGTTTAAGATCAAAACAGTCATGCTGTTAATAGCAACATTTTTGCTAGTTCACGCAAGTACAACCCTGTCACAATCAGGTAAATTCTTTTGAAATAACTGATATTTATCAGAGGTGTTGAAAAACAACGAAGGAATCCTGGAGCAGTGCAGCACAGGCTCGTCTCGTGCTAACAAAGCCGCACTCATGAGTTGTTGTATTGAAGCCGCGAAGTAGTGAGAGTGGTTTTTCAAGTAAATACACCTGAGCTGAGGAAATGTTTAATGTTAAACAAGTTTGTCATGGTGAAACATCCAACGAAGGGCTGACAACAAACAACGAAGATCAGCGAAAAGGATAAAGTTGCAGGGTTCACTCTTTCTTTGAAAATATAAATCCATTTGTCAAAAATATTACTTGAACGAAGAAACGCCACAAAATGCTTGGTGAAGATACTTGTTATCTTATTCACAAGCATTTTAATCATAAACAAGTATTTGAATGTATTTTTAATTCTTTTAATGCGCATACCTTTCCAAACAATTCGTAATCATTAGGGGAAAGATAAGGTAGATTGGGTTTAAACAGAAAGCCCCAGCTATGACGTTATGCGCACAAACATATACAAAAGAGCGTGAGTGACTTTTTAACAGCCTAGTAGTCTCACAACTGATACATTTTCTTCCATTAATTTTTTCACAACTTTTGGTGCTTCGGAAATATAAATACAAAATCTTTTTCTCACGTATATTGATAGAATGCAAACGTGTCCAACATGTGCATGTTTATGAACACGTACGTGATCAACTAAACTTTGCCCTCGTTCCTGACAACGCGAGTAAACGTAACAAAAATCACCAACAGATCTTAGCCACTTCTTTCATTTCTTTTACCATCTGAGTTTGAATTTAGAATAAGTTGTTTGTTCGTAATCGTACATCAGCACATTTGCCACGTCTGCCCATGTTTTCGTTGATTCGGTTGATCATCACGTTCTTGTTAAACGGAATTGAAATAAATTATGCTATCACACCGATTCAGCCTTGTTGTAGTCTTACAACTGCCAGTCACCAATCCAAATTTACATACCCTGAGTGCTCGTCTTTCTTAAATATTTGCGAGTCACGAACGCCTAGTGGATCCCTATGAGTGGATCCCTATGAAGATTACGAAACCCTCAAAAGAGTTGAACTAAATAATAATCGTATTAGTAATCGAAATGTCTGGGAAAATCCTGTCAAATCTTTATATCACATGCATGGACCCTTCGGGGGCTCACGGACCAAGGAGTGACAACCCGTGCCTTAAGTTAATATTCCGTCAGAAAACGATCATTTTGCGCAAGGTTTTTGAATGAGAGTCGCTGAATTCTTTCTCCCACGAGCACAAAGAGCTGAAGAACGACTTTTGCCACGAACAAGCACGAGCGACGATCTGTGCGTGAAGTCCCTGGAATCTGAGTCAACCGTGACGGCCTTTGAAAAGTTTACACACGTTTCGTTTCAGTGTAATGGAAAACATTTTTCAAAACCTGAGCGTGGTACGTGCCAGGCGATGCGAACGGTTTTGTGGCCTGTCAGTTTCAAATGTGCTTTGGGGAATGAATTAGCAGTCTTTTCAAAATGCTACGAGCGTTTGCTGCTTTTCTTGTTTTTAATCTGTTCACATTTCTGTGAAATTCCATTTTCTGTGAAATCGCAACAAAGCCAGTGTAACAAGGAGGGAAGTAATAAATCAAAGCTAATGTTTCACAGCGCAAAATATTCAGAAATCTTGTTCTCCAGAGTCCTTCCCGGCAATCTCAGGCAATCCGCAAATAAGCTAATAAAGTTGCTTTTGTAATACTGCATATAGCGTTCGATACTGGCTTTGCAACGTGTCTGCAGAGAATAGCAACTATTTTTACCAAACACACGTAGTAAAGGTTTTGTACCAAAACTGGAACTGGCTATTTGCATCCATCTGAAGAAAGATTTGTATTGAAACTCTTATAAAGCTCCAATCATTTGACAAATAGAATTGCTAACAGTTTTCAGATGTAGAATGCTACTGTGCACAGCCCTACAATTTTCTGCAGACATTTTCCTAAACTGGGCATTCGCCAAAACATCATGAACGACATTTTGCGTCGGGGGATTTGAATGCGTTGTTCCTCTGCGTAGTGTAACGTAATCTTAAACATACGATTTTTTAATGTCGTTGTAACTTTTCATGCAAATGTTCGCTAAAGCGCAGGCGGAAAAAGGTAAAGGACATTTGGTAGAGGAAAGCTGTAGCGATTCAGCAATTCGTGTCAGCATGATAGAAACATCGCTACTGTTTGACAATGAGCATCAACGGATGGACTTCTAATGTTTGTTATTTTCATCGCAATGTGTATTTTTGTTGAAAGAACTACTGGAATCAAAGTTCATTGTAAAAACCCTGAAGTAACGTTCATTTTCCGATATCGAACTCATCACTGCAACACTGACTACACCTGGATTCAATTGAAACCAGCTATCCCACCTTCTTCATGAATTAAGCAGTGACGCAGACTCGCAGAATGACCTCCAAGACACCACCATGAAAGGTTTAATAAACAAAAGAAGTATCGTCTTTCTCCACAGATGTGACAATAACCTGAGCGCACTATTATTTTCTGAGGTTTACTTCTGCTGCCAAAAAAACTTTTGTAATGAGCTAGTTAGGCACAAAATGTGGATTGGGTTTGTTAATGCGTTCTGCCCTGAACAAATTGAACACAAGTAACTTCGCGTACATTTTGCATTTGGCAATGCGCTTGCAGCTACAGTTTCACCTGGGCGAAGTAGTGCGACAAAGACAGATTTTAATAACCTCATGTATCTGTGGCAATTGATATCACAGAGACCGAATAAAATCAAGGAATTTTGCGACTTTCATTGGAGTGCTTCAGTTTGCACATCCATGAAACTTGCTGGCAAACACAGGGTCATTTTCATGATTAACCTGACGAGTCATGTGCGATGCAGCTCTTGCAAAAACACAGCGTGTGCACTTGCCCATCACCTGTACTTGTGCCTTACTTCAAGCTTTAAATGAAGCATAGCTTCACGTATGTCAAAAAAGCAAGTCATTCGCAAAAGGCAGTAATGTTGTGTGCGTAACTTAGTTACGAAAGAAAACGTGCATCAAGTATGAATAGAAAACATTTTTCGAAATATGTTTTCTTACGCCACTGTAATAAAATTCTGAGTTGGCAGAAGTTTCTTGCAGTTGTCAATTGGGATGGTTTTTCTAAAGTGCACAAAGATTTTTGATTTTCAAAACAATAAATGTTGAAAGCTTTAACAATTTCTTTGCACTTGTCAAATGTAAGAATCATTTGCTGACATAGCACTGTAAAATGAAATGAAACACGTTAATATCCGAATGAAAGATGTATGAATAAACAATTCCTTTTAAACGGACCTACTCGTAACAGACCAGTTCATAACACACAATGTTCGTGACTGGTAGTTTTACGCGAAATCAAATTCCTACTCAAAATTTGCAGCTAAATTTCTTGCTTGTCTCACATGTGATTTGAGTATTCTACAGATTAATATTTATCTTATTTGAAGCACCTACATTTAACAACTTATTCCTAGTTTTTTTCTTAATCCCCCACGTTCCTTCGTATTGTGACATCGATCGTAAAAACAAATGAAAATGAAAAACGTACCCGTATGTTTGAATTAAGATTTTTTTGAATAACATCCGATTTCACAGATCATTTACACTTTACGCTTTTGCTGAAGGCAGTGGTGAGGACGTCACGACTGAAATCGCCGCCATTTCCACGTCGTCGAGTGAACAATCGGTTCAAAATGTAACGTCACATATGACAGGTTAGTGTTCGCGAAAAATCGCTTCTTACTTTTGCCGTGAAGAATGCCATCCAAGGTTTTCAACAATGGAGCGGCCAAAAACGTAAATCAAAAACAGCATTCAAATCAAATCCTACAGGTTACAAAGTACGAATTCAACAGCTTGAGTTTTCACTAGGTAAACTGATTAGATATTCAGCAAGCAATGGAAATGATTTTCAATGAATGTCCCTTTTCCTTCAAGTAAGCAAGACAAATGCGTGCGAATATAGAGGAAAATATGTTGAAGCTTGTCAAATATATGACTGGGATATTAACGCAATAAAATATGAAAGAATTGCAGGGAACATTTAAAGCCCTCTGAATAACAATTTCCATGTTTCGTAAAAGGGCAACCAAGAGGAAGTTTAACAAGTCACACTGCCTTGCACTTAGAAACATAGCATGGATCGCATCATATCTGAGGCATAGGCAATGAATTCATGTATTCCGAATGAAGATGCATGGCTTGAATCAATTCAAGTTTGGCTAGTTTAATTAAACGAAATGCAACACCACACAACTATGATTGTGCTAGCAAACATGCAGGAAGAACTTCATCCTCAAGTGCGTCTTGTCGCACTAGCTTGCTTTTTATGATAACTCTCTGTGCCTGGGAACCAACTCCTGTCCACGTTGTAAATTCAACCCTAATCGGCCAGTATTTCGACATGCACATTGGTTTCGCGCTTTTGTGTCAAGGTCGCTGTAACTCACATATTTCACAAAAGTATGCACTAATTCTCCGCAATTCAATCTGTTTTTGTAATACATCAAATATTATTTATCTAGAGCTTTCAGCTGACGCACAATAGAAATCGCAAAATCAGGAAATTCACTTGAAGGATCCCAATGAACAGCGATCTGAGGCAAAAACAAGACACAAACATCTTTGCTGCTCTTATGCTGGACCATCAAGGGGAATTATAATGGAGACGTTGTAGCCATTAGTTGTAGCCTTTTCCGAGCAGATAAGCAATCAAATGTAGGCCTGCATGAGCTTTATCAGTGTGGTGTAAACACGGTTGTTATCAAACCCTGTAAAGCTGCTAGTTTCTAACGCGGTATTCTGACCTGTAGCCTTGAATCTTGGTTCATGACAGAAAGATTTCTATTTGAAATACAACCGTAAGAGATGGAATTTTTGTGAAAGCTCTACGGCGTGACATGTTGCTGGAGAGCGCGAAGCTGTGTCATTCGTAGAAGCCTGAATTCTCAAAGCACTTCTCCGGATATAGACAAATCTCCCCCACGTTGGTTCGGCAACGTAACGAAAATGTCCTTGGAATGATTGGCGGGGCAATGCGGCTCACTACACCAACGGGTAAATACCTTATAAGTCGGCGAAGGACTAGGTGGGTTGATTACATCTCCGACCTTGCTTTGTCCAATGTTGTTGTGTGGAGCCAGTACAAATATCAGAGATTGCTCAAAACCTTTAGGTATGTCGAGTGGCACAAGCTGCGCCAAAACACTTTCCAGAGGAAGGCGAAGATGAAAATGAAATGAAAATAGAAATGGTCTTGCTAATTCAATTGTTTTGCCTGTCAATTCCATTGTTTCGCCTTCTATTCAAGCTTCACTCATTTTACCTCTGGCACCACGGAACTCGAGCACTTGCATTGAATGACCAAAAGCACAAGTACGTTGGCAAGGCATTCAGTGGTGTTCGCTCACAATGGTTGAAAACAAAAAAGCATGTTGATTACTTCACCTGAAACGGCCACACAGTGTTTAAAAGAAATCGGACAACTGGAAATTTTGAAATGCCCAGAATTGTAAAAAATTGTGCAATCTGTCCTTATCCTGGTGTTGACCATTCCTTGCACAGGATGGAACGTCTTTGTTACTTAGACAAACCCATCTCTTTAACGTAATGTAGGATATATGTTTAGAAACATTTACTTTCTTTGTTGTTAACATTTTATTTGCTTACTAAAGAAACGTCGCCATGATGTCCTTCGAAAGATTTTCTCTAAAGAAAAATACCTTGTGCAAGGAGCATTTTTCCAGTTTCTCAAAACAAATCCCATCGTTGCAACGTATCCTAAAACTTTTTCATTGCATCTATTCTCTAATGTCTCTTTCGAATCTCCGGCAGATTTAGCGACTTTGAAACTTCATAATGAAACCTCAATATAAAGTCATTGGCTCGTGAAAAGTTGAACACAAAACGCTGTTCACCCAAACAACGATTCACGAATTCACGTCGCGACTAAGGTGCTTCTACGCATGCGCCGATATTGAGTGAATCAAAGAACAGCTTTGTTTTTTCGCATTTGTTCCGTCCGAACAAAGGTCGGCTTCATCAACGATGCCAGGGCTTTTATTTTCCAGCAAACCTGCCAGTAGGTTCCCCTCACAAAAATCTGCAAAATATTTATCCCCATCTGCGAAATTGAAAGCACTAATATTTGGTAGTTGCAAGCAGGGCTGCTGCTCCGAGCGCCGGAGCTGGGTATTTTGCCTGGAGTCGGAGCCCAAGTGAAAAATCAGGAGCAGGAGTCGGAGCTCAGTTTAAAATAGGCCGGACCTGAAGCTATAGCCATTTGAGAGTTAGTTACGTGTTACGACACCAGATGGATCTGCAAGCCTTTGATGTTTCCATGGTTTAGTCATCGCCAAGGTTGTGGCATTGTGGCTAGCAGGGTTGGTGTTGCTTGTAGAACAATGGTTCTCAAACACTCTTCAAAGAGCCGCATGCAGCTACCAATCATCTTTTGTGCGGCTCCTAGCAGTCTTTCAGTAACGCCTCTAATATTTTGTGAAGTAGTTTCGTTAGTGCAATAAAAAACGAGAGAGGTGTTGAAAATTTTTAGTGCAGCTCTCTAACAAAATCCTAGGTCTGGATTCTCTCTTCAGCGAAGTGGTTGATAACCACCGTTGTAGAAGTAAAGAATCGTTAATTGTCACAACACCTTACTTTCTAGTCACAATGATCAAACTGGGTCTGTAGTAGTGTAGCGATCGAAAAAGAACTGGGCTATATTGAGTAGGTATATAATATAACATCCATAGTTTTTGTAGTTGTGTAAACATGCTGTTAGCAGCGGGTATGATTAAGATGTGATACCATTGCAGATTTTAAGCGTCAAATGTACGGCACCCAATTGTGAAATAGGAATTTTATTAGAAACCATTAGGCTTCTAAGCAAGGTTTACTAAATTACTGGGAAACTTTTCTAGGAACCTTCACGTTTACTAGCAGCAACGTAACGTGAAAGTTATAACTAATTGGTAGAGATCTAGCACTATTTTGCGTAGTAGTACATTTTCACGAGAGTATAAAAAAGCAAGGTAAACAAATCAAATGTGGACTTTTCTTGAAGTTTTCATCTGTGGAAACAAATTTTATGTTTTCACCCTGTCAAACAGTCTTACTTTGTCCAAGGCTTTGCAGGTTAAATTGTGCTTTACTTTGTGATTTATCATTGCTTATTGTGAGTGCAAAAGAGAAGAATTCAGACGTTTTCAGCTATTTTAAAATTGTCAAAGATGATTTTCGTTCTATAAGTCATACTTTTCTTATAACAAAAGGGTTTTAAATGCATTTTGCATTGGCGTCAATGAAAATGTGTGCACGTTAGAAAGAACACACGAGAGATATCAGTTATGTGTTTTGCGCTGTTTGCATGGCTTGCTCGGGCAACGCTATTAGCCGGAATCGCCAAAACTGCAACAGGCTAAACATGCAATGAATGCAAAACACTTGGTTACTTGGGACTGGTCTGTGTTCAAACACTCGGACACAAATGCAGTTTAGGCCATTTTTTCATTCTGATCTTGAGAAATAAAAAAGGTCATCTGGCTTTGACGGAAAAACCAAATGGCCATTTTTTATTCTGATTTTGAGAAATAACAAAGGTCATCAGGCATTCACGGCAAAACCAGCGACTGCCTTTCCAAAAGTTGTTTATATTACCGTTACCTTGAGCTACGTTTTTGCTAGTAACTGTTCTTTGAATCGTCTGAACGCAGTTGTTGTTTTTTCGCTGATTTCCTCATGGTAAGAGCGTTACTTGTGAAAGAACACGAGATGAAATTACTAAAAAAATTTGGTATATTTTTTTAAATTTTTGTGTATTAGTTATAATGCGTTTTACATTCAACTTGAGGCACACCAAGACAACTGAAAATATTAATGTTTGAAAACGAACAGAAGTCGGAGCTGGAGACGGAGCCATGAAAATAGTGAGGTGCGGAGACATAGGCGGAGCCACACTCATGAAAACCAAGAGCTCCGGAGCTAGAGCCGGAGCTGTGTCATTTTTACGACGGCTCCACAGCCCTGGTTGCAAGTTGTGGAAAGAGTTCAGTAAACGATAGCACAGTTACAATAGTGACACCAGATTAAGTCTATGAATACGTTTCACGATTTAGAATCTTTCCACAGTTTACAGTTTCCATTAGTAAAAATACGCAGTATGTTTCAATGAACCTGCTGAACAATGAACGTACGTTAGTTACCAGACAAGGAAATTATTCAAAAAGGATGAAAGAAAATTTTACTTTCACACGTTAGCTGTAGCTTCGGAAAGTTTTCAGTGAAAAAAGGTTTATTCTTGCATTTGTACAAAAAAGAAAATGTCTATTTGAAATGATTGGGCTCTGGATTCAGCAAAATTTTGGAGACAGAAGATTATGTTTTGCTAACTTTTTTAACTTCGTCTAATTAAAAAGACATAAAAATATTTTCATGACGTGTTAATTTTTATGCTTTTTGATTGCTTTTCCACATGGTTTTTAAAAAGGGTTGCTTGGTTACATCACCTGTTATTTCAAATTAAACACGAAAATGTGGAACGTATTCAATTTCTGTCTCATTTTTGCAAGTTTTTTCTGGATGTCATCGTGTCAAACTGGTAAGCAAAGATTTTCTCAATTGCTGCAAGCCTCATCAATCACAAAAGATGCATATATTTTTGAGACTTAGTTTGAAAAACTAGCGAAATGCAACGAAACAAGACAGAGGTTTTACGTATGAAAAGGCAGATTTTTTATGTTCAGTGTTCGTTCTCATAAATGTGAAATATTTGCATAATGTTTATTTGGCCAAACCAACTGACGCATTATCAAATTGAAGTTGAAAAACATTAAGCTACTATCTCGGCAATGGAAAGCAGAAAAGCGACTCTGCACTTATAGTTCTACTGTACAGCAGTGCATCTCACAATTGAAGCACTAGTTCGATCATGAGAGCTTGTCAGCATAGACACCCAAAATACGCGAACATGACATGCAACTGGAGCATGTGTGGTGATTACACCAAAAAATGCTTCAATGGTTTTGGTAAGGAAGGTAAATACGTTCGGTGACTTGAATCCCATTTCAAAGATATAGTACAATGATGCTCACATAACGACACGAAGACGATCTTGCAACCAAAATGTAGTTGCTGAAAAGGAACATTGTTTTTTCAAAGCAGATTTGTTATCAACTTCATAGAAGCAGAATCAATGAAGCATATTCCAAAGATTCTTAAGTGACAACAAGTTTTTGTTTATCCGATCCTAACCTTCTGCAGTATGCGATTAGATTCACAGTAATTACCTACAAGCAATGCTTTTCAGATACGGCTGCAACGTCTTACGTTGATGATAGCACAGCAGGATCTGCAAGCTACATTGAAACAACAACCGACGAATCGGAGACCAACACTGGACAAGATGCGGTTACTACTGACCAAACAGAAATAACCTCTCAAACGTCTGATGTTGCGAGCGGCCAAATCGAAATTACAACTGAACAATTCGAGCCTGCAACTGATGACGTTGAGAGTACAACTAACGAAAACGTGGTAACCACAGGGCAAAACGAAGTAGAAAACAACCAAAGTGAAACTGTTGCTGGCATCATCGAAACTTCCACCATACAAATGGACGTTACAGCCAGTCAACCCGAGTCTTCGACCGACGAAACTGTTGAAAACGCAGCGGAAGATTCCTCCACTGCCACACCAAGTAAGCAATGTGAAACGAGTATTGGAAACGAGACAGTTTTTTACCATTTTATTGAAATAAACGCATTGATTTTTTTGAAGCAAACACAAAACTCATATCTAATTTTGATAGATGACTTTCTCTAATCAAGTCGAATTACATTATTTCAAATGAAATTGAAAAGGTCGCATTCTTGCGTTGTGATCCCTTTCTCTGCTTATTTCATACGATTGCTCGCTTCCATATCAAGTAAAAAAAATTTAGCTTGGTACGATTTTTCCACTGGAACATTGGAATTTCTGATCTCATTATTTCTCAGAAACACATGTTTCAGCAAAAACAGTTGAATTGTGGTTTTGCTTACAGTACAATGAAAGTTTTAAGTTACCCATATAATTATGAGTATTTGTCTATCTACTTTGGTGGACTACTCATTTACAGTTTTTATTCCTCAAACGTTTTGACGTTTCACTGCATGATGAAAGCTGGGCCACGATCATGAAATGGAACACGAAATACAGTATCGTTTAATTTCAATATATGGCATTCATTACTTGATAAATGTTTTTCAAATTTTGACTGAATGATCCAATTCCAATTAAACTCTATGGGTATTATGCGTAAATGTCTTCCGCATGTTTGACAGTGGCTATAGAACACACACGATCGCTTAAAAGTGGTAGAATGCTTATTCGATCCAGCATGTGATAGCTTGTGCAACCATCCTCGTTCGGGCAAATGTTTTATGATGTCGATTCGTTGCGAACAAGATTGTGGAAAATCCATACCTCTTGATCGGTAATCGATAACAAAGCAGCAAGCGCTATTAGTGCACACAATAAAAAGTGAAAAATATAACGTGGCAACTGCAACATAATTAAATTTTTGCTGTTCTCTTTTCACATCTACGCAACATTTCCTCATGGCACTGAGGTGACGAGATGCAACTTTGGGCGAGATCACTCAATCTTATAGCATATCCAGACAAAATTGACCTCAGCAAATGTGATATCCGGTTTAGATGATTTACAGCTAACGAAATGCCTTCTTTCGCTTTGGATTTCAGGAAGTCGTTAAGGGACAAATTTAAAATTATTTTCGGCAGTTATGCAACGATTAGCGTCTAAAAATAACACTTCACCTGTCTTGACGTATCAATACAATGATCCACACGCACTACCGCAATGTTTTGGTTTCAAAGGAAACTGTAGGCCTATTGAAAGAACTACATATGGAGATGAGATAACAACTTTGTACACGGCGGATAAAACAAAGTTGGTTATATCAGTTTTTTGAAGTTACGACAAGTATTATTTTAGCGGATAACAATCTGTATTCGATGGGATTCACAGTAATTACTTACAATCAATGTATTCCAGATACTGTTGCAACTTCAAACCCTAATGATAGCACAGCAGGATCTGCAAGCTACTCTGAAACAACAGCCGGCGTGTCGGAGACCAACAGTGGACAGGATGAGGTTACTACTGCAGAAAACAACCAAAGTGAAGCTGTTACCGGCATCATCGAAACCTCCACCATCCAAATGGACGTTACAGCCAGTCAAACCGAGTCTTCGACCGGCCAAACTGTGGAAAATGCGGCAGGAGATTCCTCCACTGCCACACCAAGTAAGCAAAGTCAAATTGAAAAGTATCCAATTTTAACTATTTTTGGAAAACATGGATTTGTTTGAAGCAAACTTAAATTTATACCAATTTTTAACAAGTATCTTTTGCTTTTCGTCAAAAAGTTTAAGTGCGGTAATTTTATTTGACGGTAAAGTATTCCAGCAAGAAACACGAAACATTGCAAGGACGCCAGGCCATTAAATGAACAGGAATGTGATCGAGTCGATGCTCCCGCAGCAGTTGAGGAGTAGTCTAATTTCAACTCGAGGTGTTGCATATTCATGGGAAAGAGCTACCCAACGACCACCACAGTTGTGCAGGGGGTGCTGGTTCGCAACCTTTCACTCTCGGTGAATCAGGTGCTCAAATCCGTATGAATCTAGGGGTTGTAGAAAAAGGATAAACCCAACTAAATCGAAACTCTGACCGGGTTGTCATAACCCTTTCGCATCTGGCAAGCTCTACAAATGTTTGCAGCGGTTTTTGGCATGGGAATGATGGTTGCACTCTTGGATCATATATGCTGAGATGCCGCGCTGCTTCCATATCAAGTGAAGCACACTCAACTGCATTTATTTTCCCGTTGGAACATTGGAACTGATGCTGTTATTGGATTTCAGAAACAGTGGTCTGAAAAGTGTCAGTTGATAATTTTTTTGAAATTCAAACAATAGTTTCAAAGTGACATCAGAGTTTGATTTCAACGTCAGACAGTACTGGGAGACTGCAATGAGTGGACACTAAAATTATAGCTTCTACTTTTTGCAGTTAAATGGCAAAAAAATGAATTAAAAGTTCCGTTGTGCAGAAGGAGAAGCTTCCCACTGATTGAATGTTGTTTTCGGAGTTAGTTTTCATAAACTTCCCACCTAGCCTACATTACAATGCGAATTTGTTTACGTGATCTATATAATTGTGAAAGTAAATTCGTTTGTGGCAATGTTGGTTCACTGTATATCTGTATTGCGGAGTATTTTGAATTTGCTTCCCAGTAAGCTTTTTCCTGATCAACATAAAGTAGTGTTTGCAGAGGGATTCCAGCTTACCCCTTAATTCCATCGAAGAAAGGGGCAATGCTGAAAACTGATCGCAAAGAACGTGCTCTTTTGTATAGACAAAAAACTGTTCACAAACAAACATGCGTGTTTTCTGAATGCTTGAATTTCAACGTTTGTTTCTGTGGTTAAGTGAAACTCCCAGACCTTTCACGGGAAATCACCTTGCAGGCGTCACCATCAACAACAGTTTGTTCAGCGTTGCGGAATGCTGCAGTGTTGGCGGCGGTATAGCTACAAAGTTTGTTTTGTTTCATCGCCACAGCGTCTCTTTGAATACCTTTGGTGTTAGACAAACAGTGCGCAATAGGAAGACTATTCACTGTGCCGGCCAAAAATCATTGTTTTGTGGACAAAAATAGCAGGCAATGGCACTGGCTGTACAAAAGCATTTGTATCACTCAATTCACAAGCAAAGGTCATGGTAGTGAAAAGATTGAACAAACGAACGTGCCACAACATGTTGAAGTTGATTCGAATAACAATTGTTCCAGGATTGAATATTTGAACCTGCCCGTAGTCTAGTGGTAAGTGCGTCCGCTTCGGTGCTGGTAGGTCGAGAGTTCGACCTTGGTTGGGTTATAACAACGCCTTGTAAATTTGTACTATAGTCTTCTTACCGGACGCAAAGTGTACGGAAGAGCTGCAGGGAACACACTCGTGAAATTGTATAAACTGAAATTGCACCTGAAATTGTATAAACTCAGTCGTGGCGCTACAAGACCATTGTAGTTACACCGCGCCATCAACAATCCACCATATCACAAAAAAACGAATATTTGTTTACAAATAAGCGTTAATGTTTGGGAACACCTCTCTCCTTCGAACAAATTGCGCAGTATCAATACCGTACATCTAAACTTAAAAAAGAACGAATTGATTTCTCACAATTATAAAAGCTTTTGATGCAAATATTTCGGTTGAGTTGTAGACTTTGATAAATGTTTTCGCAATGACACTAGGACTTCGGCAAACACCGTTGCTTTCAACTGTTGCGTTGAAACAACAAAAGTGGTGCTACTTTTCCAAGCTTTAGGAAGTTCTGAGAAAAACCCAGACTCATTATCAGCAACGACTGTTTTTTTCGCCTGCTGCATGCAGCGCATGAGGATCTTGCAACATGATGCTTAGAGACAAACGCCACTTGTGATACTGGAAGAAGGGGGCGATGCAAAACAATTTATAAAATTCCGGAGACAATGTCGCAGTGACGAAATTGGCGCAAGGACTGTTGCAGGAAGCAAACGGTTTTGTGCAAAATCCGTTTGCGTGTGGGGAGGAGTTGAAGTGCCGAGACTTGTGTGGGGACAAAGGGAAGTTTGCTGCAAATTTCACTTTCAGGAATCTCCTTCTCTCAAGTGTTGCCCTCTTCTCATAATCCCGTCCAACCCATACAAAATTTATTGCGATTTCTGCTCATTTCGACTTTATTTGCGAGTTCCACAATGAAGCAATTGGTCTACATCAACTACATGCTCAAACCATTTTTAGCACTTGCTGGTGCAGACACAAAAACTATTCTGAATGTTTTTGCTTGAATGGCTGGAGTATTTTCAGTAGAGAGTAATTTGTTGCAAGGTTTTAATTTTTATCTATTCATTGTATTTTGTTTGTGATGAGCAAGGCGTTGGATTTTCACTTCCGCCATAACGTTCTGACATCAGCATTAGTTTCCTTCGAGAGGATACTTCAAAATCTATTCCGTCATCAGAGTCTTTTATTGCTGTGCACATCGTGTACAAAGTTGGGAAATACAATTTTGTAAGGCTTCGCAAAACAGATACAGTATTCAGATTCTACTATAGATATCTCAGTTTCATAGGCCTATTTTTTCTAGCGTTAATCACGCTATCCCGTTCGTTTTTGTACACCAGTGTGATTTATAAAGCAATCTAAGGAAAACTTGCTTCTGGTGTATTCACAATTGGATAAGGCCCGCCAACACTGTCAGGGTTGGTTTTTAGCTTTTTTTGAATAGAGCAATTATATTTCAGGTGGTGGCGCTGAAACTACACAGCAGATCACCACCGAAACTACAAGTCTCGAAGAAGCCAATGCTGATGTCACAACACCAGAGAATCAAGTTGCAACAACTGCAGCCGTTTCATCAACGACCTCTTCTTCAATCTCGACTTTAGCAGAAACATCATCATCTTCACTTTCCACAACAACGCCTGGTTTAGCAGGTAGGCAGCCAAGACTGCAAACAGGGAGTGGGCCACCGGACAAATACAACCCCCAGAGATTTTCAAAATTCGTGAATGCTGTTTGCCGAATTGCATAAATTATGGTGAACAAGGTTATTTTTGTAGGTTTAGGGAGATGATCACCCGAAATGCCCGCCCTGGACCCGCCCCTCTCTGCATCATTGCAGAAATCTTTGCCAAAACTTATAAGGTTTGACATGAATTATAGGCGTGAACGTGAGTTTGTAAGGAAATTTCAGCCCGGACATACACTTTTGTATCTTGCTTGGTGATGGGAAACAAGAGTCCCGTGCATTTTTGAGAACATTTCGCTGAGCATATGGGCCTCGCCAGACAGTTAGTACGTACGTAAAGCAAGGATTGGAGAATTCCTGCCATATTGCGATACTTTCTTTACTGTTCCACTGTCCAGAGGAAAGTTTGATTCGCAGCTACAGCCAGTCAAGACAACAGCTCCAACCTCGCACAGTACAGAATAAAACTATATTGGCCACGAGAGCAAAGCCCATTGAAAAGACGTTTATTGCTTTCTGAGATTTTTCATTGTGACAAATTCGCGTTAAAGCAAGAAGTGCTAGGGTAACTCAGGTCTTGCAGCTGTAGACCCTGGCAGCTGCGGACATTTACTATTGGCAGAAAGAGACTTTTTCGGATAGATGTTTTCAGCTATTAAGCTTTATTGAAGTTCATGGAGGTTTCAGGCAGTCTTTTGCCCAAGTGTACTTTCACCAATCTTATATCCTCCACCTTGACGAAGATAGTTGCATCAACTGGCAAAATGTTGGCAAATTTTTTAACATGTTTTAGTGTTTAACCACCAGTAGAGCTTGATTAAAGTTTTGTTTATCGAAGTCCTGGCGTCTTCGAAGCAGAGGGATTTCACTAGTTTTAGTGACGTCTACCGTCTTCTGCCGTCACATGCTGAATGTCCTTCTCAGTACCCAAATATGGGTCGTATCTTATCGGAATATTCCGTTGTTGAGCATTTGTGCTTCTTTAGCGATGACACAGAGCTAGAACAAAATAAAAACCATAGCCTTTAACACCCAAAGTTTGTGTGGGATTTTGTGCTACCACAGTTTGGGGGACAGTATGCGTCATCTTGCCGATTCTCCGCCATGACGGAAAACCAGTCGCTAAATGCTAGTGCGACTTCGTCCATGAGACGTGTTTATTTTGCTGCGTTTTTGCGTTTCAGATAACACGATTACCAGAAGCCATAGGCGCATATTACGGTGCGAACACATCACACTGACAAAGTCTAAACCTCACCCTTTGATTGCCTCAGGGTGGTGCAGCATTGTGGCTAAAAAACGCGGTCCAATATCTGAATCATACTTAGCAATGTTGCATAACTGCAAATTCAAAATTACAAACATGTTTTGTTACGGAAAAAACGTGAAATTAAAGCGAGATTAGAAATGTCAAAATTTCAGAAATTCAGCAAGATCTGATCTGGATTTTATCCAAACCTAAAACTTGATATCCACATATGACGTAAATGCAAAAAAATGCAAAATCCTGATAAGAAATTCAGACAGTTCGATCTTCGATCCGTGAACATATCTGATGTTTTTACGAATTGTCAGCCGCCCTGAAAAAATCGATCATTAAACAACACGGCCGCGGTCTAATGCAAACAGATGTGTTGGTGTAAGCCAGCATAAAATCTGTGATTCAGTTGAAAAATTTCAGGTTGAAAAAGACCTTTGTAAAAAGCTGAAGGTATACATGGTCAGAACGAGGTTGGAAATACCTGTTTTAGCATATGTTTCAATTTCTATCGCAAATGAAATCCAAACCTTGAGAGATAGCTTGAAGTACTGAAGGAAATGTCTCGAGTAGCGAGGAAAAATCTAGTTTCTCCAGATTGCCAAAGAAGCGCCGCTATCGCTATGCACCCAACAGCGAAAGCCAAACAAGAAATACTGCAATAAACGGTTGTGTTACTGTGGATGACTTCATATATATAGAAAACGGAAGTGTTCGTTAATAACGTCAAGACGATACGATACAAGTCGACACTTACACCATCCCACAAATGCGCAGATTTAATGAAGGTTTGTGATTCAGGTCATAAATTGCGGTTTTAATTCAGCGCAGGTGTGACAGTTTTGCATAAATCTTTTGGTTTCTTCAGTAGCACGTTACGATGACGGACGAAGTGACAAAAAAAGAGCACACCGTGGGTGACCTTGGGATTTTTGTAGCTCGAGGACAGAATCCAGACGCAGCAATGCACAGCCTAAAATGCATCATGTGCAACATTCGGAGCGCTTGCGGTTTGCCGATTACCAAGATCCTTTGTGTCTGGTCCAGTCGCCAACATCTTGGATGTATGTTTTTCTATGGCAATGCTGGTAAAAGTTGAACGAACGAAATGGCTTATTGATTA
>JGI24021J15306_10002333_pt1 | contig 20341 bp, 12 predicted proteins | sample Ectturendosymbi1_FD_15306 | JGI IMG/M metagenome (IMG submission 15306)
TGACAGTTCGCATGACAACCGGCAAAAACGAACGCTTGGTCAGAAAGTTCCAAAGAACTCGTTGACAGGCAAATATCAATTCAACGGATGGCAAACTTGTTCCCATACTGCAACACCGTCGTTTACGTGCTTTGAAACGAGGGCGTGGCGATCTCGTTGGAAACGAAAAAACTAGAACGGAACGTGTCGGGCGGTTTCTGAAAAGCACAAGTCAACTAGAGTAGCAGCTACGTTGTTTGTTGGCCAGGAGGTGGTCATAACAGAGGTCATCGTGAACGACCATGACGTAAGGTGCATTTCGTACGAACTATGCAAGCTGGCAATAGTTCCACGGCAAGAATTTGTAAGCCTTATCTGTGGAACGCAGTTCGAAACGATGTTCACATAACAAAAAGGCTTCTTTGCAACATGTGCCACGTAAACAACAAGCGAGTGACATGCTTCACAAACTTGTTGTTAGATAAACGTTATGACTAACGGGTTCAAAATAAAATCGCGGCCACAAAAAGCCATGTCCGGTCATATACCCGACTGCGCTGTACAAGGAAGTCCTGAAGGCGTCTCTGTTCGTGAAGGATACGGAATCAGCATAGTGGAAGATCTTTATCCCCGCTATCTCCTCAGCATCTCTATATTTGGTGTGGTCGGCGTACAGCTCCGTGTGCATGATGCGTCCCAGCACGGCGTGCTTGGGGTGCTGGATGCGGAATATCAGTGCTGCGATTGCCACGGCGATGCCGACAGCAAGGCCGAGGTCGACGCCGAGCAGGATTACTCCGAAGCACGTCGCGATCCAAATGCACTGAAAATCATAGACACATTTCCAAGTGATAAAGGAATCTGGGGCCGTTGCATTTTATCTTCATCTGCGATTGCATTGACATCGAAAGCGGCAGCGCTGTAGCGTGGTCGACGATTTGCTCCAAAATGGCGCTTAAACGAAAAATGCAGGGAAGGCCTAAACCAAAAAAACATCTAGGAGCTTTTTCAGAAAGTTATCATTTAGTCTTTTCTTCAGTTGCCCATGTGTATTGGAATAGCGCATGCGTCATATCTGTGATATGCTTAGATTTTTTCGTTTTTGGTTTGCAGTGTTTTCGTATGTCATCTAGATCAGGGTTGTTATTTCAAAACCAAATTAGAAATCCTGGGTTTCTCACAATTAAGCGATCTATGTTAGCTGCAAGTTTTCGACGAATCAGCCGACTGGGCTCAGCTACAATCTGCGATGCATCGGTTTTCCATAAATCTAGCTCCAAGCAATTAGTCTCCACAAAGGTGACGTAGTCGAATCAATTAGCAAATTTTTTAAACATAGGAAATCGCTTTCACGAACCTCTACGCGTATTCAGTTCTGAAATCTTATATAAACAGAATCTATGCGAACAAGAAAGAGTAGTGTACGACAGCGCTGTGCTCTGGTTTGTCGCAGACAAACTCACAAAAAAATTAGGTGCAGCTTCAGAGCCGGCTTTTCAGCGCACTAAACGTTCAATTAGAACTTTCTCGAAAAACAAGCTCAGAAACTTTCCGAGAACGCGCCGCAAAGCAAATAACGCACAGTGTATAGCTTGCTTGGGATGCGGTGCCTTAAAAATCGGTAAACATGAAAGCAAACATCGAGCGCTGCTGCACTGACCTTAGGATCCCTATTCGACGAAAGGCAGTGATGTTCTGCTTTCACGCAAAGTCTCTGACGATACTTACAAAGTCGATGATGCTGACGTGGAACAATCCCTTCAGCTTCTCAAACTGTTGGAAGAGACTTTTCAGCGCGACGATGATGATGCAAGCGAGAACCGACTTCGGGACAGGCTCAAATAGGGGGGCCAGCCACAGTAGTACGATGAACATAAGTACTGACGACAACACACTCACGAGCTGTGTTTTTCCCCCTGCCACCAACATGTTCGACTGAGCAAGATGCGGCTTAAAAACACACGGGAGATATTTACAACGAGACGCTGATGCTTCTTTTAGGCAGCAAGTGACTTCTAAGCATTGACTATCATTTATAGGCAAGTTATACCGCGCATTATAAACACGTTGAAGCTTTTGTCCTGAAAATAGAAGAAAGTGATGCAGTCCATACAGCGATGCCCAAATAGCAGCGCCGCCCTACCCTAGAAATCGACACGTCAGCGTCGGACCTAGACCGCAATATCCGTTTTGCAAAACAGCAGCGTCCGTTTTGTAAAACAGCAATGTCCGTTTTGTAAAACAGCAATGTCCGTTTTGTAAAACAGCAATGTCCGTTTTGTGAAACAGCAATGCCTGATTTGCATATTGACCTGTGCAAACCTGAATATGACCACTTTCACGGGAGGTATGGACATCAAAAGACAAAACCAAGAGTTAGCATCCACCGCAGTGGTTTGAGCATTGGGAATGGGGCCACGATTGGCTTATTTGCTTCCATTTTACCACCATTAGAACCCTCAAGCTTTTCACAACCGTCACATCGCGCGAGTCAGACTCGTCCACGTCGCTGCTGCAGCAGGCATGACGTGTCATACTGCCGTAGTTCTGCTGTTACCTAAAACTGGACCAAGGTTAAGACTCGCACGATCAACACTATTGTGCAAACAGCATACCAAAGGAGCATAACACGCATCACTGCTAACATGAAATAGTTACTGAGCTACTGTTACAACAGCCGCCAGAACTTGGGGTGGGGAAAAAGATTGAAGGAAATAGCCTGCATCTGCAGTCTGTACACGGCACTCGGTAACGAAATGAGGTTGTACGTCGCATTTAACAAAACGACACAGTCGAAGGAACAACGACAACTGATGAATTATGCGCACAGTAACGTGTCAGAATGCGAACACATGCGTTTCCAACTAAAAGTAAAACTGCTATTCGCCGGCATTACCGGTGGACTCTTGTATGGCGGTTCGCGACAGGGAGGCGGCAACTGCGAAGGAACTGAGGAAAGCAGGCAGGGTGTTGCAGATTCCAAGAGCCAAGATTTCCTGAAACATCAGCATTTCCACTCACGTTCAAATCAAATGGGCGGCAAACAATCAAAACCAGCAGCAAAGAAGCCTCCAACACCCAAAAATACACGGTGAATATCAGCGGCAAAGACCTGTGCGCATTTGTGGCAAAACGCGGCGGTTTTGATTTGCTGAAGTACGCGCGGATAGCGCCGCTTGACAAGCACTCCCAACTATGGCGAAATTAGGGCAGAGGGGATGGTAATCATTACCATTGGTCGCGCCGCGCAAACAAACTCGTTCAGCGAAAAAAACACCATTCATGGTGACTAGTCGCTTCAGCGCATGATGACCTGTGGTTTTGCGACAAGTTGGTCAGTTCATTTGTGATCAGCACATGCACCGTTGAATGTAATAATAATAAGAATGAAATTAACGGTTATTTTCTCATTAGCACAGTACATGCAGGTTACATGAAACCACTCTCAACTCTCAAGAGGGTGAAAAAATTTAAAATGAAAGAAGGTTGGTTGGTATTCGAGTATTGAATCATTGCAGCCGAAAAGAACTAAGACAAATGAAAAACTATGTTATGGTAAAATTCCATCATTTTAACGCAGTTTCACGCTGACAAAAATTGTAAGTTAGTATAGAAATAGGATTGGTTAAAACACAGTGTGATTAGAACCACTCAGTAATCTCCTTCCAATTCTGTTGGATATTCAATGAAATTAACAACAATCAGTAAGTAAAAATTAGCTCTTAATACCAAAGCTGCTTTTTAAACTTCAATATATAATGCATTAGCTTTGATGGTGCATTACATCGTGCGAGTTTTCATGATGCACAAATGTGATTTGCACAACCTTTTTTCGAAAAAGCACCACACGAACCCAGGCGAGCAACAGCACGTTAGCTTTAAATTACTGAGAGTCTAGACCAGGCCCACAGCCACCGCGAGCAGTGCAGTGCCCCTTAATGTCTAGACCAGGCTCGCAGCCTCAAATGATGCTATTTGAAATAAGATGTAAGGACTGAAGATGCGTAGTGTTACGTGAAATCGATTTCCTGTTGAAAATTTGCGATTGATTTCTTGCTTGTTTCACCCGTGGAGTGAAGTTACTTGAATACAGAGATATGTGCAAGGTTGAATCATCGCAAAAAGATGAAAGCAGAGCCCAGTCACCTGATTCCTCGAAAGCCTACAGAAAACCTAGAGCTGTTATTTGTCATGAAGAAATATATCTCCTGTCCATCATATAAGTTGCGTTTTTCGCACAACTTTCGGTTAAACAAGTATTTTCGAACTTTTCGCTGCCAACTGGCGGTTGCATGAGCTGCAAGCACCGACAAAAATTGCCTAAGAATTCACTTAACTCGCTTACTTGATTGGCGTCGACCTCGTAGCCGTGCTTATCTGAATAAATCTTGGTCAGCGAAAGAGATATGGCCACGCTGATAAATGCCATTATTAAACAATCGGATACCATCTCGCCCCACAGACCGGTGTAGGCAGGTGGAGTGAAGGTCGGAAAACTGAAGAAATATGTACATATTGTATAAACGCGCGCTTACACAAGTAACTTTCACTGCAACACAGGAAGGTGCGGAGGCGTGGCCAGGTCAGTTTGCTGTGGCAACACCTGGAGGCGAATTTATCACGAGCAGACGGGTATAACGAAAATTTTCTGCAAATATTTAACATAAATGCATTCGAGTTTTTTCCCACGGCCCATCCTATCCACACCTGATAACAAATTGATCCAATCAAGCGATATATATGTGTCGAGCGTAGATTTAGGCTGTCAAAATTCACCACGGTTCATCTGCACGCACTACAACTGTGCAGAACAGGATGAATTTTCAGTAATTCTTCATCGAAAAGTTTTTGGTTATTCTTTTACTTCAGTGCGTTAGTGGCGAAGTTGCGTATGAACCGTACACAAGTGCCACTTCAAGTGGAGTTCTCAACCATGGCTCCCAAAGCCGCAAGCGGTCTTCAAAAAACCTCCGGTGATTTTTGCTCATTTTAAAAAGTCACGAAAAAGGAAACCACATAACATTCGTTTATCATCTGACTTTAATGTCGCATTGACGTACTATGTTTCTCATACTTCAAACGACACTTAAGCCCAAAAACGTCAAATAGTGGTTGGATTCATGACATTTAGACCATTTTTCCAGCGACGCTCTAAATAAGCTACATTTACCGAAGCTGGAAAAAGGCATAAGCACCCACCAGTGAATACCTCGCTTGTAAACATAAGATCACATTGTTTCCGTTTAAACCCAAGTTTGAACTTCTGTACATCGGTGATGGGCTTGTCACGCACGTATGTCATGCTGGTTGTTCCTGTCGCGTGATGTTCTGTTTGCAAGCCGGTATTTCCCTATGTCATGGTGTTGTAAGAACTCGTCTTTTAAGAAAGCTTCCTTATTATGACACCATCACACACGGCACTTGCGACGACACATTTTATTCTCGATCTCGGCCGTATCCCGCAACATGACCCGCTGAGAAAGTGTTTCGAATCCTACACACCAGGCTGAAGGCAAACTTCTCATCACCGTTACTTCCAAAAACGTCGCTGTTATCTGAAAAGCGGAAGCAACCCCAACGGCTCCGATTAAGGTCCACCCCACCGCCAAGTGTACATGGATCATACAGGAAGCGATCTAGGTTTGGAAACCTGTGAGGTAGAGAGCAGTTCGTTTGCCCCATCGATGTGGCTGTCCACTATTTCACCTGCCAGCACCGCTGTAACAGTCTACACTAAAGAAATGGTACGAATACTGGCCATGCAAGTATTCCTTGACGCACAGAGACAGTTATGAGAGATGAGTCAAAACGCGCAAAGAACAGTTGTCACTTCCACTGCTCACAAAACAGCTAATTTTCAAAATCTTAACAAAGGTACGATAAAACCCAGGACATCTAAACATAACTTACCCAGTAGGAATGTGCTTCACAGTGTTAACGTTGTACGGAGGATCACTTAAATGGCAGAAATGTGATACAGTCGTCGCTAAAATTACAAGGATCAGTTCGATGGGGATTGGTATGTTGTGTAGCTTGCGTTTGTACCGTTCATTGATGTACTTCGCTCCCAGCAGCGCAGGCACAGATATGACGCTGATCACCACGTCAGGTACGTTGGACTGGCCGAGGTGACTGAAAATGTCACCCAACGTCTAAAAATGCCAAAGAACAGTGAACCACCAGATAAAGTAACCCATTACCTTTTCACGAAATGTTGCGAATGTTCGTTTTGGAAAACGAACAAAGTTGTAACGAGTTTTGGCGGCACGTCATCAATCCACACAGGAGGATACCTAAATTCGCTTCTTTTTTCTGAACGCTTCAAGGTTGAGACAAAATTGTTCAATAAACAAGACGTATGACGCGACTGTCTTTTATGTATATGAAGTGAGAAACGTTGGTAACATTTATGGCATAATGACATTTAGTCATGAACAAACGCACCTAGCGCTAGCATTTCAACTCACTACCGGAAACTGACCAATCCTTCCAGCTATAAAGCAAAGTCAATACATTACACGTTTGTTTGTGTGCATGATGAGATATCATGAACTAAAAGAAAACTCGACCAAAAGAGTGTTTCGAAGCATGGACGACAAAAAGTATATTCCGCAAGCACAGTGAAAAAAGCAAATGTAGGGTTAAAATTGTTGGGTGGAAAATGTTCCATAAGACAAATCTGCTAAAAAAAATTGTTGGGTGGAAAATGTTCCACAAGACAAATCTGCTCAACTTTGCACTCGTATGCTTTAAGCACATATCAGCAGCGTTGTTGAGAGATGCATTTGTCACAACAACATTTACAAAACATTCTTGACAGGCGTAGACTTTAGCACCACTTTCTTATGTTCAGTGTCGATTTAAGGCGCGAACAGAATTGAATAGCATTGCATGTCAATATGATTCGGGAAATTTCGAAAAAGTAACGCTAAAGCTGTTGTCTTAAAATTTTTAAACCATAAATTTTCGAGCTGACGCACACAAAGAAAGCAAGACACTGTACATTCAGCAAGTTATTAATGAACTTCTGTTAAAAACTGATTAAAAGTTTTCGTTTGGTGATGAAAAGAGCAATTCGAAAACAACCGTGAAAACTGAAGACAAATGCACATCACACCGCCCAAACTGACAGTCAACAGATTGCCTTAGTCCTCACCAAATTTTAACACATCGGCACACAGCCACACAAAACTCGTGTTAAGCAATAGTGGAAAGTACTTGAAAAATCACGTTCGAGCTGCTTCCTTATACGCACGAGCTTTCCTTCCTCTATTTATAATTTTGTATTTTTCACTCTACGTTTCAGTCACGCAGCATGAAATTGCAGATGCGGGTCAAGCACCGATTCGCACCTACGTTCGACTTCAAACTAAATTGTTGCGCCTAAGCTTCAAGCACTTCACTGAGATAAAATGGCTCATTTAAAACAGCTAACAAAAGTTCTGAAAGCAATCAACAGGGTCAGCAGTTGGTCTAAAACACTGCAGTATTTTGAAAAATCCTCTGCAACAGGGGACGTTAAAAATGATCAATGGGTAGTGTGGAGTGTAGACATGAGGAAGAACTGGTGAGCGTTAATTCGACCATAACATGTTACCGTTAATGCAGAATTGAATGTATAATAAATACAATCGTGAGAAAAAAAACGAAAAACAACTTGTTTCGAAAATGGACCTAGCTTTAGGACCTTGGTTTAGCTATGCCGAACCAGCGGCCTAGTTAAGGTTTTTGTTATTGTGTGTGTACAAGATAATGACAACCTGTCCTTATTTTGATAATCTTAACTTTGACTTATTCATGCAATGGTCTTCAGTGACAGTTTATGACATCTGTACTGCGTACAGGCAAATTTCCACTTGCCCAATGAGACCTCGGTGCAAAACCGATTTCCACCCCTGTTGTTCCACTGGCACTGAACTGAGTTTCGCCCATGCTGTTTCATTGGTACTAACGTTTTGCCTATGACACCACACTTATAGGTTGATTGAAGGTGAAAAACAGCCGTCATCACTGCAGTTGGGATTAAAACGCATTCAGTATTTTAGCCAAATTTTAGTTTGGCTGAGAACTAAATAAGCCATGCAATGTGCGGCCCTCATTACGATAGTGGCATAAGCTTTGGCTCAGTAAGGCATTGTGATTGGGCATAGCTGGTGTCGAACGAACTTTTTGTGAGGCACTAATTCGCAACGGGCTACGTACTTTGAAAATCGACAGAGGCCCAGAGTACTTGTCAACGTGCTTCCCAAGACCGAACATGTACTCGACTTGCGAGGTCGCAACGTGGAAAGCTGAACCGGTTGTGAAACCTTGAATCACTGGGTCGGACAACAACGTGGTGAGAAATCCCAGTCTTAGAACGGCCATTAACACCTAATAAACAAGAATGTCAAAAATTATGACGTACACAAGCGGAACCGGATAATTAACCTTGTGCCGTAAAACAACAGTAGTACAACGCGCAAAATGTAGTTTTGAACAGCTGAGAGACAAGTACCACATTAACAGCATTTTTCAGTGGTCGCCGTTGCGTTTTTTGAATGAAAACAAGTCTTCCAGACTGTATAGCCAGGATTTTCATCATTAACCGTACTCATTCAGCTTGAAATTACAGTATTACATTGATTTGTCTTCTGATCCACGACCAAGGGCGCAACAAGGGGTGACACCGAATCATTACGGGGGCGCCAGATGACTGCGGGGAGCATGAAAAGTCCCAACAATGTCACACGTACTTTTCTTCAATACAGTACATTTGCTTCCGAAAGACTTCAGGTTGGAACACGGGGACGCAAAACTCGTTTCTTGCCCCAGGCGCCATCTAACCTCGTTACGCCCCTGTCCACGACACATCTTGGAAGCTCACATACGCAGTGCAGGCAGCGACGCGTGCACCTAACCACGAGCATTCGAATCCACTCCCGTCTTGCCAAGGAAACAAGATATTTCTAGCGCTAGTTTGCGCACAATATTCAACGTACTTGGATAATGCCCACTAACAACGTGATCGAACAAGCGATCTGTATCTTCTTGTCTTCTCGTTCATCCAGTAGATCGTCCAGGTAGCTTGAACTGTTCAGCGATGGATTGCCATATTCGTCTGAAAACAAATCATTTTAACAAAACTAGCACCTCTCCTTAGCATGAGCGGACTGGAGTACAGAAGATAAAGCAACAACAACAAATGGCGTAAAAAATATAGATAGGGTGTTGGAACATCTTTACAAAATAGTTGCCTAATTGCTTTCGATGAAAGCGAAGTACGCAAAAGTTACCCTTGTTATGAAATCCTAGCACGGTTTAATCCATGAACACACCTCGATTTCTGAGTGATGGACGCAGCTACGGCGTATCAGGAATTTTTTCTAAAAAATGTTGAGGCCTGGTCTAAGATGCCTGAAGTTATTTCGGCGTTTTAGACCCGACCTACATATTTCATTTTTTCGGAGTAGTAAAACTAGCAATCGTAATTGGCAGCTATTTAACCTGTTGCCATTTCTTCTTTAGCCGGTACTTAAACGTTTTTCTTTAATTTTCAGAAAGTGGAAATGCAACCCACGGCCAAAAATATTGCTATGCTGCAAGTCACTTCAACCTTCTCAAAGCTGTAAGTGGCAACGCGAAATACAAGTAAACAGTTAGTATTTAACCGAGAATGAAATAACATAGGGATGGAACTGTATTTTTGTCAGTACATTACAGCACCAACGCCAAGAGCACAAAAGCCGATATATCTGCTTTTCGGCGCGGTCTTTTTCAACAACTCGCGAACCACCGAAGCTATGTCGACAAGTAGGACAATGCAAGGAAGAGTTTCGAGCGATCTTTCCGATAAGCTCCAAGAAGATACGTTTGCATTTGAAATTCTTGAGAAAACTGCAAGATTTTGCTGTTTCGTATGCGATTTTTGGCAATTTTCGGTCATCTTCAATATATCGGTTTCACGCTTACGTGTTAGCATTTTCGAAGCGTTTTTTCGGCTTGGACACCTCGCAAGGACCACAACTAACCACAAATATCAAAAAACGCCACTGATCATTGTTTTGGGGTGAAACTTTTTGGGCGAAAAAACGGATTTCTTCGAAATTTGATAAAAATACGATTCTTCGGTATTCAGACCAAAGCCTTTGCCAATAAAGGAGTTTGGAGTGTACCGTTCCAAAGAACAAGAAAAATCCTACAAAAAAGAGCCAACAATTTTGGTACATTTTTTTGTAAACTTTTTGTCAATATTTCAGATTTTAAATTGCCGTAACTTTTTTTTCTCACTAATTTGAAATTTGGTAGGATTTTGTAAGGCGTGAATGTCAGCACGTTCTGCGATTTTCAGATGTTTCCGGTGTTTGGAACTGGAGATATAGGTCAACGAAGGCGAAAAATGAGGAAATCACCTCTAAAAACAGACTTTTTCCCCTGGTCCCCCAAACAACATGTTAAATTGTTTTTCCCCGTGTTTTTTCAAAGTTTGAGTCATGGCCGATTTTTTATGTCGAACGAATTTAAGTAACGTATTTGTTTCTCACTCCACAGGTCTTTTGACCAAAACCAATGCTTTTTTTGACTACGCTAAAATCACCGACCTGACGTCACAAATACGCCATAAACACCTCAAAAGATGTGCTGTTAAAAAAACTTCTCTTACAAAACCTTACTTGTCGACCTAGTTTCAGTGGTTCGCGAGTAATCGCAAAAACCGCGCTGAAAAGTCAATATATCGGGAAAACTGAAATTAAGCAAGCAGTACGTTGATAATAATCAAGTCGTTATGCCACACAAACACAAGAGTCCGCTTACCGTGGATAATGTATTGCTTTTTTACACTTGTCAAATCGATGTCTTGACCATTTATCAAGAGGTGTGTGTCATTGTGAGCGATAGTTATGTCAGGCACATATTTGTCAATAAGATTTCTTATCATTAAGCATACCACAGCCATAGTACCTGGAAAACAATAGCAACAACAATCAAAGCATTTTACCTTGTTGGGCATTCAGTGAAACACTGAGCACAGGTAAAAGCTTTAACAGTCTGAACATAAATATTAAGAGCATTCATGGAGTGCTAGAGCAAACCATTTAAAATTGGCAACATGGCGTAATTACCACCAAGATGCATCGCAGGAACAAATCCACACAATGTTGCAAATACAAGCTCATTTCAGTGAGAATAAATGGAAGTGCGTAACTACACACTCTGTTTCACCTGTAGTTTTCGTTAAAAACAAACAAAAAAGCTAAAAATGAAGCACAGAACTTAAAAGTGTTTGTGATATAGCTCAAGTAAACTTATCGGCTTACCGGGTTGTCAATTTTACTACCACTGTACACAATATAACCGCCCATGACAACTTAGTAGTGCTCAATCCTATTTCAACCACCGCCAAGCTCATCAAAACGCGTTTCGCAGTGACCGCTTACAGATAAATATGCATTCATGCACTCCTAGCAATACTCGACTATGTTTGCATCTGGAAGGATTAAAGGTCATAGCAATCTTAGGTTGATTTAACTTAGCCAGCTCAAAAAACTGAGCCTTAGTTATCGCAGTGATCTTGATGCCTTTAAAGTTGTCCGTTTAACACTGGTGCTATTCGAGATGCTTCATACACAACAGCAGTGAACACAAAAACATGCTACACAAATATTGGCAGATAACTGCCTCCAAATCACATATGAACAAAAAATATGCAAATGGTAACAATAAATAGCTGCAATTTACCTACTGATGTATGTTTTGATGTTGAAAACACAAACCATAAAAGCACAGGAAAGAAACAGCTGTATAATCCATAGACAGGATGGACCCCTGCCAGTAAACCATAAGCCATACCTGCAATAAATGTCAAAACCTGGATCACTTATGGTTATCAAATTCAAATCTATAGAACTACGAAAAAAATATAGAACTAAATAGTCTGATGCAGAAATGTCACCAGAGTGACAAGATTGCTTGATTTTTCAGATGTGCAGGATGATGCAAACAATGTGTTGGATCAAGCAGGTAAGTTCGTTCTTCTGGCGATTATTTTTATTAGTAGTTGACGTTCTTTTAAAAACAGTGCCCTGAGGAAGCCTACATGAATAGGTGGGCAAAACATTGGCTAAATAATAAAAATAATCGCCAGACGAGCAAACTTGTCTGCTTGATTTTAAATCTGGTGGCTAATGCTACACAACAACAGAACAATTGCATTACCTTGTGGTATTCTGATAATGCCTACAGTCCAACCAGCTATCAAATCTCCAGCAACATATTTTTTCTTATATTTGGGTAGCCATGAAAGAACAGGAAAGAATCCAATGACAAATGCCCAAAATCTGCAATTTGATACAAAAAAAAGGCATGACTTGTAAAATATTTGCATAGTGAATATGTAAATGCAGAGAAAACGTCTGTGGCCTCAAGACCACAATGTAACCCAGTTTTATGTGGCTCGTGGTGTCTTACTGACTGCACATCATAATGCAGCTGGCAATATTACCCGTTTGTCAGAGTCAATGATAAATGGGATTTATAATTTCTTTTCTGGTTTTGTTTCATGTTACAGACATGTGTTTCTAACATGATTATTCACTTATTGTGTTCAGTGAGAAAAATACATTCTCCATTTATTATTGTTTTAATTTCAACAATTTTAATAAATTTTCAATAAAACATTTATTAAACTGTTTTTCAAAATTTGTATAGCTCCCTGATATAGATCAATAGCAGTACAAGCAACAATGATGCCATGATTTATTCAACATGACAACAAGGGTAATTTCTGGCCAAAAAAATCATGCCAATGTTGAGAATGTAAAATTACAATGCATACCACAGGTTTCTTTCATCAAATACCAAAATTCGCATACAAGCTAGTTATCTTCAGTTCAGCTTAGTGTAAGGAAACTCATAATAAAAAGCAAAAAATAAACATGCAAAACAAACAAATTATATATATGCCTTAAGAACACAACACACTTATGAATAGGTTTTAAGTTAAAACTACGTAAAATCAAAGCACCATTCACAAAGTTAGGTAATTTACCCAACTAGGCACAGCAGGGCACCATAGCTATAACATAAGCACAGCATTTAACGCTCAGGCAGCACATAAAATATAACCATGATATATCATGAAAAGTACTTATATATATATATATTTAAACATAACATGTAAAGTAGTTAAAAAGTGATATGGCTTTACTGACGCACAGCAAATTCTTCACGGCGAGGTAATCTTGATGAAATATTTTATTGATTATTCCAAGACACCTGTTATAACTCTACAGTTTACTTGGCAGGTGCTCTTCTAAATGAATAAGAAAAACATATTATAAGTCAGTGGTAGTAGGAAGCATTTAGAGCAGGTTTTTTTTTAAGGAAAATGTTAGGTACCCAGTATGGACCTGTAGGGACCCAATTTCTCTTATTCTAGGGACGCGATTTTCTCTGATTCTAGGGACCTGATGTTAATTTTCTCCAATTCTAGTCACCCGATTTTAAATTCCAGGGACCCAAATTAGGTCCCCAAATCACCTTAAAAAACTAATTTAGATCATACTGTATATATATCAAGAATAAAAGGAACGCTTAAGGTCAAAAAACAAAACAAGGCTATAAACAACTTCAGATGTGCATGGTTACATTAATAGTCAAAAGTTTAGCAAAATAAAGACCTGGTGTTTTTAGGTGTTAGAAACTGATAAGAATTTCAGAAATGGGCTAGTATTCACTTAGCAATACATTTTTGCACTTTAAGCTCAATGTATTAAATTCAAGTTCTTCTATAATTGGACCAATTATTCCATATATTTTAACACCTAAAGTTGTAAATCCCATGTTTTCATGTTACTTTGCAACTCCATAAATTGCCAGTCGGTTTTGCTAGAAAGCTGTTCTAACCCTTAAAAGACTTGGCAAGTCTTCTAGTTTGCAATGAAACAAAATTATGTTTTGGGTTTCAGTTTTTTTGTGGGTGACATCTAAAGGTTTAGGTCTTTTTAGCTGAGGTTGTTGGGCTCTGGGCCCCAACTGCAAAAGGGAAATGTTTCGCTCAAGTCTTTACTGGAAACTAGGCTAAAATCTGAGTCTTTTGAGCCTTTGATTGACTTTTCAAGGTTTCTTGTTCAAAAGTTATGGCAAAAAAAACTAAATTTGGGTAAAACTTACCTAAAAAGATAGGTTATTTTACCCTAACTTTTGAACCAGATACCCTAGAACAGCATTTCTTAACCTTTTTTACCTCAGCTTTTTGTCACGCCTAAGCAGTCCAGCAACCCCTACCATTGGCTAACACCTGATCACTATAAAGATAAGGTAAAGACAAATGTATTCCTTTTGCCTTTTACCACCACATATGTGACCTTTCCCAGCACCACCTGAAATTTATTTCAGCACCCCAGGTTAAGAAACCCTGCCCTAGAAGGTCGATCAAAGGCTCAAAGGACTTGGATTTTGGCCTAGTTTCCAGCAAAACTTAAGCGAAACACTTTCCACTTGCAGTTGGGGCTGAGACCCAATAACCTTGGACAAAAAGACCTTAACCTAGCCCATTTATGACCTTACCCATAAAAAAAACGAAACCCAAAACTTGAAAATATATTTTTCATTGCAAACTAGAAGACTTGCCTAGTCTTTTCTGGGCTTGAACAGCTCTCTAGCACAATCGACTGACAAGATATGGAGTTGCAAAATGCACAAAAATAGCAGTTCTATGCGGGATTTCGAAGTACGATATACTCGTACACCGAAGGTGTTAAGTTCCATATAAGCAATCGATTTTTGTCTGATTTATAGTCTATGTCTGGGAATAAGGCACTAAACAGTATTTCATGCCTAGTAGTATGAGTATGAAAATGTTCAAATTTAACAAAAATATTAACAACTGATGCTGGTAGATTGTTGGATTTAAATTTGTGCATCAATTTTGTCACTTCTAATTTGTAAATATAATTTAGTTTTTAAAGTACTAGCATGTAACTTACTGGAGAATATAATCTGAAGTAAATAGTTCTTAATGAGGATATAGGCAGACAGTGTCTGAACTTAGCAAGAATCACACAACCCTTTGAATGTGGTTTATGATTTAAGTGATGAGTGTTTCCCAAAGTGATGGGCAACCTTTCTAAATTTATAGGCAATAAAAGTGGCTTGCAACCATGTTAATCAGCCATCATCCATTTTAACTAAAATGCCAAACTTTCTGAACTTTTCATGTCTAAAATTTAGTAAAATATGAAAAGAAATGTTTTTATTGTCTAAATTCCTACTGACATCACCCATACAAGAAAAGTTTAATTTTTTTCTGTTGCATACCATACATTCTCAAGAAAATTTTTATGGCCATAATTTTTGTCTTATGAGTGATCTTTGGCACTTCAGGCTATTTTTTAAAAGACTTCAAGGGCCTTTGTTTTTCTTCTTAGAGGCCTCAAATGGCATGTAAATATAAGGTTTACTCTTAAACTTACATAAACTAATAAAACAGCTACTGTGCAACTAGGCAATAAAAATTTTTACGGAGGCAACTCAAAATTGATTCTGTTTGTAAATATTTCTTAAAATTTTTAGCAGCTTACCGATGACCAGAACAGTAGGCTTGGCTTTTCATCCATCGTTGAAACTGTGAACAGACCCCATGTAGAGTTTTTTCATTTCTTTCATATATCTCATGGAAGGCTTCATTACTGAGGCTAGGACGAGACACAACAATTCTAGATTTACTCTCCATAAAATTATCTTTCATTGATTAAAAAATCAAAACTATGAAGCACTTGAATATAGATCATCACCAATGCTATAAAAACACAGTATTATGATGGATTGTTTTGCTCAGGATGATTGACTGTCTAAAGCAGGGGTGTGCAACATTTTTTGTTGGTGGGCCATATAACCAACTTCAGACATCTAGCTGGGCCACACGAAAAATTTAGTTTTTGAACATAAACAGTCGGATTAGGATTTTCATGAATGATGGGGAAAAATCAGAGTGTTGGCAAGGGCCACACTAAATGGCTTGGCGGGTCGGGTTGTGGTCCACGGGCCACCTGTTGCACATCCCTGGTCTGAAGGAACTAGCTTAACTGCTGGGAAAGGACATCTAAAAAGCATAACAAGCCAGTGTATTCTGCATGTCAAATACACTGTACAGTATTGACTTTGCTGAATAATTGTTGTTCTTTTGCAGTCTTCATAATCACTTTAAAATTTTTTTTTTTTTTCAGCAGACATAGTTACAACAGGATAGCATTAATTCTTGCTTCCCATTAGTTTGCAATAGCACCGTCCATTGGTGTGTTATTACAAGGAAGTGGTTACAGCTCCACTGGCAGTGACACGGTTTGAATAAAATGCTGAGTTTGTCACCCTAGTGGCACCGCCATGGTGGTTGAGCAGACACGTCTATGTATACTGTGCAAATGGCTTTCGGTTTGGCACTCACCATCACACATTTCGTGTTGGTAGTAGTGACTAATGGTTGCAGTCTTCATGGGACCGATTTTTCTTTACTTATTTCGAAAGTTTACAAACTTCTGTAATCAGATTTATGATTTAAGGTTTGGGATTTAGGTTTAGGGTTTATTCTAACAAGCGAATTGCAGTCTACTGCACAGTCGTGGTGTGTTAGTGTCACCTTACAAGCAGAGGACAAAGAAGTTCTCAAAAATGAATGTCTTGTTGCGGACCTATAGGCACTGCCTTAATACAAACTAAATGCAATCATTTTTTGAAGATATGTGTACATGAAAGATAGCTTCAGTGACATATACTGAACTAAGATCCATTGTTTGTATTTAAAATTTGCTATGTTGTTGATTTGAGGAAGTCCTATTTGTAAGCAAATCAAACCCAGTCACTGCTGTATAGCAATATAACCAATGCACAAATGAAAAACCTGTACTGATACTTAAGACATAAAAAATATAGTACATGCCTAATCATTCCCATAAAAATATTGTTAGTAACAGAATGCTAAAGTAATACTCCAACAACAATCATCCCACTAACATTTCCACTTGGTACAGGCAAGCAAGAAGAGAGAACACCATTTACACAGTGAAGGGAAACAATCATTTATTCATTGGCTGTATTAGATTGGTTACATCTTGACAAGGACGATACAATCAGATTGGCGTCTCGTCCTTGTGCCGTGACCCAAAAACCCTAATCGTAAACCCTAACCCAAAATTTAAACCTGTGTCTGGTATTCGAAACTTCTTAACACTGACATCAAAAGTATCATTTATAATAGCAAAACCAAAGCAACAATACTGAGAACTCCACCGACAAACACTTGCATAGCACAAATAAATAGCCACTTCCCCACTTCCAACTCAACAAGGCTCACCGTAGCCTCTACTGCTAGTGTCATGAAACTCAGCATTATATGTGGACAAAGCAGAATACGGTTCAAATAGCCTAGCACAATAGTCCCAGAAGAGCTTTTTCTGCTGGCAGCAAAATAGACACGACCAGTACCACCATTCATTCAATTGTCTGTTGTTTGTGACATTGCTGCAGAGTTTATTGCAGAGGCTCACTGTTTCCTGTCCAATTTCAAGGCTTCTAGTAGCAAATGAGTGCTACTGTATGTTTATTTGGTCATTTTATTGCTGAACACTAAATTGGAAAATGCTGTACAGTTGACTCCATCCATTGCCGGCATATTCAGAAGCAGAATCGAATGCAACGCAGACTTGAGTACAAACTCAGAATCTGTGTGTCTGTAGTGGGCTATGTCGAGTATCCCTTCACTCGCTTCAGTGCCACATAATGCATCCTGGTCCAAATCTGCTCGTTTCGCAAGAAGCGTGAAAGCAAAACTACAGTAACAACGGTGCAGCTCGACATGTCTTCACAGCCATCACAGCAGATCTGACGTTTTGCAAAAAAGCAACTGCGGCATTATCAGTCATACAACAGCACGTTGCTTGCTGCGTCACCCGTGCTTTTTTGTAGAAGAATGATGAGCCCCTTTTTTCCCTCCCGATCGACTGATTGAGAGATGAGTGGACTGTGACATTTTACGATCCAGATTCAGTCCTGACTTTTTCAAACAAGCTGCGAGCCTCCTTTGCCCGTTGTTCAAATGCAGTTAAAAATGTACTTTTTCGTTCCTTCTGTACTCCCATGTTTGCATCACAATTATGGTGTAATTTCAGGAAGTCATGCATGCAGAGACTGCCAGTGGCGGATTAAGGGGGGGTGCAGACTGGGCTACAGCCAGGGGCCCCCAATCTCTAAGTCGGAAAAAAGGATAATATGTGAACAATACACAATACACTGTAAAAGATATCATCGCCAAATGGAACTAATAAGTTGGCGCTCTGTGTTCACTATTGAAATTGCTTCGTTGACATAAACGTAGTCGATTCTTTGGCGTGTGGTCTGGACGACATTCACTAACAAATTAGTACTCCAACGTCTAAAAATGAATGTATTCGATCCGCTTGTCTTATTTTGGTTTCGGATGCGCATGCGGTATCCACGTCATTTGAACACTGGTCCTGCAGACAGCCCCGAAGGAAGTTGTGAACTTGTTTAAGTGGTGTCATGTCTCTCAACAATGGTGAAAGTAATTAGATTTTAGCTTAGGATAACAAATCATGGTGTTATAAGGCTATTCAATCCACAAACACTATAGGCAAAGGCAAGCGTTTAAGTGAGTCGCAGAGATTGGAATCACACTTAAGTTGAGACAGCCAAATCATCCAACTGATCCAAGTTAACGAAACATCGCACGACAGTACGAAGTGAGGCTGCTGTGAGAAAAATCTGTGCGAAGCGGGAAGTCATACGCAAACTTTCTGCTCTAATGTCTGAAGACACACAAAAAAGTTAGTGCGTCTGTCCGAAGACTTCTTACAAAGCCTAATGGTGAGGTATATCTTTGGATTGATAGTATGCATTGAGCAAACTGCTCGTTCCACCTTCACTCACAATTTTGAAAGCAAACGAAATTGCTGAACAATTATATCAAATCGTGAACTTTAGCATCATAATGTTTCGTGTTTAACATTTTTATGACAAGTTGTCACGTTTGATTTGCTGTAAATACCAATAAATTGCGATAAAAGTTGAATCCAGATTTTTTCATAATTTTGTGCGAACTTAACTGGGATGCGAACTTCAACGGGTGCGAATTTAACTGGGATATTACTGTGGTTAAGAATTTTGTGGAGTACCATTTTATGAGTTCAGTAGAAAAAAAAAATTCAGTAGCGTTATGTCTTATGAATTAACGTAAAACCATACGTAATAAGTGTAAGTGAGTTTCACAACAGTTATTGATAAGTGAGTGCATGCTCCTGTTCTTACTAATAGTCTTACTGATTTGTCCTTGATTGTGAACAGAAAAATGAAATACTGAATTGCAGTGAGTAAATTTATTATTTTTATCATATCAATTTAGGAGATATCAAACTGGACTATTGTGGTAGGTAAGGTTAGGGTAGTGTTATTTTAGTTGGGAATCTGGTATGGAAAGCTGATTTTTCTGAAAATTATTTTTAAAGAAAATTTTACCTATCTGGAAAATGTCATTTGGGTACATACGTACAGTGGAACTCCGATAACACGACCACCCACTGGACGGCGCTCAATTGGTCGTGTGAGCGGAGCTGGGATGGTCGCGTCACACTTGTATTCCTAAAGGTTTCATGTATTATCGCGATCACTTCATTTCTAAAATTCTTTCCTTGATTGAAAGTTATTTAGCTTTGTCTTACGTGCTGCCATAGCCTAGCGTTACTGTACCATAAAATCACACAATGGAAAAAGTCGGCGTCGGCAGTACAAATTCCAGAAGAGTTTACAGTATGAGTTTGTTACGTCACATTGGCACTTACTGCGCTTGTACTCACGCCTACATCCCTGTATCCACGATGCTTCAGCGCCAGGACCTATAGAGGGGGTACTAGAGGTACATCGTACCTGGGCCCGGTAGAATGGAAATATGCATGATAAGTTTTTCTGTAACCATGGCCAAAATTACAAATGTAAGGCACTTGCCAGTATATACTATATATAACCCAAACAAAATAGTGTTATTCGCCTAAAATCAAACATTTTGGTCTCCCCAAATTTTTCGGTTGGCTACGCTACTGCTTCTAACTACACAATTAACTCCATCTGGCTGTCGAAAAAAGGCTGTGCATATGTGTAACTTGGTACAAAATAAGAGAAGACTACCTGGGCTAGACATACTAGCCTACATTTTATTACAACAGTCACTACACAAAACACGTTGATCAAGTGGAAGTCTGACTTCTAGACGCATACATCTAGATAGATAGATAGATAGATAGATAGATAGATAGATAGATAGATAGATAGATAGATAGATACAGGGGCGCAGCCAGGATTTTTCTAAGGGGGGGGG
>JGI24021J15306_10002334_pt1 | contig 20338 bp, 16 predicted proteins | sample Ectturendosymbi1_FD_15306 | JGI IMG/M metagenome (IMG submission 15306)
TTTTCTTATCCTTGCCATGCTTTGCTCATGTTGCAACAAACAGATGTAGGCAGTTGGGAAAAACAAGCGTTGGATACCCATCAAAAATCGTGATACCTGTCGCGATTTTGCATTCCTACGTCTTGTACCATTAGTGTAAAATGTGGCGCTGGTATAAATGTTTGACTAATACGACGAGGATAAAAGTTTTAACGTTTTTTGCAGAATTCCGTGTAAACTCGAAAGTGTAACTTATGTGGCAATTAGTATTGTTTTGTCAAGTTTGCATCCTCAGCACAAGGGTACGTGCAGCTTGTACCAAGCACATCAGCATATCGCCGCAGAGCCATTGTGAATAAATTGTGACGAAACATCATTCGAGATCGATTTGATAATGGCGGTCTAGTGGGCTTAACCAGGCAAAGGGATTTCGAGGACTATTTGACTTGGCTGCAAATTTTTCAGTACTTTAACCAAAATGATTTACGTTAGCATTCTCGTTTGTTTTTGGCAATTATTTCTGCGACACATTCCCTTTGAATTGAGCTTTGAAGTCTGTTCCCAAATCATTCAACTATTCTTGAAGCTTGTAGGCTTGTACAAAGTTTGCTTCACGTTAATGAGCACTTCGTCAGAAGTATGCAACAAGATAATCGTTAAAACATGCAGATGCATTTCAAATTGCTACGGAGATCTGATCAATCCAACGTTGGACTGTCTGTTTGAGAATCAGTTTGAGAAAATCGATGACGCCAAGAAGCTGTACGATTACTCGTGGTCATTGCTCAGAGAAGAAAACCGCACAGATGAACCAGTGAACATTACACGCATAGGTTTGTTTCAGTTTACAACGACTTATAAATTGCGTAAAGTCATTGCCAACACGTTGTCCGTTGCTTTTGACGTAAACTTTATTTTATTTTTATTCGCTACTTTTGCTGTTGTAGACAATGGCCGAAGACGCTTTCTGATTCCTCACCTCTTTCTTGCCACCGGCGCTCGTTACGTCATTCAAAGCTTAGTGACGGATAAGTTGTCGAAAGCAGCTTCATTTGTGACGTCAACGTTTATGACCGGCGGATTGCCTTTTGGTGGATCGTAGGTTTTTGAATGCTAGTGTTGGCCTTAAGCAGTATATAGGGATACGCGGATTCAGTTTATGATACAGGTCTACCAGCCTTCTGTTGCGGTCCTAAGGCCCAACATGTGTAAATCTTATGATTCAAAAGGTGAGCTCCGTTTCAGCTAAGAAACCTAAAATTCCATACCTTGGTTTAAACAAGCTTTGGACTAAGACCCCTCGTCAGTCGGCCCCAATTCCCCCCATATAAGTCAAATTGCACCCCTTCTGGGTGTACACCCCGAGTTGGGTGTATACGCCCCGAGTTGGGTGTACGCCCCCCTGTTGGGTGTACACCCCGAGTTGGGTGTATACGCCCCGAGTTGGGAACCACTGATTCAGACTGTTCCAAAGAACTAAGTGCAGTAGCTTCCTAAGAAGCTTCGGGCATACCATAAATGATGTTTTCTGATTTTCCCCTCTTGCAATGAACGCTTCGAACGTTTTTAGAACTTCACCTTTCGTAAAGTTAACAAATCAAAAATTAAGTTTTCTTTGTTTTGACAGTAGGCATGCTACATTGGTGTGGAAGCCTGACAAATTATATTTTTGTCGTCATAGCAATTAATCTGTGATTACCGCTAGGCTCCTCGTCCTGCAGGTTATGTGAAGCTTATTAAATTCTTGTCTTAGCAAAGCAGCGGTAGAACGCAATCCAAACTTGTTTATTCTTTTAAACGAAAAGATTATTTGAAATAAAATCCGCCCTCAAGTTTACAGCACCAAAGCTAACATTTCCTTGTCATTACATAAATAAATTATACTGCAATTTTATCAATAAATTTTACGTTGATCTAGAAGGAAATCCTATGTCGTTTACAGAATGATAAATTAATATCGACGCTGGTTATAATCAACGTTGCAGGTAGAAGGTGATTCGTGAACTCACGTATTCTGGTGCTGTACATCGGGTCATGTGGCAGTCAAATTAATTTCGTTAATGATTCTTTTGTGACTGAAGCTTGAATGATCTTAAACTTTACCCAGGGAATTTCTTCACTATGTCTAACAGTAGGTGGACGCTTTTTAATCTTTTTTCAGATGTATTGTATCGCCCTCAAGCGGCAGAGCTCTCTTCACAAAATTTTTGTTTGTCTGCGACGGATGGCAAGCGTCCAGAAGCATCAAACATAGCGCTCTGACGTATAGCTTTCATGCATTATCTTCACTCAGCTCCATTCTTCTCACCTACGGTACTGCGAGTCGTAGCACGCCGGTCATCTTGCGTAAGTCAAGAATTTCAGTGAAAGAAAACCACTAGTCCAAAACCCCGATAGCTGCATGTGGGGTCAGTTGAAGACAAACCTTTGAATAAAATTCAAAAACATGGCCAAATGTATACATTTTATTAGCTTTTTTGCCAAATTGTTTTTCACGACTTAAGCAAAACTTTTACGTTTTAAGTTCGTTAACCAGATTCCAACAGACAAAAAGCAAAAACCACACAAGTTGTTTGCATGCAGTTGAAAAAGCCCGTGTTTTCTTGCCACAGTGAGTGATAATAATTTTTTTAGATATTCCATATTTCTTTCGTGCTGAAATACTTCGATTTCTGTGGCAAAAGTAAAACCAAGCTTAATTTTTAATCGCTTTATATCCGCTTTTTGTTTTTGTTTAGTTGCAAAAATTTCTACCCACACTTTCATTAAACCTGACAGATCACAGACGTTTGCAGTGAACGTATTTCTTCAAAGTTCACTGCTCTAGCGTAAAGTGTTTGGATGTAGACATGAATTATAGAAATGACTAAAACAAAAACCGTCTTTTACGGACTCAGGTTTGCTGTTTTTCGTTTTAAATTTGCGATTAATCAAACTTGAAACTTTTATTTTGTTTCATGCAATAGCCATTCCCAGTTAGAATACTTGTTTACTTTATAGGTTGACTGCTGCTTGATAATTTCCATGCAAATAAACCACACAAAACTCAACCTATAACCACAAACAACTCAATTGCACGCAATTCAACCTCATGCAAATCTAGCTCATGCAATGCACGCCCAGTCGCCCACATACAGTAAATTGTTAACTGTTTCAACTTCACTCAACTTAATATGCAGAAAATTTATCCTCCATCAGACTAACTGTACACTACTCTTCCTTATCTCTTTCTGCGAGTTACCTTGCTGCCGTATCGTTTCGTGGAAAACAAAATAGATGATACCTCACATTCTTTTGGGACAAAAAATGAGAATGAACTGGGCTTGTCTTGGAACTTATGGGAAAACTGCAATCGAAAGTTTGTAGCGATTTAGATTCAGCAATTTTCAAAGCCTATTTTGGGAATAATGCACGTTCGTCGTCCTCACTCCGTTAAAAATTGAAAGTCTCAACAATGATTGTGTTAAAAGCAGGACTTTAGCAATCTATATTTATACGAGACTTAAACTACTGTTATTCGAATGCCCGTTTTCACCAAATAAGCTGTACAATGATTTGTGTGCCATGCTCACATGACATTTTTTTCAAAATTTTCCACTGTACAAATTAACGTCTTCAACAGACGTAATGACAGTCATATCTCTTTCGATATTCTGAAATTCAGCTGCTAACTTTTAGCTTTCTACATAGCTTGGAATTTTAAGTGTTTTGTTGAATCACGTCTTGCACACTGTTTTGTATCCAGCATTTCTCCTGTTGCGATTGGAAAGTCCGAGCGGCAAGTGCGCAAAGCTTCACACTGTGGCAGCAAGCAACAATGGAGATGCTATGATCACTCTATTATTGCTTGTTCGCGCCACATATATATGTGTGTTGTTCTTCACGCACATCCCGTTCGTGGTGAATCATACATTCAACGCAACGCTAACGGAGAGGTTGCAGCACTAGTTAAACAGATGTGCACATTTTGCCTTGGCAACAAACAATGGTGCGGTAGATTTAAGTTGGGCTTTATATGCAGCTGCCGGAGACATGCATGCAGATTGGGCCCTGAAGATATTGGTTTTGGTGTGTGCACCGGAGACGTTTTGCTCCAACACAACGCTTCACGTTCGTGTGATACATTCCCTCGCGAGCGATAGGAGTGGAATACTTGATAGCATAGGCCTGGCTGGTAAGGACAAAGTTGTTCTGCAGTAAGTAACGAAGAAATGAAACAAAAATAGTGTTTATTTTCTGATGACAGCCAACGTTTTTGGCTTGGTCCTTGTGGCTGATGAAAGTTTTTACTTTCGTAGCGATTAGATTGAATTACTGAACAGGTAAACTGAGTGGAGAATAAAAATGGTGCACTCACTTGGTGAAGTGGAAGAGTCTTGTTTCGCAGCCTTGAAACTAGAACTTTGCTTTTATTCGAACTCTTTTTTGTAATACAATTCAGCTTCACGGTGCGCAATGTAAATTATATTTTCTTCAGCAGTCTTGTATCACAAAAAGAGCGAACTTTCAAAGTTTTTTATTCATAAAGAGTAAGTGCAGCACAGCACAGCACAAAGTTTTTATATTTTTGCAAGATGCATATGAAAAGTGGGTCTATTCCGCTGTTAACCTATAACAAATTGTGCTGGTGGCAGTCTCCTTGTTCTTAAACAGTAAGTAATGCTATCAACAAATTCTGCTGCTTAGATTGGTAGAATTGCAGTGATATCTTAATTGTTCATCGGCCCATTGATAATAAAATATATTTTTAACTTAAAAAAACGTTCAAATGTAATGTTGGAAGCAAGAAAGGAAACGGGTTTGCACAATGGTGTTTATGTGAAAATAATTTACTTCTCCTTTGCGACAATTTCTGCGCAAAAATTAAAAAGTTTTATGTAGCAAACGCGCAAAGAAATCATCAAAACGCGCTATTAACGAAAACATTTTTCAATGACATGGAGACGTGTTTTTGTTTTTTTGAAACCAAGTCATAATTTTTCCAAGGTTGCTTTGGCGTTTGTTCTGTATCTTTTCTCGCTGTTTTTGCAAAATGGGAATATCCAAGACTTTGTATTTGATTGGTAAAAGTTAGGTATTGCACACATGTACTTTGGTGCTTTTTTTCAGGAAAGACCCGTGATGTCAGCAACTTATGCCAGATTGCTCATGCAATTTTTAGCGAATCAAACGCCACGATGTCTCGTGGAGAATTGTGGCATGGCGATGATGTTAAAGAGGTATGGAAAAAGCCGCCTTTGATTGATAAAAGATTTTGTGTGGATCAGGGGCGTGACGAGGTTAGATGGCGTCTGAGGCAAAAAGCAAGTTTGGCGCCCCGTGTTCGAACCTGAGGTCTTTCGCAAGCAAATGTACTGTATTGAAGAAAGTACTTGTGACATTGTTGAAACTTTTCGGCGCCCCCATAAATATTCGGCGTCGGGGGAATTGTGCCCCCTTGCTCTTCCTCGTTACGCCTGTGGTGTGGATATAGTGTAGTGAGATTTGCATCATTTTTTACGATTAAAACTGTGTCAAAAACGAAAATATAATAATTGCACTCCCGCTATGATATGGCTATATGGCAAAATACAAATCAGAAATATTTTTGTGCAGATACAAGGTGATCTTATTCGTTCTGCTCGAATGATTCTCAGCACGGGGCAAATTTCATCCAAATACGTTACAGGACAGCTTTCCCAAATCCTGAAACTATGCACTGCGTCATTTGGGAACATCAGTGAAAATGTAATGCTGGACGGATCAGAAGCATTGCAAATGAACAGTGCAAACGTGATGACGCTTACGAAAACTAAGGAGTCTTCCATGACTTTTCAAGAATTCAACAATATTGCTGGAGGTATTTTGTTTTGATATGGGTAAGCCTTGCTTAAATTGGTAAAAATCAAAAGTAAAGATACAGGACGATGCAAAACAAGGCATCACTTTGCTTAGGTAGATAAACTGCAAGGTTGTTTAGCTCTTGAAAAAAATGACAATACTTGTTCAATAAGAAATTATTTGGGATCTGCAGGGAAGCTTATACAGTCGGTTCCTCTGCTTAATCATGCAGTTCTCCTTCTGGTTGTTTTTAGTCTAATATGACTTTTTTTTATACATTTATGAACGTTGATTGCAGAAAATTAATAAAATTTAACAAAAAGTGAAAAATGAGTCGATTCTATGTATGCACCATTTCTCGTCTACGTTTCTTTTTACATATTTTTTATGTAGATTTAACCACAACGATCGACAATTTCATGGACAATGTTGCCATTAACACCACTAATCAAGCAGCCACTCTTCTGAGGTCCCCGTTTGAACAGGTCAAACCAGAGGCAGACGAACAACTTGACCTTTCACCTAGAGAAATCTGGTATAAAACCAACGACCAAGCGAAGTTTGAAAGAAATGAAGCTGCCTCCGACATTGTTATAGTAAGACAGATAAATGACCATAGGATTAGCATCTTTCCGGATGTGTATATTCATTTGTCAAAAATTTTTCTGGGGTAATGAACAGTGCTTGAAATGATGGCATGATGGCACATAGTGGCAAACGTACTTTTCGTTGTACGTTGATGTCTTGCTTAGATTGACGCTGCTCTGCAGGTGGCGAAAATCAACCGAGGAAGTTGTGGTTTGCATTTCTTTACCGTTGAATGAGTTTTGTTTGGAAAAGGTACCGTTTCGTGAATAATATCTTGCTGTGTCGTGATGGGCACAAAAAGTTTGTTTGGAAAAGAAAAACTTTATTTGATATTTTCTAATAAACAATGACAAATCAAAATCAAGAAAACCAGTGCATGTAGCACGTGAGAACGTTGAAACGTGATTTTGCATATAAAAAAGTTCGTTGAAGATAAAATCAATTTCAACGTGCTATAAGAAACCTTAAAAATTGTTCAGGACTAGAGGTATATCAATCAATGTTCTGGTTAAATTTTAACTTAAAATGTTATGGCTACATTTATTTACCAATTTTGTTCAGCTCTGCTTGCGTTTTGCAGCGTGAAAATGTGATCAGCAAAGTCATTGAAGCAACACATCACATGACCACGTCTTTGATTCACTCACTAGCTGCACCGTACGGAGAGCCGGGTTATATAAAAAAAGGCAGTGTGGAGTTTTCTGCCGTTGAAATGGATTTTCACAATGACGTCAGTGTAACGTCAAGCAGGGCCGACAGGGTGTTGCTCAAAGGTGGACAAGTAGCCAGAGCCAGGGTTAGATTTTTCACGTTTGGCAACGTTGTTGTGGTTAGCAACTTCCTTCTTAGTTTAATGAAACTAAGCTGTACACCTCTTAGATAAGTTTTTAACTTGTGCCGAACCACAAATTTTAATTGTCTTTCTTTACTACTAGTGAAACAGTCCCTAAATAGACGTTCAATCGCAGGATTTTATAGTGAAAAGATAAAAATAATAACTGGAAAGTTTATGAAAATATTTCGTTGTGTATTTCAACGTAATTGTAATTTCCATCGTTTGTTGCAAATGCGATAGACATCTGTTGTACAGCTGAAGTTTTTTTCAATTTGCAACGGTAGATTTTCTTCCCACTGATAGATAACAATCTTTGCTTTTATTTAAATATCATTCAAATAAGTTATTGTCTCACAGAAAAAAATCTTTTACAGGTTGCGTTTTTTCAAAGAAACCCTTTCACATTCAGCGACTCATCTTTGTTGATCAATTCCGCTGTTTCAATGGTTTCATTAGAAAAACGCGAAGATCCCAATAGTTTTGCCGACCTGCATGTGCTGCTAGCGAATTCTGAAAAACCACAGACAAGCCAAGTCGTTATGCAGTGAGTTCCCAACAGGTTTTACTCATCAGCTTTCGCATTGGAAAGCATGTGTCTGAAAAGATGATGTGTTATTGCGTCAAGATATTTTCTTTTCCTTGCGAAAATCACGTTTAATGTTTAATGTCGTCACACCCATAGGCAGTGAAGTACAATCTCATGCACACATGGCGCTAACAAGGAACACACGAATAGATGAAAGCACAAATGCATAGATATGTGGAGCTAACAAAGAACACATGCACAAATGTTGCTGACACTTTAGCGTTTATACTTAGCACCGCTGTTTTTATAAGGTCCAAGTAAAACAATTCTTCACGTGTATGTGGGAGACTGCAAAGGATCAATTCCACTGGGTAGGTTATTTCTACAGATATGATCAAAACATGATTCTCCACCGTTACAGCTCTTTTTGGTTTGGTTAAATGGAGTAGCAGCCATTTATGCGTAGGATACCTGTATTGCTGACTGCTGTACTCTTGTTTTCATTAGCTGGTTTATGTGACGTCGCCTAATAAATATAATTCTCAATCGGTATTTCAAATGTTTCTGTGGTTCATAATAGTGCTTGAAAAACTCATTCATTATTTATTGAGGGTGCCTGAACCCTACTCTGCAATTATTTTCTAATTCTCTTTACCAACTCAACCCAAATCTTTCAGATCCACATATTTCAAACTGCACAATACATCTTTACATAAAGAAAATTTTGTGGTGTACGCACCCACACTTATAAAATTTGCCTATAAAATTTAATCAAATATTTGATGTATCATTTGAAGTTTTGTTGCCTCTTGTTCCCAGCAAGGCAACAACATCTGGTTCTTTACAGTGTATGGATATAATTTCTTCCAACTTGTCTATGTTTTTTGAAAAGCAGTTTATGTTAGAATGCAGTATAGAGAGACAATTTGAACTCAAATCACAAACATAGATCTCAAATACACTGTGTGACATGCTGCGAAAGAGGTAGTATTGTCGGAATGGTTGTTGCCATTGGTTAAACGTTGACAGTCAGGAAACGATTGGGATTGCAAAGAATACAGTCATTCATTTTGAAAGTATGATGAAAAGTGTTTTAAGTTGTTGTGCAGACAGCGTCAAATTCGTCGGAATAAAAACACCACATTATGTAAAGCCATCATGGTTACCATACATTTGTAGTTTGCCTCCGCCAGGTTGATATCGAAATGCAGATTATCTTATGTCCCACGTCATTGCTGATCTATGATGCAGTTCTCGTAGCTCGCATGTACAGTTGCTCACTAACTCGTTTGGTGCATTTAGACGATGGATAGTTTTGCACAGTCCATCTGTTTAGGATAGACATCAGTTCAATGCTTGAAGAGATCATCAAGTGGAGTAATGGTCATCCATTAGTCCTCTTTCTTGAGCTTAGCTTTTCTATTGCCATTAAGAGTATAGTAAGAATCAAAGGTATCTGAACAGGACTTTTGCATTTACTTCAGAAGCTTTGTACATTAATGAAGTGAGTTTCTCAAAAACAAAGACATGCTGCTTTCTTTCAGTATGTTTAAGCTTCAGTGTATATTTATGTTTTTCTTTCAGTATATTTATGTTTCAAAAAACTCGTTTCTTTTTTGCATGACACAAGCCTGGCAATGACTTAGCGTGGAGTTTTTTGTTTCACTTTTTTTCTCTTACCGATGCACTCTGTTTATATCTTCTGGTTAGATTTCGATTTCGAGCTCATCTATCACAGATTTAAAACTTTTCTTCGTCGTCGTTGTCATTATCATATTCATCGTCTTGTACACCAAATACAAGAACCTTTTCTCCTCAAATGTACCGATCCTATTCATCAGCTTGGAGGACAAGTAAATTTGTTATCTGGTTCATGCCATTGCGGAGCTGAACGTTTGTTTATTCAAACAGAGTCAATTTGCCTGCACGTTGAAGTAGCTGAGCTGATCTTTTATTGAGCTTGTTTTCAAGCTTCCTCGTACTTTAAGTTGCAATGTCCTTTTTCTCATTCATGCATTTGATGGCTTGTCAGATTTGGGTAATGACTTCCTTGTTTGCAGGTGTTATTTTCTTTCTAAATGCAGCCTAGTAGATGTTTTCGTATGATGGGGCAGAATGCTTGAGGTCAGCTGTCTAGCGAAAGCAGTAGCTAGTTGTTGTTAACAAATTTACCCACACAAAACAGTAATTTGTTCACATTGACCCCAGTCTTATTCAAATAGAATGACCTATAGTCGGTGATTAATTTTAAATTTCTACTTACGTTTCAATCGTGCATCAGCTTGATGCCGAATTTTCAGTTGTTTTATTTCTTGAAGCATGGTTTGTTTTCTTACTTCTTAAAAGACGTTATCAAACATAATTATCTTTTACGTTATTGGGCAAAAAGAGAGTAGGGTCTTGCAACAATTCTCTGGTCTAACCTAGTACGATCGGGTGTGAATTTAAAAGGGCATTTTAAGTCTAGTCTCATATTTTTTCTGCTGTCCCTGACTCTGCTGTGACGCAGTGATCAAGCGATCACGTTTTTGGGTCAATTTCCTTGAATCTTTGGTGGAAAATGCAATGACTGCACAGGCAGTGCTTTTGAATAGCAGATAAAAAAACGTCACAGCAGACAATGAATTCGTTACAGCTACCATCAGACTTTAGTTAGCATATAATGTGTTGTTTACGTCGTTTTCAGACTCGGCTCGATTTCCACCAGCAAATTCGAAGTAACGTCTTTTGACCAAGCTGTTGTGATGCAATTCAAACCTGAAAATCCACAAGGCTCAAAACTTCGGGTCTTGATACGGTGGAAAACCGAACCTGTTTTAAAAGATTACTCGGATAATCCTGATGTGATTGATGACTTTAGCGATTACGTCTTTAACCTACCGAGGTCGGGAAAAGATATGAGTGACGATGAAGCATACTTGATTTTCATTGGTCATGAAGATTTACTAGGATTGGGAATTTACTATATTTCTACAGAGATCGTAGGCAACGCACAAGGTGTAGTGTTTTTCAATATGTCTTTTTTTGAAAGACTGTATTTATTGAAATAGTTTTGACAAAATCTGTTGTTTTAATTCCCACAAAGAACGAAAAACATTTGAACATTTTCGAGCATGTTTTGATCAAATATTTTTTTAATTTCAAGACGGCTTTAACTTGGATAAATGTTTTATCTCTATGTCAAAAAAACTGTTTTTCAGCAGATAAAAACAAAAACAGTTTAAAGAATAAATCGATGGAATTCATGAAATAGAGCACTCTGGAAAATGCAAGCCCCGATTTTCCTATTTATTTCATTTCCGTGATTACACTTTTACAAAAAAACTAAAAAATATGAAGGATGCAAAATAAGTCTGTGTCGTAGAGAGACGAAAACGCGAAACTTCAAACTCGACGCACGAAGTCGTGGGTATTTCCGTTCAAGCTGCATCATGCAAAGTCTATGACAATTCAAGCAAAGATTGGAATTCGGGAATATGCACGGTGAATATTGAACATTGTGATATCCACTTACTGTAGCGTTGTAAGTAAATTTGCTGACCATTCACTTAGCCATCCACGTCAGCAGCAAAATGCCATGAAAAATATGTTACTCTATTGCTGAAGAAAGCGCAATGAATGATTATGATTTAGTTAGAGAGCACCAACTTAAAGACAGAAATACAAAATGCGTTTTTTGAAAAACTGTGCTTTTGGCTTGTTTTGCAAAATTAAGCGAAATTTAGTGAGCAATTAGTGAGCTAATAGATTGATTGCCCTTGGTGAGGACGTCCTTATTTCCACGTTATGTGTTTCAGAAAGTTTTATTTTTAACAAGTGTTATTACTAAATAATACCAAAAGCGTCTTTCAAGGTACTTTTATAATAAATAAGAGTTGTGCCTAAATCTTTTATCACCTAATCTTTCTTCAATTGTCACGCTGCAGTGTATTTATAGAAAAATTTAGTTTTTTCAATTTCACTACAAAAAAAACATCTTGTGTATTAGCTTAAATACAAAATGGTGTTGTCTGAAAGACCTTTCGTGTGTGTGGAAAGTTTGTTCATTTTAATTTTAAAGATTATCAAATTAGGATGATCATCCTCATGCACAAGAATGGAGACTAGAGGGACTGCACTAGCCACCTGGGCATTTAGTTCCTTTGCCTTCCTGGAAAATTTTATGTGAAATGCCTTAAAAAAATTCGTGAGGTAGTGGAAGGTAACCTGGAGGAGGGCCACTGTGGATTTGGTTCTGGCTATAGAATCAAAGAACAAAATTTCACTCTCGAACTAATTTCAGAAACCCTGGGAAAGCGCCAAAAATATTTAAACTTGTTTTGTCAAGCTCAAAACGCCATCAAACCGGGTGTCTCCGGAAAAGTGGAGAATGTTGCAGAAGTACGGCCTGTTACTGTCCATCTGGTCATTGCATTTCTGTTCACACTTTTGTGTTCGAGACAGCATTAAGTCAAAAGCACTGAGTGAGGATTTTCGGTCCCGGAAAGAGTGTGTTCATTTCAATATATAAATTGGATAGACAGTTACAGTTGAGCCGACGAGGGTGTCACGTTTGGTAGCTACCGGAGTAGATGCTTGCTCATTGGGGTGATTTGGTTTTACTTTAACTCCATGCAGTGTGTGCAAGGCTTTCAACATGAACTTGAATGATTTGTAGCTACTGCGGTCAAGTTGGAATGAAAATTAGCGCTAAAAAACTGAGGCATTATGCCTCTTCAGAATCCCAAGTCAGTCTACATTGCTATTAAGCGGCAATGCGCTGCAGCAGGTGAAGTTCAAATACCTTTGGGTGGTATTAACGAGTGACGGACGACGAAACAAGGAGTTTGATGCACGGATTGGTAAAGCAAACGCAATTCAGGCTGAGCTTCATCATCGCTGCTTGGTCACAAAACGGGAGCTTTCAAACACCGCAAAGCTGTCAGGTTTAAAATCGATCTTTGTTGTGAATCACATCTGTTCATAAATCTTGGGTAATGGCCCAAACAGTACTACCAAAAGAACGAGTTGCAGAGATGCTGTTTTAGTTTACAGCATAACGCTGCGAATAAAGCGCGCAGTTGTAAAATTTGTGAAGCACCGAAATGCCGAGGCGTTTCTCTTTTGAATAAAGAAATCATCTTCTCTAAAAAGTAATGTGACCAGAATGCATCAGTAAAGGTTCACGAGGCAAATCCTGATGGCTACTCGCACAGAAAAACAACTCAGAAGCCGGAAAATAGCCATGTGACATGATCGCATCTCCGATCTGACTTTGTCAGGCCTTGGTGTGAAGCTAGCAGAACTATCAGAGTTGCTGAACAATATGGAAAGTTTTGAGACTTCCTAGCACTGCTCCCAAGACCATGAGAGGAAATGCGGGTTTGAAAAGAAAATTCAGCTCCATTTTGGTATTTTTCCGGGTTGTGGAGTATGATCGAAAAGAATGTGATCAAGGGTAAATTTCTTTGAGGCACGCAAAGAAGAATCTACATAGGATATAAGCAAACAGATACATGTCTCATTTTCTGCCTTACGTCGAGAAAACCTTACTTAAAATTTTTAATACTTACAGGTCTCATACTTTTCTAACCTACTGTTTCTTTGTGACGTCACAGTTTTTAGCAGATTGTTTTGCAACAAACGGTTTTTCTTATATTTTATTCACCATGCAGGCATCGTCAGATTCGTCCCCAGCTTTTACGTTGTGCACCTGCCTTGTGAAATCAACTTCTACAACTACAGTCGCTGCTCAGATTTTTCCCGCTGCCAATGCCATTGATTTCGCCAGGGTTTTTGCCAAAGTCGACGTTATAAACAACGGAGCGGTTCTATGGACATCACTGAGCATGTTGGTGGTCTTTGGATTGCTTTTGATTTGGGCTCGGAGGGCTGACAAAAACGACCAAGAAACTGTGAGTTTCCTGTCAGTAACCATAAAAGAAAAGTGGCTTTCATTGGTGTCCATGTATCGTTTATAAATATTTTGAATGCAAGTAGCCTAATATTTTCCGGATGTCCCCTTGCCTGCTGATACTATAAGCTCACGGCATTGCTGCCAATCTTGTTAAACAAGCCGAGAAAACCGATACTTTTGATTAATTTGAACCATTTAGCCGTTAGTTACCGTTTCGTTTCTATTCTTAACACATCTGCAACTGCATCATCTAACTGTGCTACAAGTAGAATCTTTATTTAAACTTGCTCACTGAGAAACCGATGGTACATGACTTGTAAAATGACGAAATTTATATTACAATTTGGTATTACATTCTTTTGAGTCATTCCGTAATGACAAACGGCAGAAGCATTTTACTTTATGTTTTTATTTACAAGTGGTCCACCAAAGTTTTGTGCGACAACCGTGCGAATGATTCTTATTACTACAAAGTAACATTTATGACTGGTATTGGAAGTGGTTCCGGTACCACATCTAACGTCTTTTTCACGCTGGCTGGTGATGATGACCAGACATCAGCAAGAAGAGCGTCTGACGGTTCCAGTAAGGTGAAAGCTTGTGTTACATGCTTATGAAGTGTTCTGCTCGCTTAAATAAAAGATTTCGCGCCACAGCGAAGAAGAAACCCAAATGGGGTTTTCTTTTCACTCGCCAATGCTACATTGCTTTACCGCATTCCATGGAATTTCCAGTCAAAACTATATATATGGTAATATATTTACTTCCAAGTCATGATTGATGCAGACGGACAAACACTTTGATACGTAAATTTGAAAAGTCCGAAATCAAGTTAATGCTTGTGATTTTGGTTGCGACTGTTAAACACTGTAAGTCGCAACCAGTCAGACGTTGGTTGCGACTTAGTGGTTAAGGAGCACAAACTTTCTGTTCTGCAACGCACAGCAAAATCCTACCGCGTGTGGTCAGCTTACCTGTTGAAGCTGCCCACTATGCACAGACAACAAAAATATTTTGGGCTTTGCTTGAATGTGTTTAACAAAAGGTAATTTATGCAAGGTTTTCCTACTGATCTGATGTTGTTGAAATACGAGCTTGTTGCGAAGGTTATACTTTTCAAATAAGGAAGGTTTTGCTGCTGCGACAGCAACTTCTGTAACGTCATAAAGTTATAGATACTCACTAAATATGAAAAAAAGATAATAATATCAGAAAAATTGCTGGCATACCAAGCTAATGCTCAAAGCACTGAAAAATATAGAAATCATCAAATAAATTTAATTTTGTCAGCTGCTCTGCATCACTACTGTACATTTTTGCTGTTTACAGCACTGGTTTAAGCAAGGCAGCATAGTTCATTTCCTTATGAGCGTTCCTTGCTCTCTGGGAGAACTCGAGTACATAAACGTTTGGCATGATTGCTCTGGAGAGGATCCAAACGCAGCAAGCTGGTTTCTGAACGATGTGGTGGTGCAAGACTTGCATACTGACGACATGTACGTTTTATAGTAATCTGAAGCAGTAAAAGTAAGTTAGAGGTTGAGCACAAGCTCTATAGGCAATCAATCCAACTTTTGGTTGAGCAATGCTCCTCGGTGCAAATACAGTGGTTTTCATCCGCTTGAGACCAGGCTTTGAAACTACATAGCGGTGCAATCAAGTGGAGCTAAAACATAAGAGAACTCAAACATGAACGTATGCGTAGCAATCTACATAAACGGCTAAGTACAGTAAGATAGAGAAGGCTTGGAAATCAGCATAATAGAACGCAGTGCTTAATGTTGTTGATGAAGCTCAACCTTCTGTTTTGTACACGATTAGCTTTGTGCAGAACAGACGCTTAAATGCTTCGTTGGCCTGTTATTGCGCGAAAACACGGTTGCAAATAACCACCACATTCTTCTTGTGACGGTTTTGCCAAACATCCTTTTTGTTTCAAATTTTACGACTTGTTCGGATATTGCAAATAAGTATAAACTACGTATCCGATCACTACAAGGCGTTCTCCTGGCTAATCTATCGGAAATATTTTTGCAAATAGGCTAAAAAATTAGAAATTAAATTACTAAGATACTTTCCTTGCGTTTTGCTGAGCGAATTTTGAATGGTTTTTTAGATCTTGTCTTCAGGCAGTCTAAGTTGGATAACCTCTTTTACTAAACTTAGCATTTTCTTGCAATGTTTTGTTATCACTGGCATTTCCCGAAACAACTGAGCCATTTATGTTGCACTGCGTAGTTCACGTACCTGACAAACTAACAGCAGGCTACGGCAGATCTGGAACACGGTCTATCACGCGAGACGGTTGGGTGCGCGACACGATTAGAAACGATCGGCTTACGGCCAGCTCTGATTGTTTCGAAACTTTTTAAGTCACTTTCCCTGCGTAAAGCAATGCCAAACGTGCTCATCTGAGTTCTATGATAACCTTGTATAATTTGCACAGAGCAACACTCACGTGCTTTTTCAGATATATTTTTCCCTGCGACAAGTGGTTGGCTGTTGATCTTGACGACGGTCAGACGGAGCGATTGCTTCCTGTGGCCGGCGATGACTTGTCCTACAGGTACAAGCTTTAACATAAAACTAAGTGCAGCATTGCTTTCAGGAAAGTTTGTCTTGAAAAAGCTTGAAAATATATCGGATGGTCAAAGTGTATTTTTTGATATTGAGGTTTATAAACAAGCGCTGATTCTCGATTAGGTAAATTTTTATCTTAACATCAATAAACTCAAGCATGGATGTGTGAAATCACGGTTGTAATTTACATTTTGCGATTACATTGTAAATTTTTGTGATTCATACACAATAGTGTCATAACGTTTAACATATCCATTGAACGAAAAGACAGAAGTAATTCGAGCAAGAAAAACTAATTATGTCACATGAAGGCAATGTGTCACTGATAAAAAACAAGTCATCAATCAGTCCTTTTCCATATCTTGCATTATAAAGACAAGCATTCTTTAAGCAGGCCTGCGACCTTCAAGCTCAACTGGATAACGTTTTTGTGACAGTCGAACATTTTAACAGTCAAGTTGTTTACCTATGTTAGCGAAAATACAACCTCACTCAAAGTGAATATTCAAAGAAATGAAATCATTTTGAGATATTATGCTATTACCCAAAGTTTTTAGATTTACAACTTTGGCGAAGTCATACCACGATTTTGTGCAAACTATTTCTTGCAAAATCCTGCTTAGTGCCTTACAAATATTAAGAATTGCAATGTCTTACTGAAATGCAAAAAATAATTTTGAAAAATGTTTATGATTTATGACTTTGATATTAGTGTAAACTCAGATGAGGTGACAGAAGACCTGATGTGATCTGACTAATTTGCCGGAAAACCACGGAGCACGCTCCACCACAAAAATTGTGTTTTCTGTTGGGATTAGCTTTATCGCAAGAAGCTTCAAGCAGTAAGCTTTTTTGCATAGCGTGCTAAGAAGTGCGGTCGAAGTGAGCTCAGCGTGAGTGAACGATCATATTGGAGCTGCGTGTTTGAATGGAGAGTTCGAACGGTCGGGTTGTGCGGTCAGCGTTGCAGTCGCTTGTAGGATAGCTGCGAAAGCTGAACGAGTAACCAACTTATTTTGGTCTTTGTAAGGCTGCAAGCTTTCCATTTTTATAAGGCAAACAAAATACATCATGCTGCGACAACTCATATGTAAATTGTTTAGACATAAACAAGGCACTGGTATTGCAGTACAGCAGTAGTCCAGCTCACTGCAGTAGACTTTACAAATGGCCCATGCGATGTAATGCACTGCAGTTCACGCAGTGGTTGTCGTTATTACTGCAATCTGTAATGCAAAACTCAGATAAAGCAAATACGTTGCACCTTTTCACTACAGCAGACGTTAATTTGAATTCACTCCATCATCCAGGCAAACGCAGGTGTTCAGGCGACTGCAAAACACCTCTTTCAACACACTTTCTCCAATTAGCTCACTTATGAACCAAGCAATTACGAGAGTGCTGTGCCAACTTTCCCGAACGCTTACTTGACCGCTCAGGCGGTAGATGAATCAGCAAAAATCGTGTTAAGTGACCTGAAAAGTGAGCTAACGAGCTCACGTAATCGTAATACACAGTAACAAGGCCTAGTGCCGCACAATAACGCTGATTTCCTTGCAAATGATTTATGTATTTTTTAATCCTCGCTATCATGCTTTGAAACTTATGTTTTAGCTCAAACTACAGTGTGCGTATCCCGACGCAACAAAAGTACATCTGCATTTTCCTTGCAAAGCACGGTAGTTTCTAAATATGGTTTATGTTTCCTTTAAATCGGTGGTTCTCAACCACTGTTCTGAACTTCTGAGAGCCGCATGCGGCTCCCAAGCACCACTTACGCGTCCCTCAGCAGTCTTTCAATAAAACCTTCAATATTTGCTGTGACAGACTTCGTTCTGCTATGAAACAAAACGTTTCAATTTACTTTTGTTAAAATTTCTTTAGTGCGACTCTCTAACAAAGTCGAAAGTCTGGATTTGGCTCCTTTCAGCGAAATAGTTGAGAACCACTGCTTTAAATAATTTTTGACAACCGTTGGTAAATTTGAAAATTAGCCAGTTTTCTATCTGGTGGAGGTTTAAAGCAGTGTTTCACAAGCTTTTGTGGCTTGCGGTACTCTACAGAAGAGAGATATAACTTGCTGCACCTGGTGACGAACTCATAGCGACTTGCTTTGCGGTTTGATGACATTTGGAAAATGCATTTTAATGATGTATTGCAAAACGTATTAGCTCGCAGCACTCCTGAGTATTGTAAATGGCATCCTAGGGTGCCGCGGCGCCTCGTTGGGAAACACTGGTTTAAAGTGTTGCATGCTCAAATTCTACCATTTTGGTCCGTTAGAGAGTGAGACGTGTTGCAGTGCGTCAAAGTGTCTTTCAATAAATTAGATAAATCCAAACACACCAAATGGTTGTGCACCACCACGGTCGCGTTGCAGTACACGCAATCTGCAAAAAATTATCAAACTTTTGAACTGCATGTTCTCTTCCAGGAAATTATTTGAAACGACAGCTCGACAGAGGTTCACTGAAGGTCACTTGTGGTTTTCGGTATTTACTAACAGAGGAAAGAGCCCTTTTACGAGGTGCCAGAGAGTGGCTTGTGCAACCACGGCCTTCTTTTTGAGCATGATCGCCAACGCCATGTTTTACAAAAATGACACTGAAGTTTTGGAGAGGTGAGGGCTTTAGAGACGTTGCAGTCATGACGTGGTGGCTTGGTTACAGGTGAAGTAAAAATCTAGAATTCTTTCAAAGGCGCTAAAATCTGACAAATTTTGCATGTACTCGTATGATTAGTTGTTTACAAGTTTTGGGGTGAAACTGTTGGTTTCTGCTTTGTCATAGTTGGTTATGTGTTTTAACCATGCAGCTACTTTGCAGAAATACTAAGTTGCTCAATAATATCAAAATAACGTAAAAATCAAAACGTATATAAAAAGGGAGGTTTCCATGCTATTGCGTTAAACTGAGCCGACTTACAACGAACACACGTTTTTGCTAAAGGAGTGAAAGAAGTTATCGCGTGCCATAAAGTTGAAACAAAAGATGTCAAAACTAAAAGCACTAGTGACGTTTCAAAAATATCGGCAAAACCGCAAGATAAAAGAAAATTATTCGAAATTTTTGCATTTGCGTCTTATGTCAATCGCGCAGTTCTCGTGCACTACTGGCAAGCTGCGTCTAATGCACAAATAGCAAGCTGTGGTTCACAATTATTTTCTTTCAGATGTAAAGGATCTTTTGGACAGAAGTGAAAAATCACTAAGTTTGCACTGTCAAAAACATTTGCTATCTATCACATGAATATTGCTTTGAATTCACGCAGCATGGCTTTCATGTTTTTTCTCAGAAATAGCTAAAGCAACGAAGCCGAGATGCTGCGGTTGCCTATCTTAAAAGACAACATAACAACGTTTTTGGTGATGGGTTTTTATGTCTCTAGCAGTAGGTCCAAACCCACACCAACGACCTTTCAGTGATGCCTTTCTTTATTAATAGCAATGCTGCCCACCTTTCGACTGTACTCAATTTTGGCCTTGTCCTGCTTTTTGAATGTTTAGGAAATATATTGTCGGGAAAGTATGACATACGCGAAAACCCAAAATATGCAGTGCGAGAAATGCGCCAAGTCTTTCAGGACGAGGGAAAGCTTGTACGGTCTTTGTCCCTATTCTTGATATTTTCCGGAAATTTAAAGAAGTCCTAAATGCTAGGTAAAATTGGGTAGAACATTATTCCGTTTTTGTTATTCAACCGAAGTTTTTATGAAGTCTGTTTTATCAGTAAATTTTGGCAGAGCCCATGTGAGCGAGAGCTGAAGCCCTCCATTCAGAGTCCAAAGTTCTGGGTGAACGTTTGCAGAATTGCGTTCCAATATGGATTTGTCCGATGTTGAAAAACTTTTAACAGGTTCCAAAGAAATCTCAGCTCAATTGTTCGTATGCCAATTTGGGGTGACGAAAATTACCGATATGTTAAATGTGAAAAAATGACCACGAACCGCAAAAACAAGAGGTTGTATACAAACGTGTAATGGATGAACTTTTTTTGCTCTCGCTCGGGCTGCCTTGCAAACACAGTCGGCGTAAGCACAGCAGGCCCGTCGCCAGGATTTAGCAGCAGGGGGGGCTAAAAACCAGAAGGGGGGGGCCAAATTTTTCAAATGCGGT
>JGI24021J15306_10002336_pt1 | contig 20336 bp, 6 predicted proteins | sample Ectturendosymbi1_FD_15306 | JGI IMG/M metagenome (IMG submission 15306)
AAGAGCTGATGATGCCTACTTTGTAGGCGAAATATATACTCTGTAAGATCTTAGTGTCTGATTCTGTGCTGAGAAAGGATTTATTTCAATAGACAGTTTTTATGGTCTTCTATCTACGCAACTTCTTCAAATTTACTACAAATGTCAACAAATATGATACCAACTCCATACACCTCCATACGGAGGTATTCTGCAATTTTTGGAAATACCTCCATACGGAGGCACTGCAATTTTTCACTTTGACGGATCCCTCCTGTAATGTGAAACCTCTGTGTTTCCAGAAGCCTATGCGTTGCGTAATTCACTATGAGATGAACCGGTGTGTAAGAATGTCGCGGTTTGAGGTACTCTTCAATGATCCGTGAACTACCAATGTCAAAAGTTATGCGAGCAAAAATTGTCCTTACAAAGCGTTTTAATATAACTAAGCTTCCCTCCACTCTCTGCAAAGCTGACTAGAATTACACGGGAAAGCTATTTACACCACAAATTTACTGCTTATGTGAAGCTGAAGTCGTTTTGGCAGATATAGTCGTTTTCGCCAGTTAGCAAATCGGAAATTTTCCGCCTGCCATGACCATCACCAAGACTCCGAAATTATCAAAATTAATGGAGAAACGGTGTATTTTCATTATTTTTATTAAATAATGCAATGTACACAAAGGAATTAATGGTCTTGCAAAGTCATTTGCCAAGCAGCCACGCAGTAGATAGCTGTCGATTACCTTCACAGAAAATGCTTTGGTTCCCTTCAAATATAAAATCCACTCCTGAAAACTTTTACAATTAATGTAATCAAGTATTCACAGTGTTGTGCTTCGTGAAGTAGTAATAGTTGGGGTTTTCGATGTGAGGTTTAGGTAGATCAGATGGGGTTCCCACTTCTGGACACCAGACTTCGACCCATATGTTTTTTGGAAAATATTTTTTTGAGTTTATGCAAAATTTTCGTTTGTGAAATATTTTTTGGTTTCCATATTTTTCTCATTTTTTAGTTTTTCATTTATGAAATACTTTTTTGACAATTTTTTCAATATTTTGGGAAATTATTTTTGTAAGTTTATGAGCATTTTTTCGTCCATGCAATATTGTTTTCAAGTTTGTGCAACCGCCCCGATACCTCACAAACAGTTTGTCGAGGAATAATTCCCGGGCAGGTCGGATTTTCACGTCGTGTTGAATCCAAGTAAACGTTAAGTTTGCCTCGTCGAGGAAGGTTTGATGTGTTTGACCAGAAACTTTGCTTCTTGAAGGATCGAAAAAGTATTGCGTCATGAAACACCAACCTTGTTTAAAAGAGTCTGTCTAAATCGTTCAGCGGTCATTACTAGTTTTGATCAACAACAAACATGAATGAAATTGTTTTTACGTGCTGCTGCAATCGAGCGAGAAGTTTTTACTCTGCCAGGACCCGAGTCACCCCCACCTAAGCAATATCGATGCTCAGTTGGAAACTTTTAGTTCAACTGGCCACATCTTCTTTCCAACCTGTCACCAAACAAGATGACCAAAGCTGGATTTTTCTGGTGAAGGTCAGGCGACAGAGTGAAATGTTACACTGTGACGGTTGCTCGTCGCGCTAGGAATCGAATTGAAACGTTTAAGCAATCATCCAAAAAGTAAGAGCTCTCTTGCATGAAAGTCTACGGATCCTGGTCTGTGTATCGCTACGACTCCAGCACATGTTCTCGTTTATCTCCTCACAAGGGTAATATCAATAACTGTCCATTCTGTGTGACTTGGGGAGCTTGTTTGCGCTGCTGCTCTGGTTTCATTGACTTACACAGACAAAGTGTTAGTAGTGGTTTTGCAAAGTGGCTGCATTCCCTAAGTCTGATGCGTGTCACCCGTTCAATTGCTTCGAAGCTTGGATAGCCTTAGCATACGTTGACATCACGAAGAATACGATGTGAATTTCAAACAAGCTGGAAGCGTTATCCGTTGACATCCGTGTAGAGCAGCTTTGCCAAAAAATCACGTGTTTCCTAAAAAACTGGTCAAACTGAACTAAGTTTTGTTCAGCGTGACTACATCGTCCCTTTGTGAGAATGTCAACTGACGGTAGAAAATCATCTGTTTGACAAATCAAGGAGTGGGAATAGGGAGACGAATTGGGTGACGCTGCTTACTGAGTTTTAAATATTTCAGAAAAAAATGCGGAGTGCGCGTAAGAGCGTTTCGGTTGGAAAATGCGGTGTTTAGTGCCTAAGTTTCCTACCTTTACAGTTCTCGGTTGACCATCTTCGACAACAAATTGACTTATCGTTGTCTGCGAGTGGAATTTCATTAAAATATTTTCAAAAACAATGAGTAAATTCAAAAGTAAAACAAATCTTGTGTACAAAAATTATTTTTATCTATTGCCTGATTTGGCTGACGTCAGTCAAAAGAAGGGCTTGTAAAGCGTTGTTCGTTGGAGTTCATGGGCGTCGGAAGGATTTTTTCCAGGGGGGATGGCAACAGTGGATTTTTCCAAGGATAGCCAAAAATATTTTTCCAGAGGAAGGCAGCAGTGATGAAATTTCATTTTACCCACTCGAAACTAAGAGAACTTTGCTAAAATTCCAATAGGAAATCATCAAATTTCAATAATATAGGGAGGAGGCCAAGCCCCCCCCTGCACCCCCTTTCGGATTCCCAGTTTGAAGATGAATGAATGGAAAGCAAAACGTCTGAAGATGAAGTTTGAAGATGAATGAATGGAAAGCAAAACGTCCAGGAAAACATTTGAGGACGTTTACAAATAGATCTTTACAATGCATTCACACCCACATGGGAAGACATAAACATGTGGAAGAATTGCGTGATAACTTCTGAATAACAGTGGCTTAACAAACTGCTAATATACTCCGGAAAATACGTGAGTGAAGGGCTCATTTTTCCATCAAGATATTATCGAATACTAACTGAAACCCTCCTGAAATCAGTCTGAAGGTTCTTGAAATAAACTAGTTATATCTTTTTCCAGCAAAATGCGCGGAACTTCTCAATTAACACCAATCAAGAAAACAGTAAAGCCAAAGTTTTGAGTAGCTGCGCGTGGCAAGGCCTAGAGAAATTTTTTTTACAAGATCAAATGCAGTGGCTCCAATTCTTCAGCTAAACCTTGGATTCTGTAGGTCCTACCCAAGAATTGAATCACCAAATTATTGAGGCAAACGACATTGCAACATATGCTGCTGAGCAATCTACATGGGCAGGAGCCGGGCAAGAGTGAAACTATCGTAGATATTTTGAAAGATTAGCATTCAAGTAAAGGTTGCAAACAACATCGATCTAAGGTTAGATTGATTATGGTGAGACAATTGCTTCCACATGTAACAGGAGTGGTTGAATCTAATCTTGCTCATACATACAAATGCATTCAGATTTAATGTTTAGCTGCACTATGAAAAGGTATCAGTATCTTCAACTTCAAAAATTATCTCGGCGTAGTGAGTAATTCTTGGCGTTTTTAAGCATTAGTGAAATTCTCACCTGTTCTTGTTGAGCTGGGGAAGCTCCATGTCATTTTCGTTATTTAAAAAAATCTGAAGCATTACTGCAAACAGTTTTGTGACGTGAGTAAGATTATCTTCTAACCCTATCTTCTTGTAACAAATGGTCTCAAAAATTGTACCCTCCTAACCTTAAAACGCGTGGCCATTGTCTATTGACCGGTTGACAGTCTTTAGACAAGGATAAAGGAAACCTTAAGGTTGAAAGGCTTTTGTTGAAAGTGGTTATTGCGCAATACGTTTAGCATGCGGTATAACGCCAAGTTAATATTGCTTCACGTCCAAATTAAGGCTATCTGAAAGTTAAAAAAGGTTGAACAAATTGTAAAACCTTACAAATAATTCAACTATAGTAAAAAAATCTTACTGAAGTGAATAACAAACGAGTGCACTTGAATACTCACCATTCTCATACCTTGTATATTTTCAAAAAATATACAATATATCCTCACGTTGAATCCAGATAATGGCCGATTGAGAAGCGCATTGATAAGGGTTTTCAACGATGGCAGCATTTCCGTCAAATTGTGGTTTGCGGGCTATAGGTCACAGCCCACAACCACCACGATTTTATGACAAACACAACCGATTTGGCGAGCAGCGCTCTTGTGAAACTTTTCAAGCAAAACTACAACCTAGTTTAATGGAACTCTCGGCTTAACTTCCCTCTGCTGAAAACAACCCTGTAAGCATGAATCATGCTCTCATATCCATAAAACGTTTGGTGAAGCGTATGAGCAACAACAATTTGTGTTTTCGCTTATCGTGTAATTACGCACACCGTCTTGATGGCTGGACTTATCTTCTTTACTATATGTTAGTCACGTGGAATAGATTGTCAAAAAAATTACCTTTGGGTGGACCAACGTCCGATTCCTATCAGAACAGAGGAACTCTGATTATCACGGTGACCAAAGCTTTGGATATCGCATCCAACTGCTTATCTTAACAGCACATGATGCAATGCCGTCCACTGACGTGAACAGGTTCATGTCACCTGGTGCAGTAATTTTAGGGTCTTCCTCAGAGATGTACTCCCTTACTAGAGCATTGACAACCTTCTGGTATGTTGCTTCTTATTGTGTTACTCTTAGCGTATGTCGGGGGTGGTCAAATCGCGGCTCTTCTGCCTTTTGTGTGCGAATCTTTGAGCTTATTGACATACGTTGGCGGAGTTAGATTTTATCATGACCGTCAATGCATTCAAATCTGTTTTTCAGAGNGTGACCGTTCGTTCATCTTCCAAAGCGGCCTTAATTTGCAATGGAAGGATCATGTCTGCGATTCCTTAATAATTACTTTCTTGCAAACGGTTCATTTGAAAGTTTTGTAACTGCCACCTCAAATTGATATTGATAAATCGGTTTGGAAGTAAAGCACACGAGCTTTTAAAAAGTAAGGCAACCGTATTTTGGGCCTCACTGAAGCAGGTTGCTCTTTTGGGCACACAGTCGTTTTGTTCAAGCCTTCGTACCATAACAATCGTGTCATTGCCTGGCAACGCCTCACTCAACAGACCAAACTTTCAGTTAACGTCACGGCTTCGAGCACAGGAATCAATTACTTCAGCGTTTGGAAACGTAGGAGTGAATAAAGGACGAAAGGAGTAATTTCAAACACGTTTGGCACCTTATCTGTCAAATTTTAAACAGTTTACAGCCCATTGCTAAACTCACACGACCATTACGTGGCATTCGTTTTTTATTCTATAAAATCTTAATCGTGCCTGTGCAAATACAAGTTTATAACGTTTTTTGTCCGTTTCCGCCCCAAAAGCCTGAGTTTTGTCGCGGCGTGCTCTTCTGATGTGTAACAGGATTGGCCACCCCCTATAATGAATATGTAGATGAATTCAACAAAACGACACGTAGATGTGCAACACATATTCAAATATAAATTTGAATATCTATATAAATATAGCATATTCAAATATATATTTAAACATATATATGTGTATATTATATCAATCCATTCAAAAAGTCAAACTTATTTCGCAACAAACAGTGAAGAAATGCCAATGAAAGAAGTTACGGGGAACTACAGGAAAGAAGACAGCCCATACAGCAGTCAAATAAATTAAAGAGCAACATCTCAGCGCAGAGCAATTTCTGTTTACTTGTTTGCTTTTATCTATTCTTCTAACTCGCTGGTCGCAGATATTTGGCAGAGTTTCAACTTCAAAGACAAAAACAATGACACTGGCATACTTCGAGATAATGAAGGAAAAAACAACTGGTTATATTATGGTTACTAGGGAAGCAGCTCTTTTATGTTTTATGTGCTGTTGGTGTTTTTTAATGCAACTACAGTATAAGAGGTTTAACACCTTGCTTATAAAAGGATCAAAGTAGCACATACAAGATCCTGCATACGGAGAAATGTGCTGCACAAGTCCAACTGAGTTCAAGAAGAAATGCTTCAAGACATTGTATGGAGATTTTGAAGGAAAATATATATCGTGGACAAATTACAGTTCGTCTCTTGGTGCGCTTGTATCGCAGGCGCACAGCAAAAGCGACCACGAGCTGTCTCTGAAATATAAGTAAGACAAAATATATACTTCATGAGCAGAAGTCGATCGATAAGCATGCTAAGAACATATAAAACATCTAAAAAGTTTCTCCATTCTGCACCGACAACAAGCAACCTTGAATTTGGATGGCTAAGCCAAGAGTTGGGGTTGCGTGAGCAGTTTTTGTTTTGGTCAAAACAGCAAGTCTGTCCTACTGCAAATAGCGTTGATTCTTGTTACTTGAACAGCTATTGCGCTGTTAAAATTCATTGGTTTCGCTACTTCTGACCTTACTGCAAACATGCAGCCTGTAAAGTTCACCCTTTTAAAGATAAAGTCCTGAATGAATAAAATCGGCATATCTGCAAATTAGCTGCACACTAACGGTATCTGCCCAACGTTTTCTTGAAATCTTATGGTTTATGGCAAGCTATGAATAAAACTCAGTAGCAAAAAACAAGCATACTTGTCTTCTTTAACGTATTTAGCTCGTACTCCTTGAACGTAGAGGTCTTTGCCTGGACATGTGAAAGGCTTGCGGGTTTCTGTAATCGGTGACCACTGACAGTTCCACTTGGGACATTTAACGTTACAGCATCGATACCTGCAAGAGGTTACAAAATGTGCAGCACAACGTAGTGTGATTGCATTCAAAGAAGAGTTCACCAAGCTAGTATTTAATCCAATATTAAACCAACCGCTTCTCATGAATTTTTGAAACAGGAAATTGCCGGAAAAGCATTGGATTTTAATGTCAAAGAAATTGACACTCTCCAAACGTTTGGAAATTAAATTTCTTAAGGCTTAGATCAAAAGAGTTTTTATAATTTGTTTGTTTCGTTGGTTTCAAGTCACTGTGGTTGCGCTCTTGCTACAACACACATAATATTTTTGAACAAACTTGGACTTTGACTTGGGCGATCTGCAGGGAGCCCTTTTGACTGTACGATTGCTATTGATTCCTTTTCAAAACTGGCTCACGTGTTTATCTAGCAATTCAGGGCTGTTCGGTCGATTGCGTGACCTGACAAGAACACAAGGCTTATTCTATGATTTTGAGAAGGCGTTGTCAACACAATAGTGTTCAGTTGCAACCCGATTCTGTTGCGTCCTGAAAGAAAAGAACTGTTGACAGCAGGGTCTCTAGTTGCAATTCGATTCTGTAGCGAAACCACATTCGTAAACAAAAAGAACAAAAATAAGACATGATCAAAGCAATTTCATTTGTGGTGATTATTAGTTACTGAAATATGAGACTGTTTTAGGCACCTTAGCATTTACTACGGGCTGTTCAACCACGCTGCTACGTTTAAAAGGCTGCAAAACCTACGGCAAATATCCAAGAAAATTTTACTGTTTTAGATCTAACCTTTGTTAATGGCGTTTTTTGTTTTATAATCAGAGTGCCGGAAAGTTTCGACTACCTTATTTTTCTATACTGTGAGAGTAGAAGCGGTATAGGTGAATTTGAAATAAACAAGGGTGTAATCTACTCAACCGTCCATTCTCGTGGTTCAAAAGGATTTACAAATGGTTTTGTTTTATCAGATATGGTTGCTTAAAATTATTGTATAAAAAAGTAAATAAATTAAATGTAAAATCCATCAGAAAACCTACAACTAGAAACTCGAATTTAAACAATTACTATTTTATTTTAAACAAAGATCAGTTTGTCGATTAAGGTTGACGTTAAACAATGACTGAACACACTACAAATTTCCCATTTAAGCCTTTGTTGCTGTTGGGTGCTGCAATCAACCACTGCATGTGCAGCAGTGCTGGTAGGGTGCTAAATATCTGTATGCGACGATTGTAGTTAATCTGAAGGAACGACAATTTGCCACTGATGAAGCGGCAAAATGTTTTTAACGTCCTCATGGACAAAGGAAAGCTTCGCATGAGCTAACAATGCTAAGTAAAGTTGGAGATTTGCACAAAGACCATTAATGTGTGTATTACTAGAATTGTTATGATAAAAACTTCATTATTAAGCAATACTACAACATCGCACTATACCATAGTCGTATGTGGTAACTCCCTTCCTCCGGGGCAAAAGCTCCCCAAGTCTGTAAAAATCCTTGGTTCGGACAGTGGAATTCCCATTCATCAAAACCCTAAACACAGTTTTTTTTTAGAAAACTACCTTTTGTAAGATTTTTTGTCAAGACATGTGATAAAAGGACGACCTGCTTTCAAATAACCTAGAGCTTAATTGACTTTCTTTGCTTGCTCATATGAAAACTTTTTATTTTTCACGGTTGGATGTCTCAATTCTCGTACTTTATTTCCATTAAGTATAAAATCGGATAAGCTGTCGATGGTAGAAGTTGGACTTTTTGCATTTAGATTTGCTTCGATCACCATTTCGAAGTCAAACTGCAAATTATGTCGCTAGGCTGAGGTGTAATGGGCCGATGTTATTTTTTAATATGAAAGTTAAAATTCAGCCGAAAATTCTGTCAAAACAAATTGAATGTCTTTATGCGGGAAAGCTTCCATTTGCATGAACTTTCTTCTGGATGGAAAATTCTTAGACCATAAGCTAAAATTCAAAAAATGTTTGGTTGTCAAGTTTTAACCTGTAATTGAGAGTTAGTTGGTATGGATGTGCCAAGATTTGTATATGTGTGCCACGCGTGACTCGCATCAGCAAGTTTGCTGCATGTGTCAGTGCACGCAACTTATTTACTTTTGCAGGTCTGCAAAAGTAAACACGATTTCTTCTATGTTCACACCAAACCAAAAGTTGACCCCGATTTAACGCTTTAAGGGCGGAAAAGTGAAAAGCTAGCGGTAGATAGGCTACAATGTTGCAATATGTTGTGCATCGGTGTGTAAATACACACAAGAAAGGGGCCTTTACTTAAAAAGAGCATCTGTGACTGTTGGATGGTGATATTTTTAAAGTTTCCTCGGATCCTGAAGCCAACACTGCCATAAAAACCGTATCACTGCAATGAATTTGCAAATGTGAGCATGTTTCCTTGATCGGTCTTTAAACCTTATTGTCAACAAAGCTCCTAATACGAGAAAGCAATGCATTGTTTAAATACAAGAACAGATGACACCAGAACTGCTGATGGAAATTTCCCGATATTTTATTCTGCATTATTTTGTGTGAGAATAAAATTTTCGAAGGGATTACCGACCTTGCAAACATTTGCTTTATGACATTACACAAAGGCAGCAAACGTGATTTCGCCCTTGTGTTCCTTAAGGTATTTACGGGACTTGCTGGCAGCGAAACTATTTGTCGCAAAACTTCTTAAACGCAAACAACAAGGAGTAGAAACGCATAGGAGTATTAGAAAAATGCACGTGTTCGAGCCATTGCCGAATCTTGTGAGATTTTTGCAAATTTTATTAACCCGACGACATGGATTCAAAAGACCTTTCCTGCGGAGTTCAAACTCACTTAAAAATCACAAAGAAAAATTCAAAAAATTAACAGCAAAGCCAAAACAACGTTTTGAAAAAGTTTAGACGTGGTTTCTATCAACAAATTTCCTGATATTACAAACGTTCTCAGTAACAACATAATCGGCTATGAATTGTCCAAAAGTGTAAAAACCAAAATTACGTCTTTAAACTTGTTAGGTTTTTGACACTTGAACTGCGAAATAATGTACGCAATGAAAATGGAAAAGAATTTTCCAACTGGCAGTATGAATGAAGTCTACAACTATATACGGACTATTTTTCAACATTCTACGTCATCTTCAAGTACGGTTGTTGCTTGTGTAATACACAAAACGAGACAAAACAATATTTCTTCAATATTATTCATTTTATTTTGTACTTCTTTTTATATCAAATACTTACAGTACAAAAACAAGTCCAAAAAGTTTGGTAGCTTGTGCTTGCGATATGCTTTAGTGAAGGTTATTCGGAAGGGACTTACAATTTAAGAAGAAAAATGTGTACTGTACCACAAAAAAGAAAAACTTGTTAACACATCAGAAACTATCTCATTTTTAACAAAATTTCAGCCAAAGAAAATAAGTATAGCTTCAGTTTAATCAAAAATACTGCATGTTTTGAAAAGTTATAGTTTCGCAAAGCAGGAGTAGGAAAAAGGAGTGTTTCACAGCCATTGACAAAATCATTTGAGGTTGTGTCGTTAGAAGTGGACAAAGCAATAACGAAAGTTATGAACGGCCGGGTGTATCTCATACAGAATGCAAAAGCTGGTAGGCTATATGCGTTTTCAAACCACCTTAAATAGAATCAGCACATACAGGCAGGTTTCACCGCGCTTCAATCCACGAACCCCTATGTAACCAGAATTGCAGTTTCTGCCTCAGCTGCTGATGCACGAGGAGGCAGACTGGTTACAGCAACTCTGTAAACCGGGTGTGAAGGAAAGATTTCCGTCCAGGCCTTATTGCTGTTGATTAATAGCGGTCATTATTTCTACATACAGGTTTAGCTGATTTTTCCACTTGACAAAACCAGCACACCGCTCGAATAGGCTATGGCAAAACACACAAGCACTAATCGTTTCCACCACCTCTAGCGCAGAAAAATTAATTATAGAGCGCGTTTTATTTTTAAGAAAAACGCTTGTTTGTCCAATATTTGAGGCAAGCTCTGGAATACACAGATGTTCGGCAGTAGTTCCTGTTATTAGTGTGTAGCTTTTTTCAGCAACGTGGAGCTTTTTTCTCGGATCTACTAAATACACCTGTTTGTGTAATCCGAAAGTGATTTTGGCGGATTTGTTTCCACTCGAAATTCAATTTTTATGACTTGAGTTATTCACAACAAAATAGCTAAGAGAGAGAGAGAGAGAGAGTTTATTGGCGCAAACATTAAACAATTTCATGCAAATTAAAGTTGAAGCGCTGGGACATCGAAAAAAACTTGTCAAACAGGTTGTCTCGTCGGGCGCCCCTCGACAGTTTCATAAATTACTATCGTGCGGTTTAAAGATGATTGCCGAAAGAAATCTCAGAATAACCACAGGAAAGCTACTATTGAAGACTGAGAAACAAGAAGACATCTGCTAAACGAAGGGTTTGTATACTGTCAAAGTTTTAGATCATCAGCTGACTTGATTTTTCAAATCCCCACTTGTATATGTGACGGTCAGGCGCTACGTCACGCGAAACAGTAATGTGAGGTATTACAAACGTAAAGCCGCTAAGAATAGCACCTACAGTATATGAGCGTATGGCAATAAGTGGTCATACTCATAATGTGATCTCGCTGCGTGAACTTTATTGCTTCTTGATGTCACAGCAGTAGGCTATGTGACGCTGCGTGCCAATTGTTTTATAGTCTTCAATTCAAACCCTTTAAGTCTAAGGGTGCGCACTATATGAAATATTAGTTCAATAAAATCACAACCAATGTCATGGTATCTACTGAACAATTTACTTTTTGTCAATTTCATTTCAAATGTCACCAGAAAAAGTTGGTTTGGTTTTGTTGGCTGAAAGCTGATTTGTTATATCGTATTCAAAGAAACCAAAAGGATTACTGAACGTTACAACGTTTTCTGCAAATAAATTTTCAACCTTTTCAAAAGTAAATGTTTTCTAACAACTTTGACAATTTAGAAATTTAACGTCCTCATGCTGCGTCACAAACTGCGTTGGGTTGAACTTCCCGCAAGACATTTCGAGAACTTTTGAGACCCACTGCTTCAACCACTTGCACCTGCACTTCGTGCCAGAAACCATTGCTCACACTTTCGTGAAAGAATATGATTTTTTCGTGTTCATGACAACTTCATTAAAATGGGAAAAAGTCTTTGCCTGGACAAGTAAATACATGTAATGACCTTGGAAAAACACAGCCCATCATCTAGCACGGAGCAGTAGCGGGACGAATGTCTTAATCAACAAAAGTCATCACTAAATCACAACGGACGACACATCTGGAAGTGTTTTCTCTTATATAGTGTAGATCAAAATAAAACTTGACTACTTACAACCTGTAACAAAATAATTTAGTGCTTTTGTCAAATATAAAACCAATCGTTTATTTCAATAACATTTTGCTCGCTGTTTTTCAAACAATATGTTACGTGAGCTGTTTTAAAAAATGTTTGGGAATTTTCCCCTTGTTACAGGATGCCAACTCATTAACTTGCTATACGTCAAAGATCACAGCAGATTTTTAGATAAAACAGTTTTCCAGAGGTTACACAATCAACAAACTTTACATTGGATGTCATAGTTCACTGGCATTGTACCTTTGGATTTCCGAGGAAAACGCGACACGTATCTTCATGAAAGGGAAGTTTTATCTGTTCACACTTGTGCTGGAAAACACGCACTTCATTTTCTTCATCCCAGGTGCTGTAAGTCTGAAGGAATATAAGATTATTTTACTCAGGTTGTTGCTGGAGATAAACACAACGGGTCACAGTTCCAAGCCCTTTCAGAGCATTATCGTTAGATTTCATCGCACTTCTCTGCTGGTCGCAGACGCTTTGCAAGTTATACTCAAAACACAAGAAATAGTTGCTGGACTTATCTATTAGCATGTGACACACACAAACTTAATTTTCATGGCGCCTTTGTTTATCACACCTAGATGATGTGCTTGCCACAAAAGCTTCCTAAATTATATGTTAGTACCACAAAGACATTTTTCAATGGATTCCGGAGAATAGCACTTCACCAAAGATTTGCAGAATACACTACTACTATGTCTAAACGAGATTCGCAAAAGCACATACTGTATCTCAATGCAAAATAAGTGCGAAAGTTTTATTTGTGAAATGAATAATTCGTTTTCCTTACAATTGCAGGTTTCTCGTGGAAAAGGCATCCGCACGTGTAATGTCCATCCACATGACGACAAATTCCTTCGTTGTTTCGACGTTTCCAGTTATAATCGTCATCTTCCAAAAATGACATGCCGTTCAGGTCAGGCTGACCTAGTACAGACCAGAGGCATCCCAGGCACAAAACACCAGTCAGAAACATAATTCAAAAGATAAGTACAATGGATTTTGCCCTGTTTTATGCCAATCCTACACCTTATAGATGCAAAGGCTCAGTAACTACAATACTTTGTGACATCAACACACAAAAAGCTGGATAGAACTAAAAATTTTAGTTTCAAGAATAGGGACACAAGCAATTACTTCATATTTTATGACAATAGCCCCATAATGCAACTGGTAAAACTATAGGCCTAAATCGATGGTGTATTTTTCTGTTTTTGTTTTAGCTATTAATACACCTTGCATTGCATCTGTAGGCGTAAAAGCTTTGATTGTAAGCGTTACAGCTAATAACACATGCTTTCCTCATACACAACTGACAATCAGATTTCAGAGAGAGAGCTAGGCGTTGCGAGTTTTTTTCGAAAGCAACAAAAACACCCCCACAGAAACATGACGAGGCAACTGGGGCATCAAAATACACCTTCCTGAGAATCGTCCAGCTTTTAACTTCCTGTTTACGGCAACGTCCGTTTTTGTTTTTAACAACAGTGCACCCATCTTCAACAGCATATTACCAGCATGACTTGCTTAACGATAGGAAGAGGATCTTCCTGACTACTGCGTGTAAAGGTGAGTAAAACAACGTTCGCATCGCCTCACACCTCCAGGGGAAAATGCACAACATTTTCGTATGTGTAATAGATGCCGCGTGTTGGTAGGTCGGTGGCACATATATCAAATATTTTGAACTTTTGATGTCGTTTAGTTTTTACAGACCAAGCTTGTAAATTTAGCAAATTTCCCAAAAAAACACGAACAAACCTTAAATTTTCGGACAGTATCAGGAAAAGTTCGTAAGGTTGTTGCATGCCAGCAAACTCATGAGAAACAAAAGAGCGCTATGACATGAACGCAACGTGCAAGACCAGAGTCCTGCGCGACTTGAAAATTTTTGTCCGCTCCCCGCCCGCAAAATTTAAAACCGCCCCGCACCTGCAGGAATTTCAGAAATATTACCCGCTCACGCAGACTTCAAGGACGCCCCGCACCCGCAAACATTTAACATGCACCCACCAAGGCTGGGAACTTGCTTTTTTGAGACCAAATTGTGAAAATTTGGCGGTTTTCACAAGTTGTTTGGCCGCAAAATTTTGTTTAATCTTTTGGCATTTTTTGAGTAAAAATTTGGCCGAATTTTGGCCTAATTTGCATGTGGTACCACATTCTGAAATTTACACACTCTGATGATGTATCTACCAACCCATGCTTTAAACCGCGTTCAACCCGCGCACCCTCTTAAAAAATAAGGTTTGCATTTTGCCAAGAGGATGAAAAAAAATTGCATTTACAACAGAACAAAAAATTGTTTGAAAATTATTACAAAATATCTCGTTTCAGTAGCAAAATACAGTCAATTTCAAATGCGAAATAGTTCGATATCAATTTTCTTAACAATTTCCTGTAGTGTTCCCAGTATACTCAAAACTGTTCTTGACATGTAAAGCAACAAGCTTCAAAACATTTTTGTACTGATCTGACTAATCTACACGAAACTTTGCATCTACGAATTTTCTTTTGTGCGTCTCCCTGCTTAACTTGTTGACACTGGAGTTGTACTGACTGACTCTCCTTCAAATGCAAACATTCGTCGAAACCTGCCGTTGATAACGAACAGGAAGTTGGTCTTGAAGAAAACGGCGCTTCTTAGATTTGGTGTTACTGGCGCGTTGCATTGAAGACAGCAAATTACTTTCCGATGGCGTTTCCATTATCACGCAAAAATATAGTGTGACCGCCACCCTAGATCAACCCAGGCACCTGACTGCACGCAGTTTTTGCCAAATTGCGGTAAACTTAGCAATTCTACATCTGTATACGCAGTCGTGTTGTGAAATCCTACCTGATCGTCTGCGTACCATACAAACCCTTAGCTGTCTGTTGCTGATAACACATGTGGTGAGGCTCTTCGACAGAACCGCGTATACCTTTCAAAGCCTCAGCGACAAGTGATCAATTCGTGGCTGGCCTGCGCCGAAATCCTCTTAGAATTATTGTGAACGCAACGGTCCCAAGTGAGCGTGAAAGGGGGTTCACTGAAGTGTTGAACAAAGACAGATTTTTGTACAAAAATATGCTTACTTTATATCATGCGCCAAATTTTTTTCCTCAAGCTGTGTTCACTCTTCTAGAACCGTGTTTGGTCGTGACTTTTTTAAATGCTCCGTCAGTCGTGAATGGTACAGCGCAGGAAGCGACTTCACTTTCTTAGGAGCTTCGGAACATTTTGCGAGCAATATTTCAAGGTAACGATCACGTCTGAATGGATTGTATTCTTCATCCGTTCTACAAAAACAGCTGTAACTGTCAATAAAAAGTATTGATGCTTCAGTAAACTTGGCCTTTCCTCTGGCAAGCTGTACCCAGCCAAGCGCGAAAATCAGAAAGCATTGTCCCATACCGTGTGATTATGGAGATTTAACGCTTTATAAGCCAAGAAAGCTGAATTGAAATAACCGAACTAAGCCGCTAGGTCTTTGACACTGATGTGTATTGAAAAATCCAGCCGACATGTTAACAACCATGCTCCACTCTTCAACATACCTATTGCTAGATCACTGCAACAGTCAGTTTTGCAAAGAAAGCAAAGTTAATAGCTGGCAGCAAAAAAACATAATCTTGCCTGCCAGAGTTAAAAAAACAGTCAGCTGAACTCTCACAGAGTGTGATGCACACAGTGAAAAGTTGTTTTAAGAAAAACAAGAATGTTAGTTCTGAGGCCTGATTCATTTCATATCAATTACTCAACCAAGTCAAACATTAACTGTTCACTGCCACCAAGAGGCGTTGGCTGGGTGTAATCATGGGCGCGATTAGGTGGGCGACACGGGGGACGTGCCCCTCCACTTTTTTAGACGGTGGGGAAATAATATGCTCTGTCTCCCACGTTTTTATCTTTAGGTTTTGTATTTGAAGAGGTTTCAAAAATAAAAGTGACGTGTTTCACATTTTGTTTGAAGAGCTTTTCATGTTAGATGTTACACATAGCCGAGTTAATGTTAAAACAGAATTTGGTTGGGTATCACTGAATCTGGTATTTTTATAAATTTTAGCTTCGATAAGATGATTTTTAGTATTTTGCAAGTTTCTAAAGATCGCGAAAGGTTGTTAAACTGCTTCTGTCCGACATTTTACCCTGTCTTGCATACCGCATGAAAGATTACTGTCTTGAAACACTTCTACAGCTGTACGTGTGAAAGACCACATTACAGCCATGATTTTGATTTGTTTCGTGCAGAAATATAACTGGCTCTGCTGTAACGCTGGTTGTCACGTACTCAGAAACAGACAGCGTAAAATTTAAAGATGCAAGTTTATAATGAAGTTACATTTTCATGCAAATGTCTGCGAAGTTTTTGCCGAAGACAAAAGCAGTAATATTGTGGAGACTTAGTTTTAGGATGGGCGGTTTTGCAAAAGTCTCTCTTCAACCATTAGTAAACAGGATTTAAATCAAAATGTTGGAAACGTATTGACTTAGCTATCTATTGACCTATAGCTCAAAACTTGGGGACTTGCCTAGGAATTAGTGATAGCGTATACATTTAGCCTAATTTCTTGTAATATCGTGACATTGGTGACCAACAAATCCAAAAGATATTTATTCCATGGCTCTTACACTTCGGGATTTTGTGACTGTGCTGAATACACTGGTTCGTAAGTCATCTGATTTACTTGAGTTTAACCAAACCCACAATGCAGCAATGTTTTCATCCAAGTGCAAAACATTTGCATTGCAGGTACGTAACAAATAGCTTTGCTGGACATTCTTTTGGTGTTAATGCAGGGGAGACTTGGTACTTTTTTGCCAATCCACCGTTGTGCATTTTGATTTCTGTTTAATCTCAAATATATTTTCGTGTCCTTATGGAAGTATAACTCTTACAAAGAAACTTTTGACATTAATTTCATCTATTGAAATTTACGTAAAACCTGGAAGTTGTCGGCTAATCTTAAATGTTGACATTACTTATTGGAAAAGTTCGTGACTTTTACTGTAACAGTAGATACCATTATATGTGATTACGCTGTACGTTTGTCGAAGTCTGGAATGCTGATCATATTGCTGAACTATAGTGCCGTGTCCAGTAACAAATTTAGGTATTGTTGGTGGTCTTGTACCTTTAAGCATGTCAATCATTGGTGTGAGCGCCGCGCTTATTAACTGCATACTAGAGTCAATAAGATTAAATAGTTTGACGGACGGCCAACATAGTGAGTACAGCGAGTTCACTGCGTCTTTGACGTTTACTTGAAGTTTGTCTTAAAGTTATCGTTACCCATCAGTTACTTATAAGTTACGGCACATGAATATGAATTGCCTGCTTTCGTATATTCTGCGAGAAGACAAAAACAAGCATATTAATTTGTAAATCATCTGTAAGATTAGTGTTGCTTTCATACAGTCCCGTCGCCACGGGGGGCTTTGGTGGGCTTTTCCCCCCAAACAAAGCTCCAAGCCCCCCCAAATTGAAATGTGAAACACTATAAATTAGTGGAGTTTTTGTCAAATTTGAATGTCAAGCCTCCTCACACAAACGTAAAGCCCCCCTATTGACGACTTCCTGGTGACGGTTCTGCTTTCATAACAACTCTAAAAAACATGATTGGGAATTTGAATTTATAAAACTTCTCTTCTGCATCGATCCAATGACTATATTGGTTTCATACCAAGCTGTCCCCCAACATTTTACAACAAAATTGCGCCCATGGATGTAATCACAGATATGTTGACATAATAGTGAAGAAAATATGTAGACCTAGGCCAGGCCACGTAGACGGTGCGGTAACCAGATTTTGAATATCAACAAATGCAGGCATAATTAAGATGGCCTTCGACTTGGCACCCTGAATTTTCTAATGATTCACCGCAACCACTCTGACATCATTCTGGTGTTCACCATTTACGATGCTAACTCACCTACCGAACAAAATTCACAAGTCCACTTATTTTGTTTGTACGTAACTGACTTGAAATCATTTAGGCGATCCTTGCTAAGTAATAAAAGGCGAAGTCATGGACACAAGCAGCCTTGGTTTGTTGTGGATGACTTTTAACCTCACAACTGGTTCCCAAAATATCCATAAGTGCCATAAGAAAACGTCTACAAATATAACGCATCCAAATAAATTAAGATGAATCAAATATTTCATAATCCACACTTTCACCAAACGGGAACTGCCTCCATATTCTCCGAAACCGATCGAAAATGGTGAGACGCAAAAACAACAAAGTATTTCGAACAAAAGGAAATCCAACTGATATGCCCTCTTGCAAGAATAATTTCTTCAGCAAGAGCGTAGCTTGTTTGTATAACTTTTATCACCGTAGACTGCAGTATTCATTTATCAATTCTCTTGAATGAAGCAGTCAGACTTCAGGTTCCTTTGCTAAACTGGCGAGACATCCGTTCAAATCTATATCCATTAGCGTTGAAGTCCGTATACAACTTCCCTAAACTTCTGCTATCGTCGCGTAAAAACGTTAAAATGCCCATTTCATTTTTGTATAACTGGCACCATAACATTTATGAGCAACAATGCCCTCTACGAATTCCATGCCTGACTGTGTCTTCAATTTGTTACAAGCAGCGCTTTAGACAATAGGCCGTCCATGCAACATTACGATTTATTCATAAAATTTTTGCCTTCTTTTGCCGCAACATATCACATGTTGATTAACACCCTATCAATCTTGCGCCAAAAATCAGTAAACCCCTCTGAAAGAGTCGGTTTCAAGAAGGAAGCACATAGTAGCGATTTTTCATGCGCACTGGAAAGATTCAGGCGAGACTATTAATCATGTAGAGATAAGCAAAGGAAAGAGCACATTCTTAAAGCAAGTAGTAAGACAAACAAAACGTTTCGTCACACTTATTTGGCTTAAATGCTTCAATACTAGAAGCACGTCGAAAGGGTAAAATTTTGCTGGAGGCATACGATGAGTAGTTCAATACCTAACTTTAGGGCAAAGAGTTGGATGCTACTTTACTTGAAAGCATCAGTGTAGATATGGGAAACAAAGTGCTCGTTTGAGATGCAAGAGGCTTGGAAATTATCTGTAAATAATTTTTCCACTAGATGTAATGAATGTGGCAGATCAATATTCAGTCCATGCAGAGACAGAAAGTGTTTTCCAGAAGTTATGCGAGATTCTGGAGGCTAGTCTACATTTGTCTATGTAGCCTTGGCGTTTTAGTTGAGCAGTTTTTGTTAATTGTTGTAGATTAGTTGGTTCCTTATAAGCTTTTTTAGACACTGTGGCAGAGATGAAAACGGATTTGGATTTAAATCCGGCCGCATTTTAGTATTTTGACGGATTTGGATTTTTTAATATCTGCTTAACCGGATTTGGATTTGATAACTTGGTTTTGAACTTATCTGTAACTTTCCGTTCAGTTTCGGGACTACCGATCGCTGTATTTAATCTGTTAAGTTTGGTTCAGTGGAGTTTCTCACATCCGTCGGGATTGTACATCATGTCTGTTTAAATCTTGAGCCTTGACTATGACCAGTGATACAAGTCTGCTCTCTTGTATGTATCATGTAATCAAGGTTACAGAATTGGTGTCTTTCATTGATCCAGTATCTTTTCTTGACTTATAATTGTTGTTATATGTACAGTAATACCTATAACTAGTAACATTTAGCACAGTTAATCATTATTCGTATGTGTAGCCTACTGAAACCTGGTATGCTACTAATGATTCGCTTACATTGTACACCTTTTAATGTTTCTGGTTTGATATCTTATGTGCTATTGCTGAGCTTAATTGAGTTTCTCATTGCAATGCTGCTAATAGTGATTACCGTGAAATTATTTAAGTGTCATTTACTATGATGTTGTGAGCCAAGAGCGCTGCATAAGTATCTTCAATTACTTTCCAATGCTACTTTTGCTTTCTGGAATCTTGAGTTGGAATACTTATAGGCAGTATCTATTTTGCTTCATTAGACAAATGCACTGCTGGAGATATTTTGCCTTTATCTGTACACAATTGTTAAAGGAGTTAAAGGAAGGTCGGCTCCTTTGATCATAGCGGAACCCTTGAACCACCCAGATTTTTTGAAAACTGCACAGGTTTAGCACCACTTATCAACACTAGATATTCCTCATGCTTACTTATTTTTAACATGTTAACAGGATGAAAGCAAGTACAGTCTTTCGGTTTTTGTCACTGGTTATAACTTTTCTGGTGGTTGACGTAAAATTATTGGGTCTTGAAATTTTGGTTTTAACGCTGTTGTTTCTAAATTGTTTCCAACACCTTTTATTTGGTTAACTTAGTGCAACATAATATGCATTTTAGCAGGAGAAAAAAAGCATCGACTGGCCGGGTTTAAGTGAGGACGTGATTTTGATTCAAAA
>JGI24021J15306_10002339_pt1 | contig 20324 bp, 14 predicted proteins | sample Ectturendosymbi1_FD_15306 | JGI IMG/M metagenome (IMG submission 15306)
AGAGATATATAAGCTGCTCTGTGACCCAAGGATCTTCGTACCCCTTGATGTTCAATCTCGTACCCCTTGGGGATACGAGTACCCCCGGTTGGGAACCCCTGCCGTAGACCAACTCTCAAGGAGTTAATTGTAAGTGATTGCTGGTTTTAAAAAATTATCACAAACATTATTGACAAATGTTCACAGCACATGTTTAGCCACTAAAATAGATTTAGTTCATTCTAATCTGACAAGCAAGCTAAACTGGAAAACGTGACAAGTGTTGATGAGATATGGCACATGATGTGGCTTAAATCAAATGTAACATATAAGAAAACTTTACTCATTGACCACTTTCATCATCACAACTTAACTAGTCTCTACACAGGTGAAGGCTTTGAATCCACCAGCAAAATTTTAATAGGAAATCAATGTCATGTAACACTTTGCATCGTCAGTCTTTCAACCTTATTCAAATAGAATCTTTGTAAGATTCAAATATTTTAAAGATACAATCTTTGAAACATTTAAATAGGATCTTTCAAATAGAATCATCCTCAGTCCTACAACCTTACTCAAATAGAATCTACATTCTTCAAACTTCAAATAGAAACAACTCAGGATTATGAACAATTCTGTCATAAGATTACTTTACAATCTATTACAAAACTTTCCAATGAAGTTGGGGAATGTAGAGCCATAGAGATTTTCTAGATTGGGCTGTTTTGGAGGATTTGCATGGTGTCAAAGTTGATTCCCAGGTCATTGATGGCCTGCTTTAACCGTTGTTGTGCCTCACAATACTTGGAGCAAGTCGTGAGGAAATGGTCCACAGTTTCTGCGACTGCGCACTTATCGCACAGCTCGTCAGAATGTAGTCCGATATGGAAAAGATGATGGTTAAGCTAGCAGTGTCCTGTACTTAATCAAAAATAGTAGTGGAGTGTTGATTTTTGTTTACCAGAGATGGTTTCGATAAGGTAGGAAAAATGGCTTTGTAGGCATTTCCCTTTGTGCCAGTTCTATAGTGATTTTTCCACATTTTGAAACAACATTCGGAAATAACGGGAAGCATATCGGACAAATTCAACCAAGTTTTTACATGTTTGTAGAGAACATTCTGGAGTATTTGAGCTGAAGGTTCTGCTGTGGAGAGTTTTGCCAACTGGTCTGCCAATTTGTTTCCTGGAATATTTTAATGAGCAGGTACCCAAAGGAACTGGATCTCGTAACCTGTGACCGAAAGGGTTGAAAAGAGAAGGTCAATTTTATTTGTGAAACTATGTTTTTTCCATTGCCAATTTGTGATGGATTCCAGTGAGCTGAGACTGTCCGTAACAATGACAGCTCTGACTATTTTCAATGAGTAGATTAAGTACAATGCTTGAAGAACAAGAGCAGCTCTTTATTCTGCAGAGTACAGTACAGCAAAAAAAACTTTCCACAGACCTACGATAGCCAGGTAGTACTTAAGAAGCCTCAGACAAAATGACTGCTCTCTAAGTATAGCAAGGGTTCTCAACTTTTTTTGTTCTGTTTATCCCTTGCCAGCTTCCTAACATAAAATGTACCCCCTGTTTTTGTTTACTCACTAGCGCTATAGAAAACAACAAAGTATTGTAACTTTAGCATCATTAAATTTATTCCCGGCTGAGATCCCTGCTCTTAGTAAGTTAGTTATAGTATCTAGCCGGCACGATGCATCAGCCAGTCATGCTGTTCCTGTTGCAAAAGGATAATGCAACGCAACAAACCAAAACTTCAACGTACATTACGTATAAGGAAAACGTTCCCTGCGTTATATGCGTCAAAATTCAAGTTAGAAACCAGCAAGCGTACTCTCTCACGAAAAGCCAAGCGTTTTTTGACTTACTGGTCACCTGAATGCAAGGCGTCCGCGTCCCGCACAGTCATAGAGACCTGCGCAGGAATAACCAGGGCTCCCATTATGTAATTTCTAATAAACCCAGATTGCTTATGAAAAAAAACATTTGTCTACTAAAAAAAAACAAATGCCAAAAGACACATGAATGCAAATATATGAGGCAAAATGGTTATTAAAATACTGATTTACTTATAGTTCCTTTTTTAAATTTGTGTCTGCAATGTTAAAATTAACATTTGGATCACTTTTCTGTTACTCAAAACATTTAATATTAACCAATAATGCTAATAACATACTCCATTGTTGACATCTCTCACTTTTCAGGCTTAGGTAAGCTATATAGTAGCCGCTTGCTTTGCTGGCTTCTTGACAATGCTTGTTTTGCATTTGCCTTAACAGTCTTGGTTTCAGAAAGTGTGTTTTTGTTTTAACATGATTAACAACAGCAAAAATAGTTTTTCTAGTGATGCAGTAAAATGTGGCAAACTGCAAATACGGCCATTAAATCATAAAGTATTGCAAACTCCGAGTTATCTGAGCCATCTTTTATGTTATGCTGATTATACCAGAAATCAAAGATATTTATTGCACAAGAACACATGTTTCAACTTAATATAACCTCCAGCCTGTTCTTTTGCTGAGACACTTTGGTTATTTGTCTCATGTTTCCATGAAAATTAGCGATAACAGCGTTCACGAGTCTATATTTTCAGACATTATGACTAGGCATAACATATTTTTGTGATTGAAAACCGGGACACTTCAGAAGAACGAGCCTTATCAGATAAATGTGTTTCATATCTTACTGAACATGTAGTCATTTTGGATTCCTGTAGTTGATGCAACAAGAAAAACTGAAATAATGCATTTTACTAAGAAATAAAACAATAATTAAGCATTTGTAAATTTACATATTCGGCCAATCATACTTTTCTGTAGAGGTAGACAATACTTTCTTCAAGAAGTCTTTCTTCGATTTCATTTTCTCGTAAAAATCACACGAGGAAAAGTCAGTATTAATTCTACTGCAGATAAGGGCTTTCACATTCTGCTTCTGTTGTCAGACCGCATGTTATTCAAGATAAAACAAATTCTCTCAATAGAAGCTGATTCACCAAGTGTAAGACTAGTAGCATAGAAGGGAGGAGCCCGGCAGGCTCCGGGCCCAGGGCAGAACCTTCTGGGGGGTGGCAGTTTGTTGGTTGAAAAATAATTTTACAAAGTAGTTTGATAGTTCCAACTCTTCTTTATTATTTTCGCAGTAGTCTAAATAAATTTTTGAAACTTCTAACTCTTCAGTTTTTCTTTTTAGAAACCCTAAGACTGGTAGGCTAGCCTTAAAAAATAGGAAATGTGGCTGTGGAGTGAGCAAATTGATTGTTTACTCAAAAGTATCAGTCAAATCCAGTTTGTTAAAGTGCCTCAATGTTTGTTTTGAAATCAGGGCTTTTTTAACATACTTAATAGCATAGTTGTTATTTTTCCTGATTTGCTGCCAAACCTAGCATGATTTTTTCACTGTTAGCTGTGAAATTTCCAATCTAGCAGTGAGCTGATTTCTAGCAGAATATTGAAAACCGTGTGGCAGGTTTAGCTGGTAACAAATTCCTGGCAAAAAATGTTTAAACAGTTTTTGGAGATGAAACCCTTACAACCTCTTCATCACAAAATAATTGATCTTTTTCTAAACGCTTTAAATTGGGCAAAACCAGGACGAGACACAACCAGCTGCCTTCAATCATTTGGAATTTTTATTATGGTGCAATGAAGCTGCCTTAAGCAGATAATTACATCGTAATAATAAGTAATTAGATGGCTTGGTAAAGCTTTAAATGATTTGTTTCTGTAACGTGCTTAGAATGAGCATGTTAAGTTAAAAAATTACATTGGCAGGATATGTTTTTATTCCCTGACACACTTATATGTCCAGGTAAGTGGTAACATCTGGTAAAAAACTTGGTTAGCCAAAGCAATACAATATTGTCAAAAGATTCTACATGTATGCTTGCAAGATTCAGAATTGGAAATTTGACTCAGTGCTAATTACTGCCTGTCCTGCTGATTCAAGAAAAGCTTATTGCAAAGTTTGCAATAATGCAATCATAGATAGATTCTTAAAAGATCGAAATAATACAGAAAATTTGTCAGAATGAACATTGTTCGGAGCTGTTAATACACTTCAGCGCCAAGGAAGTACAATACCGTTCAAAATCGAAAATGCACCATCTTTTAAGCAAAGCTCCAGCATCAGAAATGCATTTCACTTTTTCTCATCAGAAATGCCATGCAAAATTATTTTCACAATGTTGAAGTGTCATGCTATTGTTGCATAACGTGGTACGACTCGGACAATTTTTTCGGACAACATTCCTCAATATTAGCATTCGACTCGGACAACATTCCTCAATATTAGCATTCGGTAGGGGGCATACAATCAAGCAATTGCCCCAGGGCCCCGGCATCATAAGACCTCTGCACACCCCTAAACCAGACCAAGTTTACAGATCATGATGAACGTTGCAAGCCAGCGCTTCTCAACAAGAGCTGGTTTTAGGCCTATTTCACCTTATTTATCTAAATGGTTTCCGGACATCAAGAGCAGTGCTTTGTAACCTAAAACTTTGTGTTACATTAGGGAGCGTGCAAAAAATTCTTTAGTTTTATCTAAGTGCTTCTTCCACCAGTTATGCCTTTTAAGCTCATAATATTTCGGTATGATTACATCATTGCAAACTTGGCAAAAGGCTTTTTTTGAATCAGCAGGATAGGCAATAGGCACTGAGCCAACTTTTAAGTTCTGAATATTATTGCAACCATATATATGTCGAAACTTTTGGCAGTTTTTGTTTACCAGGAAGTTTTTCACCAGGCATTACTACTTACTAGCGTAACTGAACCACTTGGAAATATTGTGCCGTGGGATAAAAACATATTCTATCAATGTTGTGTTTCAACCTAATGAGCTCACTAACCACACAGGCAAATCATTTTGGCTTCACCAAGCCATCTAATTACTTGTTATTGTGATACAATTATCTGCTTGAAGGAGCTTCTTTGCATCATAATAAAAATTCCAAATAATTGCAGGCAGTTGTTTGTGCTTTGTCCTGGTGTTACCCAGTTGAAAACGTCATAAAGAAGAGAAGTATATTTTTTGATGAGGAAGGTGTAAAAGTTCTCATCTTGAAAAACTGTTGAAACAGGCTTTTGGTCAAGAATTTGTTACCTGCTAAACCTGCCAAACGGTTGGTAAAATCCTTCTAGAAAATCAGCTCACTGCTAGATGGAAAATTTTGCAGCTAACAATGAAAAAATCCTGCTAGATTTAGCAGCGAATCAGCTAAAATGGCAACACTGCTGAGTGCAATCTTATGCCTATTGTTACGTAACTGTACAAAAAAAAATCAAACAAGAATTTTTGGATAGAGACAGCGTTCAATTGGAAACCTTCGCTTACTACTTACGGCAAAATTTGCAAAATACTGACTTCTTAGACTGAAAAAATCTTATAGATAATGTTATAAATATGATTTATTACAGAAGACTGTGGGGCCCCAATAAGCGCGGGGCCCACAGCAATTGCTACATTTGCTACTATTGTTAATCTAGCACTGATTAAGAGGGCCCCGTGCAAGTGTTGACAGAGTTGACATTCATTTTTATACATTTTAAATTAGGAAGTGTCTAGCCGTACGGCACCGTATGGCTAGCTTTTGGGCTAGCCGTACGGCACTCTCATCATGGCGCACTGTGATTGGTGGAAGCAGTGGTGCGCAGCGGTGCGACATGGTTGTCTTTGAGAAGAGCGGTGAAGAGCATCTTTGCGCTGAAGCGTGTTAGGGTTAGGGTTAAGGTTAGGGTTTAGGGTTAGCTGTTCAGAGTGCCGTACGGTTAGCCCCAGAAGCTAGCCATACGGTGCCGTACATTGCCTTTTTTTTATCATTTTCTGGGTTTTTTTCAAGGTAGATTCTGGGGTTTTTCTTCGTAACAGAGTGGCAGCACTGGACAGGTGGAAACTAGAATGTTGTTATGCCTGAAATTATTGAGCAAGATTTAGTTAGGATTAGGATATAGCCTAGTAGGCCAGATAAATCATTGTTAGGTGTTCTCAATGAACTGCTGAGGATTATTTGCTGCATGTCGCCTATGTTGTAGCCAGACTTGTTTTCTCTGTCAGGTCTGCCAGGTATTTAGATGTGCTTTAAGCCTAGGGTGCTTTGTGCACACCAGTTGAAGAGCACTTTCTTTAAAAAAGACATATGTGTTCTTTCATATGGGTATGCATTAATATGGATCACCCAGCAGTAAATCTTTGGTAAGCCTAGTTTTATCACGGATGGTCATGACCAGTGGATTATTTTAATATTTCGGTGTATATGTTTTATTACTTGAATTATCTTCATGCATATGATTATGATATGTGCATCGGCAAACTATAACCTATCCTTAAACGTTTACTTCCACATCTCACTTGCTTTGCCTCAAATCCAAGACATCAAAATTTCAATATTGACTTCCCTAAAAATTGTTTTGGTATGAAAGAATCAGTATGAATAACAAAGAGTGTTTTACCTTAATAACTTCTGTTGTTTGAACATTTGCCCATAAGTTGTCTTTGTGGGTTAGAATAAGAGCTTGGTGACATGCATATTTGAAATTAACGACTGAACTTATCATTAGAAACCTAAACAGAGCCTAGTGGTGTCATTCAAACACATATGACGTTGATCTGAAACATTCTCCCAAACCACTGGTTCCTAAACTGTGGCAAGCATACCCAGGGTAAGGGTTGCCAGGTTGTCATGAGAAAAAAGAACAAATTAGTCACACTTTGGTAGTTCTTCTGCAACAACATATAAATGGATTCTGATGTATGCAAGCACCAGGTTTGCAGGTATCTGTTGGTAAATAGGCAAGGATGAAATTGATTAGCCTATTATTCACTTTTTGATTTACAGTATAACAGGTTAGAAAAGGTATTAAGTATCATTGAAATGCTACAATTTTAACAATGTCAATGTCAGTAACATTACCCATAGAGGAAATATTCTTAGTCATGAGAAATCAAATTGGAACAAATGGGTACCACAGGACATATTGTCAAAAATGTCTGTCAGTGATATGCTGCATTATTTCCAATACACTTTTCTACATGCCTGATAGCGCAATTCATTACAAAATTGCTTGATGCTTCCTACTATACTTGGAAGCTCTACTTGTTTCTTGTGCATCAGTATCAACCTGTGTCTTCCTTTCTATTAACTGCGGTGATTCTTGTCTACCCATACTTCAACTCAAGTACTGCCTGTGCACAAGTAACAAAAATCAGCACGCATTGATGTTATTTAATGTAAATCAATTTCGCCATACAGTATCTTCAGTCCAAGTAAATTAATGATGAAAATGAGTGGATGTATGCAAAACAGTGATTATTACAAAACAAAGACAATGGTTGGGTGAAAAACATATTGAGCTTGCGTTGACAGTACGGTAAATAAGCAATTACAGTAAGCACAAATAAGTAGTAAAAGACACTGGGTGTGATAAGACAAGACCAACTAACAATAAGTTAAAACACAAAGCGGTGGGAAAGAGCAATAAATAAGAGAAGAAAAAATGGTGCGTCAAAATAAAAGTGATGGTATGAGCAATGTTCAAACAAGGGCAAGTCTATCATTTAATGCGAGGCAAAATAATTCAGTGCTTGTTAATGCTAGCGCTCATTTTGTTGAGCCACTTATCTTCACAAATATCAAGGTACTCGTAGCTCAGTTCTACAAACGTGACTATAAAACATTCACTAATTTTAGGCTTTTTTTAATCTTATGTTCGTGCACCACATGTAGTAAAGGGACCTGCTCTTGGTCATCAGTGCTTATTTATGGTACTTTCAATGCTAGCTCAATATGTTTTTCATGCAGCCATTGTCTTTGTTTTGTAATAATCACTGTTTTGCATACATCCACTCGTTTTCATCTTTAATTTACTTGTATTGAAGATGCGGTATGGCGAAATTGATTTCCATTAAATAACGTCAATGTGTGCTGACTTTTGTTACTTGTGCACAGGCTTGAGTTGAAGATGCTGCCTCCTATAGACAATTTTGCCCCTGTGACACACATGGTCATACGTAATAGTCTTCTTTATTCATTCACAACAACCTTTACTCTGAAAAAATGAGGTAGGGTCCCACACTTTTATTTACTATTTCGCTCAATGGAAATTGAGAAACATACAAAATTTTGTCAAATGAGCAAGGTTTTTGCAAATAATGTGAAGGAGTGTTTGGTTTTCTGTCATTGATGTTTTTGATAACATATTGTTCAAATAAATTTTCTACATTCATAGCTTGTAGGAACAAAGTTGTTCAAATAATATGGAGAATATGGTAGATGAAAAGTTTGTGCTGGAAGTAGAAAAATATCAATTTTTATATGACCCACAAGAATCATTATACCATAACAGGGTTAAACGAAGGAAAGCATGGGAAAGCATAGCAGATGCATGTGGAGTAAGGGGTAAGTGTTTGACATAGTAGATAAAACTGTATTTTAGAGACATGTTCATACCTATTAATAGCCTTAGTATGAAAAAAAAAATTGTTAAATGTGTTAATGTCTTGCTTCACCACAAATTCAAAAGTGATTGCAAATGTCTTTGATACTGACTGTAGCATCTCAGGCAGACATTTCTGAAGTTTAACTAAGCCCTTTTTTTCCAAACACTTACTTACATACAACATTGCTGATAGTTGTTTACTGGCTGTCGTCACCAGGGCTGTGGAGCCTTTACCAAAATTTTAGGCTCCAGCTCCAAGCATCTATTTTTTTCGGCTCTAACATCTTGAGGTTTTTGGATTCGGCTCCAGAACAAATTGGTCCAAAAAACTGGTAAAAAGATTGTGTTATTTACATAAGTCGCTTGAACTGGAACCCGAGTTGCAGGCTTCAACTCCACCATCTAAGAATTTTTGGCTCCTGCTCCAACCATCCAAAATTGCTTGGACTCCAGCTCCACAGCCTGAGTTGTCACACAGTGTTTCTGTGGCAGGTATGGAAGCGGCATGTGAAAAAAGGTGGAGGAACTTAAGAGATAGATATGTGAAAGAAAGAAGAAAGATTAATTCATGCAACATGTCTGATGCAGCTGTTTCAAACACATCCATGTGGCATCTTTTCCCCCATTTAAAATTTCTAGACGAGTTTGTTAAAAGTAGATGGTAAGGCAGCACCGATGTTGAAATTCTCACATTTGCTCCAGTTGGTGTTATCAACCTTTTTATTGTTTACAGCACACAATCCAACTTATCATCACTAACAGACACTACAAACAATTTGACACAATCTACTGATACTGCTGACAACCTGTGTTTGGATTTGGTTCCAGTGGAAGCTGCCAATGACGAGGATTGTCTGTCTCCTAATGCGCAATTGTTGGAATCATCATCTAAAAGTAATTTTGACTGTAAAACTAACAGCTGTTACACGTGTTTTTCTGTAAAGATCAAAGGATGCAGCTGGGACATGCAGAGATCTGGGGCAACTGCTTGGTTGTATGCCTCCTACCAAAGTGTAGTATACTATAGTTTTGTGAATGTGAGAAATACAGGCGTTTCAAAATGTGACAACTACTGCACTTACAGTAAAATCACGATACAGAAAATTAAAAGAAAATTATTTTGAAGAGCATTTTTATTGCGTTGGTCCTTGATAGTTCGTTATATTTTGTGGGCCTGAGTGTGCATTTATGCATGAAAGAGGTATCAGATTGGCCCACCGAAATAAGGTAGCACTTGCGAGGTGTGATAGAATAAGTTGTCTTTTACAAATAGACCTGAAATTGCGCAAGTTCCGTGAACATTGATGCACTGCTGCTTTTTGTAATTGTAAACTTTAAAGATTGGTTAGCAGGAACGGGCCGGCCTACAAAAGGAGAGATAGGGTGCAGCACCTTAAGATAATGGTGGCAGTAATTCATCTGTCTGGGGTCACTTATATGTTCGCTAGTCCCCTCAGGCAAGATCTCCATCAGATGTATGTATGTAGCATGTGTTAGTAGCTTTCAACACGAAACAAACTTGTTACAGCACTTGAATAAATGCCCTCTGCCTTGTATGCCAGGGGCCTTCACCCTGTTTGTCGCACCCCAGGGTATAGTTTTTTTGAAGCAGTGACTCGTATCATAAGTTGGTTTCTATTAAAGCCATTTGCGTTGAAGTCCTCAATCGCTAGTAGTGTATTGTTGGGTTTATAATTTATACTCTGTGGAAAATAACATGGCGGCTACATTGTGCAGGTCCACAAAAACGCGATGAATTTCTGCCTAAGAAAAAGAAGAGACCAAGGACTACAGACTGCGACGCAGTGACGTTTTGCAAAAATTGTGATGTTTTTCGAAATTTATTCAGGACGACAAATGGAACTACATCCTGTGGTAAGAACGTCTTGACGACCCAACGCTGCAAAAGGACAAATAACTAAGTCCTGACATTTTGTTGTTCCAGTTCATACATCTGACGACGATGAGTTATTTTTGTTCAGTCTCTTACCGTACGTCAAAAAGATACCAAAAGAACAGCAGCTGAACTTCAGAACTGAACTGATGCAGTGCGTTTCAAAGTGGTTGGAAAAAAACAGTTGAAGCGATGAAAGCTTACCTTGAAGCTGCATTTTTGTTACTTCAATAAAATTGCAATACTGTAGCATGCTCTGCAATTTGACATACCTGTGTTGACATCACTCCATGCGCTGCTGCCCAAAGAGTGGAATTTTATTTACATGAACCGTATCACACAATATTTTCCTGCCAAGGAATGAAACCCGCAGGGCTCACACAATATTCAGTGTGTTGTTGGCGGATTCGCATGGAATCTGAGGAATTGCGACGGCCCGGCCGAGGTAGATTGCGCAGTGCGTGCATTCTTGAGCAGTTGGACTCCTGTTAAGTTTTCCTGCATTGCTGAAATGTTGACAGCGTTCGACCGCAGGAAGTTATGGAGAACCACACAGGCTTTCACTACTGCATCCACTTTAGTTGGTTCGTTACAAACTGGCCGTTTCGTTCTTTTCCAGTTTTTGTCCTAACATAGAATTTTTCATCGTACTTACTACCGTCGTGCTTTCGGCCGAATGCTCCGAATTCCACAGCAATAAGACGATAGTTGGCATCCACCAGAGCAAGCAGAACGTTGCTGAGAGTTTTCTTGTAATTAAGGAACAAATGAGCCGCTTTTAGCTGAGGCCTGTATGGCAATGTGCTTCCCGTCCAAGGAACCACATAAATTAGGAAAATCCCACTCACTGTAAAATTATTTTGCGATCACGCTTCTTTTATTGGCACTGGCATGTAAATGGGTGTCAGTACTTGTTTAGCGAACCAGGGTAGAGGTTGGTTGTGAGGAAAGTCGTCGCTGCATGTGGAACTGCTGGTTTCCCCAAAATGCTTCGAAAAACGAGGCAGCCTAGTCGTTCTACGAGTACTGTTCTGACTTCCAGCTAAACTGCCGGACATTTTAGGTTGCCAATCCGGAGCGAGGCGTTAGCTCTTACTTAGCCTTCAATGTTCGTTTTCACAGACTTCCTGGTGCACAAATCTTTATTTACAAGAGGCTTTCCGATTAGCAGTAGCAGAAAATGCTTCGACGATGGCGAGGCAGCAGAACTGCAACACGCGTACCGCACGCGAGGCAGAGCTCCACACTGCTGCAGCACAAAGACGAAACTTGACTGGTGGTGTTGAAATGAGGTCAGCGCACCTGATCCGTGCTGCAGCACACACGTGCGAAACTACCTTTGCGCGATAACGGGTTGATTCAAGTAAGCCTTCAGCAGCTCAAGCGGTTGAACTCCCGCGAGATGACGTTGCCCGGGCAACAACAATGGTGCGCCAGTGGTTCACCTGACGTTTAATCGCGTCAAGCTACGTTTAGCCGAACCGATGCATCGGCTTGGAACGACGAAAAAACATTTCGGAAAAAATAGCGAAATAAGAAGCATTGAATACGCAAGAAAGCCATAGCAATCGCGTCCACATTTCAGCCAAAATGCACAGTTCACATCTACTGTATGTGATTCCGTTAGAAGGTTCGGCAAAAAGAGCTTCATTAAAAAACGTTATACGGTCGTAAAAACAATTCACGAGAAGCATTTGGTGTGAGGCCGATGTTAGAGAAAGATATAAAATATAAGTTTGTAAAATCTTGAAATTTACGATCACAAAATGCTCTGTGAAATTTAAAAACTGCAAGAACCGGTACCCAATCTAAAATGCTGCCAAACCACCAAAAGTTTAAATTATGGTCTTACGTTATTATACAAAAAAAGGAAAAATTCTACAATATTTTAGTTTACACGCACAGATCTAACAGAGCATATTGCACTGAAACAAGAGAGCTTTACCTACTTAGCACCTTTCTGCATAAAAATATTCAGTTTCGGATCGTAGCCCATCATCTCCCCATCGACAATGCACGACTTGACATCATCCGGAAAACTTGAATGAATAAACTGAGTCAAAGTTCCAAGGAAAGGAGTTTCGCCTGTGACGTGATGATAGACACTTTCTCAGACGCACAGTAAACTTTGTTCTGCGAGCTCGTTTTACGAAATTGAGTCAGCGCTGCCGAACAACGACTCAGGAAAAACCGACGGTTTGTCATAGATAGACTCGGCCAGTGGCGGATCAAGGGGGTTAATTTGGGGCAACTGCCCCCGTCAAACGTCTGTGGCGCCCATTTCTGGTACCTATCGAAGCCGAAACAAAGATAAAAAAAATCTAAACTAATCAACGCTTACCGCTTTGTTAAACGTCAGGATTTACGTGGCGGACTTTTACCCAACTTCTATTATCGATTAGTATCAGCAATGCAATTGTTCGTAATAGTACCACTGTTTCGTTTTTTCTTTGCCGCGTGAGAACTGTCCAGCCTTGATTGGGTAATCACAAACGCATTTCTTGCAAATTTATTTCTTTCATGGCTGATGACAGTCTGCAAAGGAAAGGCAGTAGGGAAAATAAGAATGCATCGAAGTTTTGCAACAGGAAGGTGAGTTTGTTTTTTTTTCGCTGAGACATTTCGGTCATTTTTTTTGCTCAGAGATTTTGGTCAGTAAGACGTTTCGGTCATTTGTCTCACAGTTGTATTAAAACATGCCGTAACAGTGTTCGTTTGCCTATATTTTTAGACAATTTGACCGAAATGACTTAATTGTTTCGGTCATTTGAAGAACATTTTGGTCTATGACCGAAAAAAAAACAGGAGGTGACTGGATGAATTGCTTGACGTAGCTAAGCCCCTGACTGAACCATAATACAGCGTGTAGAAAGCTATAGATAGATAGAAGCCACGACGCGCCTCAACAAACCATGGTATTCAGCTCAGGCGTACGGGGATCTTTGGTTTTGGGGAGACAACATTTTCAATTCGGTCAAATTTTTCCATGAGGAAAATAGAAACGTTTTGCAAGTGATTATTTAGAAACGTTTTGCAAGAATAGAAACGCTTTGCAAGTGATGATTCTAAGCAAATTGCCCAAACATACCGATCAGTTTTGCCTGAATTTTTTTGAATCTTGCCCGAATCCAGCTATATACGACTCTTGAAGGAATGAATAATTGGTTTTCATGACAAGTTTTGCCCAACAGTTCAATATTTGCAAGCCAAAATTTGGGGACTGACGACGCCTTTCGCCCCCACCTGTATACTTGGCGGGCAATTTGATCCTTATGCGGCAATTGCAAACCCGTAGACAGCCCACGTCGGCCACTAAAAGACAAATTTGGCATGGCTAGCGAAATCTGCAACCGACAGCAAAATGCCTATCTCATTAGATTAGTGTTCTCGACCTTTTTTCTACCGCGATCCATGGCAACCCACTGAAACCCATCGACACCATCTAAAACTGAATAAAGCAGATGCAATACGGCTGTGTACACAAAATGTCTACTTGCAAACCCTCTAAAAATGCTTCAAGGCCCTTGTGAGGGTCGAAAACCACTGTATTGGATAGATCATTCCGCTTAATGACACAAATTTGAGCGGAAAAGCCATCCTCTGGTGAAAACATTTTTTTGCTGAAAACTCTGATTTTGGCGGAGATTCGTGATTTTAAATTTGTTGTAGGCTGATTCTCACCTGTGTTTTCTGGCTTGACTGAACAGAAGCAGATCAATCGCCAGACCAACAGCATTGGAGGTGCTCTAAACTTTTAGGGGCTTCGTAGTAGTATACAATGCATTGGAAAATGACATCATCGGGGAGACTAGAGCTTGAGTTTCGAGGTATTGACTGTGAATTCGAGCGGCTCAGCCCACCTGCCCCCACTTCTGTTGAACAATGGTGTCACAACTTTTTTCATAACCTGGTCTAGTGGGATTGATGCTTTTTTCTTCACATCAGCAATCCAATGTCGAAATATGTGAAACGTTATGAAACACTTGATTGATATTCTACCTTTAAAAGTGCTACTTAAAATGGGAGCAATGTCATAGCAAATTCATGTTTTGTTTTTGAATAGTCGCTTGAGCAACAAATGTTCTTTCCATGTAGGCCTACATGTAACTGCACCAGCTTCATCTGGAAACGAGATTGTCATTTAGCTAATTATTAGAGTCCTATCGTGGGACTTGAGTTGTCACTTCCACGTGTAAGAACCGTTATATTTCTAACCAATTCGGGAATGCGTTTCAGGCCTTGTTTTTTTCTGATCTACGGATAGCCAAAACAGTGTCAAACACTAGCGCGCAGTATGTTTTTTAGGGAATATCTTTTAAAATCATTTTGTAAATATACGAAGTTGTTTTGGACACCAACAGTGTTCTCAGTTATGTGTACCTTGTGAAAAACGAGGCCTATTTTTGGGACCCGTTTCAAATGTTCTCTGAATTAATGATATAAAGCGCATTCGAACTGTGGTCATTCCCTGAAAAATTGCACAGTTCGACCAACAACAAAAATAGCCACCTTCTCGGCCTGCAAAAGGTAGCCAACGATTGTCGAAAACAACCTTTGGTATTTATACAAGTGAAGACCTTTATGGCGCCTCCCTGTTCGACTGCCTCCCCCCCAAACGCCTGGTCTGGATCCGCCGCTGGACTCGACCCCGCGCACAACGCATACAATGCAGGTGTCATTAAAAATAGTACGGAAAAACATAAAAATTAAGCAACACGTTTCTATGAATGTAGTGATTGAAATGAAAAGTATTATGGTATTCACGCGTAAAGGTATACAAGAAAATACATTTTTTCGCATTTGAATCTTGAGTTTTTGTTAGTTTTGTCAAATGGCACAAACTGAATTGTAGCAAAAAAATTAAACGACTATTAACACGCCATCACAAAAATATGACGATCGTACATGGAGTCTGAGCAAACCTAAGCTAACTCTCACCGAACACCGATGAATACTCTTTTCCGCTTCGCGAGAAGTATTTGTAAACACTGCCGTCTTTGTGCAATTGACTTCTTTCGCCATCGTATTTAATTTCCACCTGAAACTGCTGGTGGTGCATTGCCTTTTCGACCTGCCACACCAGAGTGGGAGAGGATGATCAATCGCTTAACGAACCGCAAGCTCATTATGCACTTGAATCTAGTTCAGGAGTGCTTACGAAGTTATAAGAAAGCGGATCAAAGTTGATACAGTAATCTCAGCATCACGTTGGTCAACGTTCGTGAAAGATATTTTGCAAGAAAAAGTAAATAAAAGATTAATCTCTTGAAGTTGCAAGCTACTGTACTTCCTGCAACAAGCGCAGCAGGATCGTGAGAATACGGCGCCCGAATGTTACCACCACAACCACAGACAATTTTCACCTCTTCAAGCTTGATATTTTGAGCAAGCATCGGTTTGAAAGGCTGAAACAATTCGATTTGAGCGTCAGCCAATCGAATGTTCGGATCTTTCAGCTTTTCACAAACCTGAACACAAGGCACTAGTAACCACCTGAACCATATCACCAAGTACCAGGGGTCTCAAACTCAGATTGCTCTGTGGGCCGAATTGGGATTTATAAAGTAACAGGTGGGCCGCATTATGACGATGACGCTGAGTTGGTGTTGTGAGTTGCAGGCAGATATTTCTTGGCTTGTCTACGTTCGCTTAAAACAGCTATGTCCAACCCGCGGGCCGCATGTGGCCCAGTCGAGGGTTTTGTGCCTTTAGGTTGTTGCTGTAGTAAAAGTATCCTACAACTGTCCTTGTTTTAACAACCTTGAACTTGACATTTTTGATGCAGGTGGTCCTCAGTGGCACTTTATCACGTCTGTTGCCATTGCAGTTAGGATTCGAACATTTTCAGTATATTCGCTTAAGCCAAAGTTCGTTTGCTAAGATCACAGTAAGCCATGCAATGTCCGGCCCTCAATAATATATCATTCAATGTGCGGCCCTGGTCAGGATAGTGACATACTTTTTGGCTCAGTAAGCCATGTGGGTTGGACATAGCTGTCTTAAAAGGAACTTTTTTCACTCGCTGGCCGAGCATATTTAAACACCTGTGACTAAGGTAAGTAACTTAAATTTTATGTTTGAAAATTCTCAAAAAGCGGGCCGCGCAAAATGGTCACAGGGCCACATGATCTGCGTGTTTGAGACCCCTATTATATACCAAACTCATTTCGTTAATTTGAGGAAGAAACGCATTGAAATGCAGGACTCTCAAGAGAAACTGGCATCACTTAATTTAACCAGAAAACAATACGTAGACCAGACAACTAATGAAATATCTTTGCGGGAAAATGCGACCGGTACTTTGGAATTAGATTGCTATCAGAGATTAGATCGTTTTACATAAGTTTTACCGTTCGATCTTTTTTCAATTTCAGCGCAGGTAAAAGTTGGTTTAGAGTAGATGAAAGCGGCCCCGTAGCTGCGTGTTTGACTGCATCATTGTCACCTTGAAGTGGGGAAAGTTCGCCTTCAAGTACCTTTTACCGATTTAATCAATTTAAAGTTTGCTTGTCTCTTTTCTTCCGTAGTTACCACCAGGTAAAACTCAATGCACAAGCGGAGAACACCGAAATGAAGTTGGCATTTCCGACAATTTGTACACAATGAAGCTCAAATACACTTCAGCTCTTACTGTTTTTAAACTTGTCGTGACATTGTACAGATCTTCCGCGTCTTCATGAAATTCATTCAATAAATTTTTTTGTCCCAGATGTAGCTTTGTATCTTTCAACATGATACGAATAAGCCACTTTTGTTCGACAGCAGATGTCTGTTTGATCAACTTCATCAAAGTTTTCTTCATCTGCAACACACATTAAAAAATGAAGCAAAAACTGTCAAAATATAAAGGCAAATGCTAAAAAATTCCTAAAAGAGAATAGTGAATTTGGTTCTAGGAAAGTTGCCACCTCGACAGTTGTGAGTGAAAATACCGCGATGAACACTATTTCACACGCAGCCGGTATCGCGTGGTTGGCTTCGCGAAGAGGGGGGGTTTGGTTCGGAGGTTCAATTTCAATTTTCTGTGTTTGGCAGTAACAATGCTAGACACGAATTTCTTATACATGTTGAGTAAACACTCGACATGCCACGGGAAACACAAGCCAAGACGCGAACTCAGGTTGTCATTCAATGGTGCGAATAACTCGAGCGGCGGTCGGGGACATGTCACTTTACTTAGTTTCGCCAACGGGGTGTAAACGTGTTGTGGCTGACAGAAACTCGCAAAAAACATCGTTTTTGTGTTTGACCTTGGCAGTGAATGAGTATTATATGCTACAGATTTCAAATTAACAGATCGAAGAAAATTTTTGGCAGTTTTTGAAAACGTCGCCGCCAAGTTGATATCATTTTTACTGAACCTAATTTTCAGCACGCTCAACAAACTTTGTTTTTCAAAAAATTCTTAATAAAAAATGCTTAATAGAAACTATGATTTTTATCACTGTGTTCTAAGATGCAACGAAAATATGGCAACTTTTTACTCATAAAAACGATCAAAATACTTCACAACCTGCATCTGCATAGGCTTGAATTAATGTTCAGAACGGGATTTTCGTTTTTTCGCTTCGTTCAAAATCAGTTCCGATTGCTGGTGGAAAAACAAGGTTTCTCTGAAGTTTTTTTTTCAGTTTGTTTGAATGGAAACGTAAGCTAACTCTCTCAAGAAGTGTAAACTGAATCGTATAAGCAGTATAAAAACTGTAAAAACGAGTTTCCACAACTGACCAAATTTACCGGGCATCACTGTCTATCACAGAATGTAATGTCTTTAGTCACGTATAACCATCCACGTTTTACGTCGCTAGATGATAAAGGATTCAGTTTACACTTTTGGGAGTTAGCTTACCTTTCTATTCAAGCAAACTGGAAAAAAATTAATTTTTGCTTCAGCTTCACTGGTTGTTTTTCTGAAGCAAAACTTCATAGTGGTCATATGGCGTTTTATAACACATGATGCATATTACCTTGAACTCTCACAACCAACAAGCACAAGGTATCAGGCGACATTACGCAAGACCCACCACAGCTAAACATTCCCGGCGGTGGTAGACAAATTGATCCCGAGATTTCAACACAGCAAGCTATCTACAGCAGAGGTGATGGGTATCAACCCCATGCGTCAGTAAGCTCATGCCAGGTCTGGCACTCGAAGTATTTCAAAGAAACCCGAAAGAATGATGAGCGTGCAATCTTGAGTTAGTGCATTTCATCGGTTAAACGTATTAAAACTGCAAAATACTACGTTCGGAAAAAATTTTTTTGTTACTTTCCACCTTTGCACAGAAGACATATCGCGTGCGTCTTTACGAAAGCACAATCACATTCTCGGAGTTCAGAAGGGCAGTTTGGGTCACTGCCTTACACAACATTAATTTTACCAACAAAAATTCTAGCGCTCCATTCCGTCGCAGATTTTTCCTATAGAGCAAAACTTCACGCATGTCTTTATTCTTGTTTTGCCTTCAGTTTCAACAAGAGATAAAAACAGAACATGCGCATTTACAGGAGCAAAAATGCTGTGGTTTAAATTCAACGTAATTTCAACAGTTCCATTACGTTTCCTGAATGTTTTTTTCGTATGTGAACCTGCTGTAATGTTGTTTATCATGTTAACCTGCTTAAATAAAAAAACTCTTCACCTGCATGCAAATGCATGGTTTTTAATGAAATGCAAATGAGTGCCATGAAAATAGATTGGGAATCAATTCAAACCCAACAATTTTGAAGAGGGTCGACAACATGAATGGGCAGATTCTTGACTTGTGCAGTTTCAGCAGTCCTCAATGATGTGCTTTCACAGGCATCTGGTATACAAACGAAACGAAACGGGTAGTAGATCACTCTTACCAAATCTTTCTTGTTTTTCACGTTGCAGCTTGCAAGCTCATCAAGCAATTCGTTCACCTTCCCAACAGTCAGAGTTCCTTTGGCGACGCAGCGTTTTGAAAGTACGTGATGATGCGCAACTTCCGCAAAATCTCCTGGCAAAATACAGTAGTTTTGAACGTTTGCATGAAATTATGCAATTCCACAAAAAGATCACAGCCGAATTTATAATGAAAATGGGCTATGAAGCTCGACGCTACGTTTATAAATAGTCATAATTGACGATAGAAGTTATTAAGATGTCACAAAAATGGGCATGCAGGCAAGACAAATTTTAAAGCAAGCGTTCAATTTTTTCCGGATTCTGCAGGTGCGTTGTTTTAGTGATTTGAAGAAGCGATCAAATCACGAGACAGGCATTTTCAATTGACACATGCTAATTTATTTCGCTTATTGGTAAAAAAATTAAAAACGACTAATTCTAAACAATTGCCTACTACCGAGTCATCTCTGAAACCTCAAAGAAAAACTCGCATTCTGCTGTGCACGCAACCAAAATGACAAAGGGTATGACCACTGACTAGACCATGCGGCTGCTGACAATCCAATTCTAAACTTGCATGGGCAAAAAAGTGAGTCAGTGCTTTCTGTCAACGACTTTGGAAAAAAGAGAGTGCATTCAACACTGGTGTGGTGATATCATGATCATGCTCTCTTAGAGATTATCATTCTGGGCTTAAGAATAGGCATAGCCAGGGGGGCCTACGGGGTCATTCCCCCAATTTTTAGCACATTTAGTCATTTTGTGCTTTGAGAGGCGGTATCTCAAACAAAATAGTGTTATTTGCCTAAAATCAAACATTTTAGCCCTGCTGGGCTTGAGCCAGGGTGGGCAGAGAGAGGGCAAGTAAACCACGCAAACAGCGCAAAGGACATAGAAAGAACACATGAGGGAAGTAATCGACTAACGTGCGCACATTTGCATTAACATAACAGGCAAATGTTTAAACGCACTTTGTTCGAAGAAACACTACGGATTATTATATACCTACGGATTAGTTATTTTTAGGTCACTACACTAGTAAAGATCCAGTTTGATCCTTCAGACTATAAAGTAAGATGATGCGGATTGTTTGCGACGTTTCTCGTACTTCTACAAGTAACACCATGCCTGCCCAG
>JGI24021J15306_10002347_pt1 | contig 20301 bp, 11 predicted proteins | sample Ectturendosymbi1_FD_15306 | JGI IMG/M metagenome (IMG submission 15306)
CAAATTTTTGGATGATTTTTATTATCTTGATATTTGGCAATGTGCCAGATATTTTGTTGCAGCATTATTCAAGGAGTTAGCTTTAATTACCATTAGAAACGTGAGGTCACGAGTCTCGGTCTCGAACTTCCAGGTCTCGGTCTTGGTCCCGGCTTTTATGACAAAGTCTCGGTCTCGGTCTCTTCTCGAAATTTGAGCCAGGTCTCCGTCTCGGTCTCGGAGGTTATGGTCTCGACTACATCACTGATCTGCAGACAATATGAGGTGTGATTTAGCTAAGCTTGTGTGATTGTTTCATTCTATTTTTCAAGAGTTCCTAAGCCATTATGTAGTAAATGTGGAACAGAGCACACTATGCTGTGTTGTAGTTGACTGCATCGCCTAGAACTACTGAGGCAAGCACAAGAGAAAGATGGCAAAAAAAGATTTTGACAGACCTGTCAAAACATGCCAAAAGATCCAGTGGTTTTGTAAACATGGCCAGAAAGGCCGAAATCGCACGGTGAAAATTGTTTTTTTCAGTTTAAACTACAAGTCTTTACCGATTCAAAGCGGATTTCAACAACTCTCTAGCTCGATCCACTGGCGAGTGTTGTCCATATAGAGAAGGGGTTTGTTCCAACCGAAATTGAGGTTTGTGGGTGCAGAAATTTTCAACAATTTTTGTTTTTTTATCCATAAATTTGGCTGCAGATATGATAGAAAGCTATTCAAGGGCTCTAAAGACGCGGATTTTTGCCTAGTTTTCGCAAAAAACTTGAGCCAAAAGAATGGGTCAATGGGCTGGGGCCCAGGGCCAGGTAAAGGTGGCCAAAAAAATGCAAAAACACTCCCACTTGTGACGTTCTCCCAAGCAAACGCCAAACCAAAAAAATTTCTTTACTGATGTCAACTAGAAGATTTGCTGAATCCGTAGAGGGTTTGAACAGCTCTGTAGCTCTAGCGGCTGGCGATTTGTGGCCCAAAAAGGGCGAGTATATTGGCTCGCGCGGTCGTTAAAGTGTCAACTAACAGGAAAGCAACCAGCAGCAATAGAGCTCCATCGACGAGTTCACTCTACTACCACTAGGCTGCAATATCATTACATAGGCATAAGTGAACTACGATAATTCGCTTGTGGTGACTATCACAGTGACTGTAACTTATGGGCACCATCTAGCGGTGACCATTTATTTACATGTGGCGCCATCTACCTGCTGCCACAGCTGCTTGTTAACACGCCATTAAAAGTTCTTAAAGGTAGATAAAAGTAATATCAAATATATTGATTTGTGCAAAACCTATGGAAGTTTTTATGAGATTTTGGGAATTTTAAGTACCCTGTAAAAGGCGGAGCTTGTTTGCGGAGGTTTGATGACGTAACCGGAGTCGCTAAAACCGGTATTTTGCGTTGGGAAATGAGAACTAAACGGTAGTAAAAATAAATTTATTGCAAAAGGTGATGATACGCTACGGTAGAAGAAATCTATTCTGAAGTTTCATAATTTTTCCTTTTCTGAGTTCACAACGGTTCGTGGACCAAAAAAGGTTTCAGCACTTGTGAAAGTATAAATTTTTTAAACATCGCAAACTTCCCATACATTACATGTTTCCGTGAAGTTCGTATTCAGTTGCAATGAGAAAACATTTTTCCTTTGCATTTGTTCCTTTTTTTTCATTTGCAACTCTTTTTTTCCACTCCGGTTACGTCATCAAAGATCCGCTAACAAGATCCGCTAACAGGATCCGCCCCGACGGAGCTCCGTCTTTGACAGGCAACCGAAATTTTAAGCTCAACCTTTGGGAATTTCTAGGAAATAATTGTGGGAACCCTGTTTGTTAGGTGACAGCAATAGAAGCAAAAATTTGTATGAAACTGCAACATACAAATCTGATGCTGAAGACGGCAACAATCTGATGTTACCGAGACTAACCCCAGTGGCAACACTGATCATAGATACGAGACTTCGTCTGCCTGAAACACTCTTGAAAAGAATGAAATTTTAACTTTATCACGAAAATGGTTCGGCCAGGCTCACCACCAAATGTGAGTGAGCATCACCTCCTTTGCCAAGATCACCTACTGTAATAACTTGGAGGCCCTTGTGAATTTGAACTTCCCTTGCAACGTTAGAGCTTGGCTGTGAAACCCCCGCCACTGTTATAAGCACTGAACGTCAAATGCCAAAATTCTTGAATAATAGCCTACAGAGTAACCCCAGGCAAGTGGNAAGCTAACACAACGTGAGCATAGTATGCTGTTTCTGTCTCTAGGCATGGACTATGATAGTCCACTGGCTGTAAACTTTGCTCCACTGGTGCGATAACAATGCCAATGCAGTGTGAGTGTTGATTCTATTGTTGACATTTTGAGAGTGTATACAAACCATCTTCCTCAGAAGATAGGCAAGAAATAAAACAAAAGCGTACACATACTGCATTTCTGAAAAATTTTGGAGTAGTACACCAACAAAAGGTTTAAAAATGCTTTACAAATACCAACATTTTAAACTCTCTTCCAAGTTTTGAAAATTCCTGTGGTTTAAGTTCCAATAATTTACGAAATTTTTGATCAGATGGCCTGTGCAGCGCCGTCGCCAGCATGGAGGCCAGTGGTGCCTAGCCCTCCCATTCGAAATCGGTGTCCCTCATTTCACGTTTGGCCCCCTGGTTGCTACATACGTCCAATACTGTATTTTTAAAATGTGGCCCCTCCTTCTCATTTTTGGCCCCTCCTGATTTTTGGCCCTCCCTGCTGCTAAATCCTCGCGACGGGCCTGGGCCTGTCTCAAGATTGATTTTGTAATTAACTAGTAGGACTAAGAAAAAATAGAGTAAGACTTCTTATATAGGATTAGGGGTCATGATTAGAATGCAAAATTTCATATTTGTTCTTTGAAAGTTTCTGCAATATGTCAAAATTGTAATGCAATGTTTCATGTTTTTTGGGAGGGGCAAATGCTCCACCCCTGGTTGCGTGCCTGACTCTGACTGATGAAAGACTAATGTAACAAATCTGGCAATGATATCTAATCTATTGAAAGTGAAACTGCAAAAACATTAGCTATGACTGAGTTGATAAAAACATTTCGGTTTTTGAAAATTAAGAAAAAGTCATTTTCTTAGCTTGAAATTTAGCAAATGCTAAAGTATGTCTGTTATAGTCTGTTTGCTTTGAATGTTGTGTTGATGTTGGAGAAAGATGCTTTTGTAAACATTTTAAAAAATAAATATCAACGCCTTTAATTATATAAATCTTATGTGTTAAATGCAATATTGTGTCATTGGGAGCCCAAAAGTCGAAGCTTGGGGGAGTCCCAAACCAAGTAGTACCAGCCCTGGTCATAACACATCATGAGGTGTATTGATGTTAATTGGTAGTGGTACGCACAACTGGCACAAGCAATTGTAAGAGGTAAGAAGAAACAAACAATGCGCCACCAACTGCTGGGATTTCTCATTGTCCATGCAAACAAATGGGTGTATTAAGCTGAATTTTTTTGCATGGTTTGATAGAGAACTGCACCTATTTTTTCAGGTTACCTGCAAGTTTTGAAGTATTTCAACCTACAAGATTACTAGTCTGTGTAATGCAGCATAATCCAAAATATGTTCTATGCAGTATTGCTTTGTAGGAAAGAAAGTAATTATTTTGAAGGTTTTGTTGTGCAGCAGTTGTGAGCAGAGGCACTGACATAGAATACTAATTGATAATAATCAAACACCTACTCAGTACTGCGCTATGATCAAACATTTTGGTGTTATTGTGTTATTCGAGTTCTCCTGTGGTGTGGACCATGAGTCCAGGGTTTTTTAAGGCATTTTAGGGACCCGATTCGGGTCCCTAGAATCAGCAAAAACTAGCACCGGGTCCCTAGAATCAGAGAAAATCGGGTCCCTAGAATCAGAGAAATCNGGTCCTCACAGGTCTATACCGGGTACCTATCATTTTCCTTAAAAAAAANCCTGCGTGAGTCTGACACAAAAGAAATACTCTTATTATAACTATGAATAGAGTTGTGAGTATTACTTTTATATTTTTCATGTGGATATCTACAGGGTATCCCAACTTAAATGGTCAAACTTGCACATGATGTTTAAGGCTAATTCCCTGAATACAGTAATTTCAAAAATAAAGTTATTTGCAATGGGTTTCATTACATGCAGTGTTTTATCCTGCAGCTTAAATGTTTTTTTGTTTCTGCAGTAGGTGCTTGACAACTTTGTTGCCTCACTTAATTTGTGGAATGGTCCTTTTGACTCAAAGTGAAACGGAAGACTTTGCTCTGAGAGCTAGTATCAACAATGCAAGAAATGTTTCACTTATTTTGAAAGCAGTTCATTTTAAGGATGTATGTTCAAATGGATGCTTCTCATTTAACATTGTGTGTGGAAATTTAAAAAGCTTGTGCTATGTAGGATGTTCATTCAAAGAGTAGTTTTCTTTGTGAAGTAGCTGGTTCTCAAGCAGTTTTAAACTTGGGAAAGCAATCTTGTATATGAAGCAGACGTAACATCTGATATATATTGTGTTGCCAATCTAGGTGACATTTGAAAAGTGACATATAGAGTTTAGTTTGAAGTTAGAATTATATAAATATATTAAGCCCCAATAGGAATTGATTTTTAGTCTTAACAAGATCTTGACAGGAAATTATTTGCTGCATGAGCTAAATCTGATGTAACCACTTTCATGCACCTTGCACAGAACTGTGTGGCATATTTTACACTAGGGATCCATCATAAGTCTATTCCATCTGGAATTGTTCATAGTTCAATTAGGAAATCACTCATGGTAATATGACATAATGGTTGATGGATCGAACACTCAAACTTTCAGTTGGGTGGCAGACATTATGACATTCTGGCAGACATTATGACACTCTATTTCATTTTCTTAAATGTTTTTATGCATATTGTCTGTACAGAAAAGGATTCCAAGTAACTTTGTACTGTATAGTTACTTCAGTAATCAAATTTGAACGAACCACGTTAGCTACTGAGTTTGTCTGAGTTTGTACTTGATGTTGAGTTGATCACAGCTGTGCAAAACTATATGTGAATTATATAAAAACCGTTTAATTTGTAGACTGCAACTGTTTTTGCCACAACAAATGGTTTGAAGATCACAGTTGAAGATGCTAAATGCATACAAGGAAATGCGTTTATTCAAGAGCAAGTTTTTCAAGTATGTGCTGCAATGTATGTCTCCACTGCTGCTTATATTGTTAACTTTACAGCAGTTAACTGTTGTGCTGTAAACGGATGCAAACACTATTTATGTTTTCTGTAGTTTGCAAAAAATAGATTTTTATATGTTCACCATACTGTAGTGTAGATGTGTACTTTTCTTATTCAAGGTGAAAGCTCATAGTTAAGACCAAGAGGTTTTACCTCAACCAGAAGTAAAAGTTTTTGCTGTTTGTAGGAACACTTTACTTCAAAGTGGTCAGCACTTGTACAAAGCTTTGCAAATATTCTTTCTAGGACCAGGTGCAGTTCTTCTGGTTTGCTGCTTTTGTACCAAGGATGCGATTATCTCTTGTCAGGTACCTAACAGGGTTTGAGAAAAATTAACAATTTTAAATTGCTGTGTCCCGATTGAATTGGCTGAATGTGGGATGCCTTGGATAAATCAAAATATGATTCTCAATTACCTGTCTTTTGCAGGAGTATGAAATACGTGAAGAATCCATAAATTTTTGCATAAACCTGGATATCCTGCAGGAATGTTTGAGTATATTTGGAAGTAACAACCCCTCTTCAACAGCTTTAAGAATGATGTACAGAGGATATGGGTCTCCGCTAATTCTCACGTATGTTCAACTGCTTCCTTTAAGCTTTTGAAAGATGTTTTGTGTCTATTTTTGCATATAATTTGTGGTTAACCTTTTCTCTTTTACTCAGTAATCAGTGTGTAGTCATGGGCGTCGGAAGGGGGGCCTGGGTCTCCTGGATTTAGAAAATTCCATCAAAATTAGGTTGTTTTCTTAATTTCAAGTGAGAAAAAACAAATTTAAGCTCTTTTGCCCTCCCCGTAGAAAATGTTTTGGAAAATCCACTAGTGGCCACCCCCTGGAAAAATCCTTCCAACGCCCATGTGTTTAAGTGAGGCATGGTGTCTACAACAGAAGATGATCACTGGGAGATAGCCACAGGAAAGCATCAGTATACACACTTCCTATCACCCACTGAGTGTGAGGAAAGGTGTAGCCAACACATCGGGACCAGGTTCATCTACAGGAGCTGTTATATCTGCTTATATGTTGCTCATACCCGGATTGATTGCATTGCTGAAGAGCTCTGTCTGCCCTTGAAAAGAAAATTTCATTAACAGCTAGAGCAGTGCCAGAAGTCACCACTCCGGGCCAGAGTGGACTTGGTTAGAGGGTTTCCAGTTTTCCACGAAATGCAGAAGTCCCAAACAGCAGCCCCATAACATGGTCCACATCACTTTTTTGTCTAACCCTTGTGATATGGACCTTGTGGATGAACCAAATGAACAAAAAAAATAAATGCCCAGCTACAGTTGAGCGTCATATCCAAGACTCATGGCTGTATAACTTAGTGACTGTAATATGTTGTAGCAAGTTTGTGGCACCCTCGTGTCGCTGTCTCAAGAATTTGTGAGTATGTTGTAGAATTTGATCAATTACAATTTCTAATTGAGATGAATGCAATTGTAATTACGCAATTTTTAAAAACAACTTCATGGAACTTGAACAAAATACGCAAAAAAGTAGTGAAACACACTTGTGAAACACTCGCCACATAATGACACAGAGTTTTACCCAAGTCAGCNAGATATCTCAAGAAGATGTGCTGTGTGTAAAAAAGAGCGTTTTTTTCGCTTTTATTCCTAGTTTTGCAGCGTTCGCCCGAGTTTTTTTTGTGTTTAGCTTGGAGTGATGTTTAGTTTGGGTTTGGAGTGATGTTTAGTTTGGGTTTGAGGACTAGTTTTGCTGAGCTATGGATTATATTCACCTGCAAAATGTCGCCGAGAAATACAACTGATTTGTCGCTCGATGGCTGTAAGACTTTGTTACAGTACCAGAGTCCATATATTTCCACACTTCATGCTATGGTGTGCGAAATGCATGCCAGTAAAGTCTTCTGAAACTGATTCAAATTTAAAATTTTAATTTTGTAATTTACTTTTGCGATTTATAGTTAACTACATAGCTAGGAGTAATTTTAATTCTGTTTTAATGCCTTTAGTTTAGTACAGAGTAATTGTAACTAACTGAAAAAAATTAAAAACGTTATTGTGGACATAAACTGAACTAAGTCAATGCAACTGATCCAACTCTGGTGTTTAGTAAGGTGGGAAAACTTTTCTCTGTATATTGCGCGAAAGCACTAGCAGTTATTTGATACCCTGTTCCAGAGTGTGTGCACCGAATTTCCTTGCAAATCACAACGAAAGCGGTAAAAAAACAATAGTTATATTCTTTGCCAGCGCAATGATCAGGACATGGCGAAAAAGCACAGGTTATTTTGTGAAGTGCAGAACCGCAGCAAAAAGAACGTGGTGTGTTTGAACTAAGCATTACTATAGTAAAAATAATAAAATCAGCACAGTTCCACCATTTTGTCCTCTGTTGTCATCGCTTTATTCGGTTGCGCCGTCTTTTCGCTGAAGTTTGTTATTGTTTGTCATCATATTTAACGCTGAGAACTAATGTTTAGAATAGAGTTTGATTGGTTTTATTTGAGGAATTAGTTACTTGGACTTTACAAAATGTACTTTTGTTATTTGTGAAGTTTACACAATAAAAAGCTATCTTGTTTTGCTCGGTACGAACGTCTGGTAATCACACATCATTCGTTTGCGGTGATCGCACCAAGAGGTCCGCAGCCTCGTTCTCTACCAGATGTGTTTGTGGTTTTGTTTTGATTCAAAACTTTAACAGTCTTGCTATCGTGGAGTTCGCTGTGTTGTTTACAGACTGGAAGAAGACGGTGTGGTCACGGACTGTAGCATCAAAACGCAAGAACCCGACCAGACTCTTGATTTTGAATTTTCAGCTGCCAGCGTTGTCAACAAAGTGATCGTGAAGGTTTGGAAGTCACGTTGTTGTGAACGAAACGAACAGACTCGAATCACCAGCGCTTCACTCAGGACAAGATAAAAATGAACTAACATTTGCTTAAATATATTTGGTTAAAAAGCATGCAGTGACTTTGTCATTAACGGGGTTAAAAGTCAAAAGTATACAGTAGACTTTCGAAAGCAACATATGATGCTGTTCTTCAGGCTGTCAGTTGCTTGCCTTTTGAAGTTCTGTGATAAGTGATCTGTAGGTCAGACTGTGTTTTTAAGCGACTGATCGCTGCTATTCGATTGGTTGATTTTTTCCAGGCGGAATGTTTGAAAGACGCCTTCAACGAACTTGACATCACCAGCGAGGTCCTGCAAATAGTGATGTCACCAGAGCCTCCCCACTTCAGGCTTGCAACATTCGGAACACTCGGACAGACTCACGTTAGTTTTCTCTGCAATGTTTTTTCAGTTGGAAGTTTTCCGACAAGATTTAACCGTGAAATGTAAATTAAAACGTGGATTTTAAATTTTTTATGGAAAAGAACTTTTTCTTACTTTTCAAAGCAAAGCTTTTCTGACGTAATCATTCTCTCAACGAGACGACCATCACAGCTTTGAATGACCGTTGCAGTCATGGACGTCGGAAGGATTTTTCCAGGGGGCGCAATGGTGGATTTTTTCAGGGGGTAGCCAAAAGGATATTTCCAGGGGAGGGGCAAAGTGGTGAAAGTTCATTTTACTCACTTTTTTTGCTGAGAATTTGTAAGGAAGATGTCAAATTAAAAAATCAGGGAGAACCAAGGCCCCCTTTCCCCCCCTTCTGATACCGATGATTGTTTCATCATAAAGCCTTTCATCAAAGTACGATTGAGAAACATCGCTTTCTTTTCTCCCATCGAGCAACTTTTGGGGTCAAATTTAACTGAAACACAACGCTAACTTTTCTTCGCACAGAACGACATCCCGAAGACATCGAGTATGGTCGAGTACTTTGAAAGTAGTCGCACTCAGTCGAACAAGTACAGACTGGTGCTGATGAAGCCCTCAGTGAAAGCCGTAAACCTTGCCAGCAAGGTAAGTCTAGTGGCGAGTGCTTCGTTGTTTGCTTCAACAACAAGCACATCCATCGGCTTTACGCATGTTAAAAAAAACTGTGGGGTGTTTATAAGAATCCGGCTTTGGTTTTGCCAACTTACACTATTTTGTACTGCGGCAGAATAACGCGCTCTTAGACGTTCTATTATTACGTCACCAACACCCTTTGTTGTACCGACGCTGAACAGCGCATTGTTGTTATCGCAGCGAGTGGTCATAACAACCGCTTCGTTCTTCTCCTGCTTGAAACAGGGCTGTGGGCTCAAATGTTCCAGCTCCACGCACCTAAATTTATGGCTCAGGCTCCAGAACGATTTGTTTCATTGAAAACTAAAAACCGTTGTATTATTTGTACAACTCGCTTGCCCCACAAACTATGTTTGTGGAACCGGAACCCAAACTTCAGGCTCCGGCTCCACCATCTAAATGTTTTGGCTCGGCTCCAAAATTGCTTCATCTCCGGCTTTGCAGCCCTGGTTTAAAGTGAGGTCTGAAAACGATGATAATCAGTGGTTAGGTTCAAATTCGCATTGTTTGATTTCAACGGTTTGTGTGCGAAGGACCGCATTTTACCCCTTTACCCGGCTACTTTGCTGCGTCACAGTTAAGTTTGTTTCGTCACAGTCCAGTTTTATTTCAAGGTGTGTGTTCGAATGGACCACCGCGGTTTCCTCTCGCTCCAATACATGATCAAGAACGAGAATGGCCAGATATGCTTTGTCGAGTATTACTGCTGCCCTGACGAAGAGTTCGATGACGATGACGAAAGCCAAGCGTCACTTCCGGCATGAACGCAATGACGACGCGTTTCGCGAAGTTGCTCCCAGGGAAGTTCCCACGCCTGGGTCGCTCGACCCCTGACGTGGTTGGATGGGGGGAGGGCGTCGCCCCACCGCTTTTCGTTGTTGACTTCGCCATCAATAGTTTGTTGCAAACTCTGACGACGTTGTTCGATTGAAGCAGCGAAGATAGAGAATGTTGCTGATACTCAGCGATCCGTGAAAGATTCTGTTTCAACCGAAATGTATGAAAAAAATGTTCGCGGAAGTTTCAAGTGTTAATGTAAAAACTAGGACCGGTATGTTTTTATTTGTTGTCGCCTCAACTCTGGCCGGGGTTGGTCCAAGATGTGGTTCCTGAGCTGGAGCCTCCACGATAAGCCGCGATGGAAACGAGATCAGGCTTGGAATGGTCGCTTGGGATATTTTTTACGATGCTTTTTATATATTTTTTTCTTTATTTGTTGCACAATTTCAAAACCTCTGCCAGGCGTTTGTGACGTATATGTTGTCGTAATGATACTATCCCCGGTTATGTTTGAAATGGGGGGATGGGAGATGTTGCAGTTGCCACGTGAGGAAAACGGGGGGTTTTTCGAGCATTCTCACACGGACGCAAGTTGTATTTAACTGTTAGAAAAGATTTTCCACGGAACGAAGCCAAAGTGTGGAAGAAGAACTCTCAGTGATGTGGGGGTTGTGGATGAATGATACACTGGAATCGATTCGAGTCCGTTAGTCCTCTCAATTGCCCGTAGTTCAGCCTAACGCAGTGGTTCCAAACCTTTTTTCTACCACGCCTCCCTCAAGTAATTGTCATTTATTTCAACCCCCCCCCGATGTTTAATACGTTTTAAAAGCAAATCTATTTATTGGTAACTTCAATGATCAAACTTACCACGTTGTAGAGCGCGTGAGGGCTCGCGCCCCCCTGGAGATTTATTGATTCCTCCGGTTGCAACCACTGGTCCATCGCAAGTCGACCTGCTGAGAATATTGTTAAAGTAGGTCTACGTCCACAAACCTCGCATCCAATGACACGACCCTCGACATAATGGTTTTGTTCATGTGTCGGAGGAGAATGGGCGGAGTTGACACGCAGCACTTCTCTCCGATTCACTAATTAGTGCAAAGCTTGCAAGGTGTGAAGAACAATGCCAGCTATCAAGAAGAAACGATATTTTCAAAATCGTAGTTGTCGTTAAGTATAGCCGATCGGGTTTTTGGGTACTCGTGCATTTTTAATAAAATGCTCGGTAATTTTTTTCATCCGTCAGAGCGATGTATAAAATGTTCAGACACGAGAAACTCTACCCAAATGCACTGGTTATCCTTTCAAGTATCATTTGACTGATGCTACTGCACTGAAATTTCGTTATATAATTCCAAAACTGCCTTCCAGTTTTGTCACTTCGAACAATACTGTGGAATGTTTTTTGTTGTCGTGTTATGCACTCCTCTCATTTTTGGATTCATGAAAACGTCAACCTGTGTTTTGTGAAACTTCTCAGAGCATACAGCGAAGTTTATGGAATTATCGTTTATTTTTTCGTTTTCTTCTTTTTTGCTTTTTTCTTCTGATCCTCTTCACTTTCCCCTCCGATCGGTTCCCGGTACACGTTACCCGGTACATTAGAGAAGTAGGAAAAGATGTAAGGTCTGTAGAAACAAAGGTAGGGCGCGCTCGTAGACACTGTATTGCAGGGGGAGACACGAAGCGCAAAATACCGTTTTTATTATTCGCCATTTTAAAAGTGGTTATTTTTGTCAAATATGGATTCTGTGAAATCACAGCGCTTCTTCCTGCAACCAAATTGTTGAACGAACACCAGCAATTTTTGCGCCACTGATGGACCAGCAGGCAACCAACCAGCTGGTATTTTCGGGGGGGAGATGGTTGCAACTTGATGTTGTACCTGACAGCTAAATATGTTTCTGAAAATTTCCAGGGGGATCAAAAATCCCCGGTTGTGGCCTTGGCCTTTGGTGACACACGGTCTTGTCCAGGGTTGGGCAAACTACGGCCTGCTGAACATTTGTTCGGCCATCGTATGCACAATGCACGCATGTAGTAGTTTTTGTGCTGATTAAATGTTATTGACTTGCCACAAGTCACTTCTCGAAAAACCTGCAGTGTGATAGTCGAGTGCAAAGTGATCTTAACACGCAAAATGTTATTATATAAAGAGTACAGTAGTAAAACTTGTAGGGAGGTGGCCGTTCGCTGGGTGCTGACAGAACAATGTGGCCTCACTGATAAACTTTGCCCACCCCTGGACTAGACGGTTGCAGTAAATCTCAAGATCAGCATTCTAATGCCTTCCATGCATCTCTGGTGACTCTTATACGTAAACGAAAGCGTTTCCAATGACGGGCCAAAGCCCGGTGCAAAAGGGGTAATTTCTCAGCAGCATACCCTTATCAGTCAAGGGGTTTAATATCGCATGGCGCTTTTGCGATGGATCGTACTGTCAGTGACGGTCTTCTATTGGAGGTTGTTTAGATCAGTGCTCTTCAACAGGGGTTCCGTGAGGCTTCCTTGTATTTCAGGAGAAATGTTTTTTTGCTGCAGTATGTTGATGAAATTTTTTAGGTCACCGTGCCGCATTTAGACAGGAGGCTGAGTGCAGATTGCGGAACAAGAAATTTTGAGAGTGGCTGAGTCATTTGTGCAAGAAAGATATTGTTGCATCGTAGTTTACGATGTACGGTTCAGAGTAGACTGAGTCACTGACTAGAGCTGCTGTTCAACCTAATGTGGGAATAAAGCAAAAACAGTGTGAACCCTAACTTTTTACTATTTAGTTAAGCCAGATGAAGCAAAATAGCATATTTTCTATGTGAAGCGAAATAATAACAACAGCGAAGGTGTGGACGGCAATGAGCAATGTAGCTCAAATGTAAAAGAGGCACATAATCCGAAGCAGACCAAATGTAACAAAATTACCAAAGTTTGAAAATGGGACGACACATATATTAAATACGGGTTCTTTGTGCCAGATGACCAAATTCCGAATGTAGCAGATAAATTCCATAAATCAAGAACAACCGCGTCATTAGTTCTTGCTTTTTAACTTCTGTAATAACTTTTTATTTGTTGAAGTGTCTCGTAACGAAATATTTGATTTTCTTACAAGTAATTCGTGTTTTTAAATTTTTGTTAATGGGATTTCCATGGCATACGCGAAAGTATATCAGGGGTTCCACGATAACAAAACGGTTGAAGAGCACTGGCTTAGATAGAGTGGCGTGAAGAGGTCTGGTGATGCTCGGGCCAGTTACTTCATTTTATCCCCCCTACCAAATTCTACTTTAGTACAAGGAATGTGAGAAATACAGGCGTTTGAAGTAGGTAAAAACCAGTGTTGACAAAGAACTGTCGAAACATTAAATCATGCAGCAAGTGTTAGTAGCCTTACAATAAGAAAAGCATCTCGTCACAGCATCTCAATTTTTTGTAATTTCACCTTTGGATGCCCGGTGTCAAGCGAAATTTCTGACCTATTAAATTTTTTAGTTATTTTGCTTCTCTGAGCAAAGGAATGAAGTTTGACGGTTGTGTTGTGTACATTAAAACTGTGGTTAGATGTCAGATACCCACAACAAGCTACAGTACGGGAATGACTATGACCACTGAAAAATATTGGAGTTCATCTTAGACCTCAATTATTATTCTTTTTCTAATCCTAACATAAACCGTAACCCGATACACTTACCTAAACACTAAACCCTACGTCCTAATCATCAATTTTCTTAGCGTCTGTCTATGGAAAGAGATCCTTTCTCAGCAAAGAATCAGACACTTTAAGATCTCACAGAGTATATATTTTGCCTACGATGTAGGCATCATCAGCTCTTATTCAAATAGTTTTCTCAGCATATTTGATATGCATGATATTACTCTGTGCATGTTAACATGGCGTGAAGTCAGAAATTTCGCGTGATACTGGGACGTTCGCCCCCCCCCCTCTGCACACCCCAGTTCAGATACCAAACGTACGACGTCAACATACTCTTGAGTCTGCCGAGCTAGATTTGAAATCTTGCTGAGAGATTGAATCTTAACCTGTCAGTGGCTTGTGCTTCGAAACCTGACTTATGTGAAACGGTCGCTGGAGTTAAAACATCTTGTGTTGAATAATATGTTGATGTCTGCAGCAAATTCGATGAAGAAGACGCTTATTCTGACACTTCGAATAATTCATTAACATTTTTTGAAGAGCGCTTGTGGTCATTGTAGCACAAGGGTAGGGTGGTGTCATTCTCAAAAGTGCTGCAATGAAAGTTTTTGACGTGAAGAGAAAAAAGTTAAGTGGAATAGTTAGGGTTGGTAAACAAAGCGGCATTTACGCCTCAACATGTAGATCAAGGCTATACAGAAAATCGCTACGAGGTAGTGGTGTGCAAAAGAATAGCAATATGCAATGAATTGATAAATTTGCTGTTTCTAACCTTGATCGCCAACAACTAATATTTATCAAATAATTTTTCGGAAATGTGCTTTCTAAAGTACGCTCGTGATGGCAATCGCATCTGACGCGCTGAACATTGTTCTACAACCACCAGCAGAACTAGGCCACAATCTAAAGATTACCATAAGAAAAAATCTCCACCTGTTCAGCATTTGATTGAGTCGCAAACACAAGGCTTGATTTTGCAGTTCCTGCCAATATGCCGCTTTCGCCACCGAAGCAGCCACAAGGTCAAAGTCGTCAGCGTCCTTTTTAGATTTGTTCTCTTCTGCACAAAGCGCGTTTATGTGTAAGCAAAGTAGTAAAACTTTCTCCCTAAGATTAATCGGTCAAATACGAGGAACCTCTTGGAAGAGTCCTGAATATTGGCCGATATGGTGACAAAATGGATCAAGAGGCCACAGAAGTTAAAGATCCAAATTTTAAGCAGATAGCCTTCTGTGTAACGCAATAAGGACATTGCTGCTTATAGTGCTTGGAATTTAGCGACAAGATTTTGCAATTCGATTTGATTTTTGAGATCAGATTAACATGTTTCATGTGCTCGCAGGCATGAGCGCCGGGTGGATTTTTTTTCCAGGGGGGCAATAGTGGATTTTTTCAAGAGTAACCAAAAATATTTTTCCAGGAAGGGCTAACCCGGGCCGCAACCAGCTGATAGTTTCAAGGAGGCCAAAATGATAGTAACTTAGGTGGGGAAACGTTCATCAAAACAAGGTTACGATTTGCTATTCTCAATATAGTCGAGAGTTCCTTCTGTTGATAAATTCACAAAAAATGACCGCCAGGAACGTTTATTTTAGGGCTACAGGAAGAAAAACAGTGGGTCTTTCTTCAAGCGAGTTGGTGGGACAACATACCCCTCCACTCGTAATGTGCTTGTCGGAAGTTTAACACTTGCAGAAGACATAACACAACACAAGAAAGCCTTCATCAAAAGAGCTTCGAGTTTAGTGTGAATTCTATTCCCCAGTGTCTGTTTTTTTCTAAATTGCCTTCAGTAAGTTAGCAACTGTCTTATTGGTTGCTTCATGTACAGCCTATTCGCTTGACATTGCCATACAGCAATCTGCAATTTGATTCATCCTGATATTGTGCCTTACCCTCGTGCTTGAGCGAGCAACGTTTTTTGCAAGATCTTTCCCCTTCTTGGAACTTTATCCTGAATTCTCGTTTTATACGTATTGGAAACTCCGAAGTAAACGTTTGTCGATAATTTAAACGTTTTGCTCTTTTCTACGAATAGCCAACAAAGCAGAACCGTCGCCAAAAAATTTTCAATAGGGGGTTTTTGCATTTCTGCGAGGGTCTTTGGGTTTGTTCGGGGGGGCTTGAAACCCATAAAGTAACAAAAACTCAACTGATTTATAGAGTTTCATATTTCAATTTGGGGGGCTCGGAGCTTCGTTTGGGGGTCTAAGCCTCCAAAAGGCCCCCGTGGCGACGGGACTGCTGCAAAGAACAGCCACTTCAGGCGTGAAACTTTCTTTAACAGTACCTTGCACAATCGGCGCCGTTTCTGGAAAAGTACCAATCAGTCTAACAGGAAAGCAACGACAAGTCGTTAAACCTATTGCTCTTTCAACGTTCTGATGACGTTTTTCATACAATCTTTCGTCCCGTTCTCATTTCTTACTTCTTGATAATTGCCGCAAGGTGGTATCATGCCGCTATCTGGCAATATTAATTTTGGTGTGCATCAGGCTACTGCCGAGCTGAGGCAAGCTTGTGCCAGTCATACAAGCATATAATATCAACCTAAAGCGTGTATTACTGAAAGCACATATTAATTAGCAAATAGGTTTCAAGTAAGTCAGTAGTTTCCATGAAAGTGATTTTGAAAAAATTGTTGATCGATTCGACTCAATCACCTTTGTGGAGATTGATTGCTCAAACACAGATATGTTCAAGTCCGGACCATCGCAACGTCACGACAGCAGAGCCCAGTCGGCTGATTCCTCGAAAGCTTGCAGCAAACCTAGAGCGTGTAGCTACAAAGCAAAGATTTCTGCGGCACAGTGAAGTTTTATAAAACATCCGGAAATTGAATGGTAGTACAGTATTTTATCAAACTCTTCTGGTTCTCAGGCAATGAAAAAGGTTAATTTTGAAAATTTATTTGCTTGTTTGCTTTAGATAAAAGGTCCATATTATATTAAATAAAATAACATACGGGTACAAAAATGCTTATACAACAACGGATTACTGGTTACAAGCGTTGTTTGGGATACGTAATCGAAGTAAACTACAGTCTGTTCAGTCACTCACAATAGTTATGAAAAGATTTTCAGTTGTAATAAAATGTGATGTATTTTTTGCCCGCAGACTCGAAGTCCACAGAACAAACACATAATTTCTGCACAACGCAGGTTGATAAAAACATATCAAACAGAACGTTTTACAACGGCAATTGGTTGATTGATTTATTGTTTCGTTCATATGACTCATCTAATAAACAGAACAATACAAAGAGCCATCATGCAAAAGAGTAGCCGGCTGTCGGTACAAATTAGATTAAATGAAAACAGTGGCAAAATAACTTGTCGATCTCACAAAGACTCACTGTGTCAAGAGCGGCGGTGTCTGACCCATTATATCAATTACTGTCTTTCACTTCGGTCTAGCTTTACCATCTTGTGGTGAAGTCATGCCTTATTGCCAATGGCTCTTAGTAGCTTTTGGTCACTCAACATATTATTATTATAACCTAGTGAAGTAAAACAGTAGCCATTTTCACCTCACTCACTATTGTCTGCAGAGGTGGTGACATCACCATTTGATGCATTTTTTGTCTGTTTTGCTTTGTCCTTCTTATCCTTCTTGCCTTTCTTCGGTTTTGCCATTTGAATCCATCGAAAACTTTGGTTTTAACAAGGTGCATGATACGTAAAACATATCGCCAACTTGAACCTTGAATCAGCCTTTGGGCATTATGACGAAATAATGCTTGTACTAAATTGCAAACAGTTACTAGCAAACCCTAGCGCTCCGAAAATCTGGTGTGAAGCTTGAGCAATAAAATGCTGCTGTTTTACAGCCTCGTATACAATTTCTAACAAACATGCAGTCACAAAAGAAGTGAGATTGGTAATGACTGTGAAGCAGTCGTCAACTCAAACATTCTTACCTTTTTTCTCCAGGTGAAGGCCACATCCGAACATTCAAAACGGGTAAGAAAAAAAAAAGCTTCACATACGAAGACAAAAACTTTTCGCCTGGCACACGTTTGTTGTGGAAATGGTCAAACTCAGTCAGTTTGGCGGCAGGGAGAGCGACGTTGACTCCTTCGTTCTAATTTTTTCCTCTTCAATGCAAGAATACCTTCGGCCAAACAAGCAATTAACAAGAACGTTGTTCATTCTGCCACTCATGTTTTTCGCAGCAGCTGCCTTCAGGTTTGATTTCAAACAAGTCAAGTCTCTGTTCTGGTGATTACTTTTATTTCGCTCAGTTGCCGACGTTTCGTCCACCCAGTCAGGTGGGTTTCCTCAGGGCAGACCGATTTCAAGTTCATTCCACAAACCTGTATTGTCTTCACGGGAAGTCCCCAGGTATGACGTAACGCCGTCTAACGTCTGGCATTGGGCCAAACACGGCCACACAGCACTTTCATGGAATGAGATATGAACCTTTCTGGCAGCGTGTCAAACAAAAACTCCGGTCACGTGCTATCGCTGAGCAGAAAGCGAATTGACATTGAAGAATGCCACCGGATCAGGTAAACGTATCCGTAGCCAGCAGAGCGTGACGGCAAAAGAAAAAAAGGGCACGACTCTGTTAAGAGAGCTGCGGCGTGAAGGGCTATCAAATTCGCTCTCGCGTATTCCGTGCCTCTCAGGAAATATAAACAGTACGATCTGGCCTGGTTTGCTAAGTCGCTCGCGGTTGTTCGTAAAAAAACGATTACGGAGATCCAGAGGGAACTGAACAGCAACGAGAACAAAATCGAAAAGTGCTTTTCTTATTGAAAGTGATTGAGAGAGAAGCGGGAACGCTTGCGGCGCTGTGGCAAAACAACATATTTGCTCAGGAGTAACTTCCCGCTTCGGTAGCCACGCGTTAACAGAATAGGTATCTTCATTTCAAAGTTTAGTTATTGCGGAAAACGCAAGGTTGTCGTTTCGCGCCCGGGAGCGAAGTTTAAAGCCAGGTTTTAGAACAAGTTTGACCTGCAGTTTACAGGACGAAATGTCGAATTTCGCTTTTCAGCTCTTGAAAAGGAGGTGCTTCTGAAAAAATAAATTTCAATCTTAACCCAATATAGTAGTACCCAGACGATGATGATAGTTGGCGATGACGATTTCATTCGATTTACGCTCATTATTTGCAATTTTACAAGCTCAAACGGAGGAAGGGGGGATGTTGAAAACAGCTACGAGGAATTTCGAGTCGACCTTTGTAAAGTTTATCACCCACATCAGTTTAGAAAAAGAGAAAATAAAAAGAAAATAAACAATCTCAAGCAGAAATCTGCAGTGAAAGATACAAGAATTCGCTACCAACGAGCTTAGCTTAATATCATCCAAATAAAAATCAAAGACTGTGACAGAAGTATTTCAAAATTTTACATCCACAATCTTCAGGTTAGGTGGCAAGCACGTGTAATTTACAGCAACTAAGTTGACGAATGCCTCCAAGTCAGCAAGTTGAACCTAAACTAGAATGCTTCTCGTCATAAAATGCTATTTAAAGAGACTGCATGAAATTCTGGTTAAAGAGGCTTCATGTTAATAATTGATGATGAAAGAATGAAAGCCAAAAGCAATACAAGCAGACGGAGAAGTTCTTCAAAGAAGGAAATCAACTTGCTGCTGGTCTGAGCACCGTGGTCTGGTCGGGAAACAAGGGTCTGCTTTGAAAACTTCTCTCGTTGTTCAAATTACTGTCTTGGGCTTTCCCCAGACCAGCGGCTGCCGGTAAAATCAACTTAATTAAGCATGTTGCTGAACTTCTTCAAAAAAAGATGATTTAATATTTTCTATTTAAAAATTCGGAAATGTAGGGTCAGGAGCTGTTTCTAAATCAAATTCGTTCTCTTTATCATGAAACACCCGCCACCAGAGTGAGACCAAAGCAGGTTGTGTTGCTTCCAGTAACCCGGACGATAAAAAACCCCAGGATGCCGCGACTATCATGCGCAAGTGAGATCACCGGGATGTGGATGAGGTTAGCAAGGTCTTAGCGCTCGCTGCGTGACAGCTTTCGCTTTTGTCTCTCCGCAAACAAGAAAATTAAAAAACACAGGAAATTTGAATAGTGCAAACATTAACGAACATAAAGACAGGCGCTAGAATTTGCCGAAGGTTATTGCAGTGGAATAGTTATTGTCTGAGCTTTGCTATCGTTTAAAAATTCATGACGTGAAGATGGAAACTTTTACGGAAGAATGGACAAACGCAAGTTTACACTTAAAGCGGGGAAGCACGTTTCGTAAGCAACAGACATCAGTGAAAGTTCATTGGCCCCTATCCTCTTTAATTCATGGAAAAGCTTCTCCTGTCGAGCGTGTTGTGGCTGCTGTGGCCCATACATCTGTTTTGACGTCAGTGTGAAGAAGAAAGACAATTTATTTGTAGTAAAAAAACTCAGCTAGCATTAAGGGCTGCTGGAATGCTGAAGGAGGCGGTGAAACTCTGAGATTGAAACACGAATCATTGGTTTTTGAAATATGAAAACACCAGTGGAGTGTAGAGCTCGACGTAAAACCGGTTCACTTACATGCAAATGTCCAGTCATTGCAATCGATCAATTTTGATTACTTCGCTTTTAGTCATTTTTCACGCGTATGGCCCGCTGCTTATTCTTGTTTTGAAGTTGCAAAAACTCGACCTTGGGAAAGTGAGTTTTGGCGTGAAGTAGGAGATTCATCCCAAAGCTTTTCGTCTGACACTCTTCAGGGGATATCGTCAGAATGAAGTGGAGATACTACCGA
>JGI24021J15306_10002348_pt1 | contig 20300 bp, 15 predicted proteins | sample Ectturendosymbi1_FD_15306 | JGI IMG/M metagenome (IMG submission 15306)
AACTGCAGGCTGGTTCGAGTGAACACGTGGTGCGTGACGTTTCACTGCACATTATGAGAAAGTGAATGGCGCGGCGTGAATGAAGCCCAGCGCTTCCGTTGGGCGCCATTTCTGTGAATAGCAAGTTCAAAACAAACATCAGGAACCCGACATGACGAAGAGCGCGGGGCGTAGACCTTGTGCGCGTGCGCAAGGTCCTTTAGATCGACGTGACTGCTGATAATACTTAACGAGACTGAAGCAGCGAGTGACCGAAAATATTCCCGGTTTCGATGGACTTTTTCATTCACTTGGCAGTGCGCACACACCGTAGTGACGTCAGAGGCGAACGCAAACATGTGCGACGTTTCCGTTCTTTCCAAATGCAGGGAATTTTGTCTTTCAAAGCCTCGAGTGGATCGTTACTTGGCACGTACCTGCCGATTTACGATAGCGCGTCATAAAACAAACTACGTTACGGATAAATGGGCGCTCGCGTCCTGAAACGAGGCTGGTAGGAATGTGTGTCGAAACATTTCAGTTTTTTCACCATGTCACCGCGCCCCTCATGGTTGTTGCTCAACCTTTTTCACTGCAGTATTAAGTTAGGCAAATTTTGGAAAATCCCTTTGAGGTGAACACCTTGTGTGTAGCTGCATGAGAAAAGTTCCCAAGAAATACTTTTAACTGATCCAACCACGGGCATGCTTGAAATCAAAAACTTAAAAAATCGCGAACATGCACCCCTCCAAAAAAAAACAACAAATGCAAGCTGCAAGCATAATGCAAAAAACAACAAATGCAAGCATCCATTTCAGTTTAACAGCTGGACGGTATAACGGGAGGCGAGCAATTCACTGGGACCTGAATCGTGGTTTAAACTTTAAATATTATCAAACATAACCACAGCACCCTTGTCCGCTTGTTTACGNGCATTGTACAGCGGTGTTCGACAACAGGGCGTNTCGAAGGCGCTGCTGCCACTTCAGGTCTGTTTGATCGAGTGCACGCGTACGGGGAAAACAAACCGACGGCAGCAGATAATAATATAATTGATCGAGCGTTGTCTTGGAGCGACCGATCCCGAAACTCGCAACGCAATCGATCAATTTTGTCGCTCGACGACATTGATCAAGCGACGAGTCAAGTTGCAGCCAAGGTGAGCCGCGACTTGCTGCAACAACGGGCTTTGAGGGCGAAGGGAGAGACTGACCTTTACGCTGTTCGACTGAGGGACGGTTCGTCGCAGGCGTTCTAGCACAATGGTTCTTAACCTTTTCTCTACCACGTCTCCCTTAAGCGGTTGTCTTTTGTTTCAAGCCCCTTGACATTAAATAAGTTGTAAAAACGAATGCATTTATTGGTAAATGCATTGGTCAAACTTTCCATGTTGTAGAGCGCGTTAAAGGCTCGGGCCCCCCTGGGGAGGCGTTCCCCCCAATTAAAAAACATTGTTCTAGCATTTTTTCCACTTTGCTTCAAGTGCGTGCAAGACGGAAGATTCTAACGGCGCTCATGAAGCAGAATACCCTTCTCCAGTTTTTGATCTTCACAAGGTGCTTTGCCCCTCCCATTATACGTTAGTTAAGCGCACCCGTCAGTAACACAGTGGATGCTGAACTTCCCACATCCGCGGGTAAGTTTGGAAATCAGGGACGGAGGTCACTTACAAAAAGAAAAGCTGTCTTCACTTTGTTCCCATTCATTGCTGGTTCATAATCGAGCACAGTCTCATCTTCAGTGCTTTCGTCATCATCGTCGTCAAAAAGATCGTCCAGATCGACCTCTTGGTCATCAGTGCTGTCAAGAAGATCTTGGTCGTATTCTTCTTCTTCTTCTTCATCATCATCAGCGTTGTCGTAGTCTTCTTCAGCAATTAACTGCAGCAGAAAGATGCTTGTAGTTTCAACATTACCTGCTGGCGAGGCAGCCGGAGAAATGAATGGAAGCGTTGCCGACGTGAGGAACGAGCGTGACGCTGCAGTTTGGAGCGGAAGCGGCAAACGGTTGCCAAGTTAAGTACAAAGAACAATCGAAGACAGTGTGGTCAAAACAACGTTCAACAAATCCAATTCAAACTGTCAGCCCGGTTTGTTCATGTTTACGTTGCGCTGGACAGTGACTTTATTGCAAAATGCGGAACAGTCATTCGCCGAACGAATGAAAGTTCGAAAGATTTCGTTCGGAGCCGAGATCGACTTTTCGAAAATTATGCGAACAATGTCTCTGTCGTCGTGAAACAGGAAACGGTGCTCGTCGACTTTCTTAGTTCTCACCTCATCGTCAGCATCAGGCGGCGAAGGCTCTTTACCTGCGGGAAGAGGATGTGTTAGATAAACGCGAACAAGAAACATGGCAATTACTGAGTTAGCTAACAAGCGTTTCCGCGTCCACTCTGAGCTTACAGTGGGCCAGTGCGCAAAGACTTCAACAATCAATTCCAACACGTGAGGTGAGAACTGACACCCCAGCCACCGAACTATGCGACACAGGAGCAGTTTGGTGCGCCAGAAAATTGAGTATGTACGAGGTGCCTTCTACGGATGCATTTACGGTTTCAACTTGTATATCCTTTTTTACCCATCAGGGGATAACAGCCAAATGGAGGCCTAGATACTTACATAGATAGATACTTACGTTTGAGTAAAAGTTCAAAACAGGTCACATTTTGTGCCGATAGAACGCACGGCTAATAGCTGGGAATTGTATATCATGCAATCAGAAGAACGATCACGCTGAATAATTTAGGTTGAGTTTAGCTCAAGTGCAACGGACTCTATCGGACGCGACACAACTAACTTGCAAGAGAAAAAATGTTAACGATCAGGGATGGCATTGATTAAATGGGTGCCGATTGCTGTAGTGCGACCGCAGGGCAAAAAAAGTAAGTGCGTAGTGAATAACCCAACAGTTACAAATGGCCCGAGGCGGCTGTTTATCACATAACTAAGCAGAAATGTAAAATCTCAGTCACTCATTGCGCGTCCACCACATGTATTTCAACCAAACGTTAGTAGATAACACCGTGTAAGATCTGACGGAAAACGGTGAGGTTTTACAATGTACTTTCCTACCATTTTAGATGATTTTTCGGCACGCATTGAAAAAAATAGCACCTAAAAATGTACTAAGGAATCGCGTCACATCCGTGTTAATTCTGGTTATCACAAGAACCGTTACAATAAGGATTTTGAGGTAGCAGTATGACGTTAACTTAGGCGGAAACCACAAACGATAAGCGCGCCAGCATCAATATTGTCAGATTTGTCTGTAGGATAGGAATGTGATGGCACNTTGGACCTGAAATTTGTCCCATTCACAGTAATTTCAACGCCATACAGCAGGAATTTTCTGAAGTTCAATGCCATTATTTTTTATGCTCACACAACAGTATTAGACGTAGAGGTTCAGTGTCATGGCGTAGTGACGCGAAACCCCGAAAACAAGGCTGTTGGGCCAGTTTTTAGGTGACAACTGAAAAACCTTTACAAAATTTTCATTGGCCCCCCGACGTGGGGGCTTTGGGATGCCCTCAGCCACGGCTCTGTAAAGGTTAGACATTAGACATGATAAATGCACTTTCTTTTATTGGTTCGTGGGAATCCCATGGGATGGGACAGCCACAAACTGCCATGGGATGGGACAGAACAAAGTGTTCCGCTGACAAGCCTGGTTTTGCACAGCATAGCAACCTGTGGAATAGGCTATCGACGCCGTTTCGCTTTCAGAGGTTGAACAGCATCGTAAATATCCTTAGGAGTACAGCGCAAGACAGAAGCACGCTTACGTTGCTTGAGAACAACAGTATGACGTCAACCTCAAACCTGCTTTGCGGTCATTGGCCAGATTTTTTTTAAATGACCGAAAAAATTTCAGTCAATCGGGCCAAAAAATGTCCGAGAACGAAAGATGACAGAAAGTTTTTAGGCCATTTCGAACAAATGACCGAAGTGTCTCTGCGAAAAAAACAGCCGCATATGTCACATTTAACCGGAGCTACCTTAACGTCAGTGTTGCAACACGAAAACATTATTTTGAGTAAGGGAAGCCCCAGTTGGCCACTGCGCGTCACACACGCCACTTCAAGCAGCCATGCACGNAAGCCAANTATGTTAAATTGATTTACGACTTTACTTACGCACGGTTTCGCAAACATTATGTTGAGAATCTGTTTATCTTAAGAGATCCACCAGTGTTTTTAAAGGCGAGGGTTGCAAAAAAAACGAAGCGCTCATGGTTGAGGGGCTGCTGCGAAAGACGATTGAGCAAACAGCGTTGTTCGACCAGTGGATCTTTGCGCAAACAAAGACCGTTTCTTCTTTTGACAAAAGAACAATTTCACGAAACTGGACGCACTACATCAGCACATGCCCAACGCAGTTTCCGCAGATAGCACTGGCAACCAACGGAGGTCCGGCATTACCAAAGATCCCGTCTATGTTACCGCATTCCCCGAGCGCAGTTTCTCACCGTTGGTTTGTGCGGGCAAGCCGCCGTTATCGATTATCGGCAGTTCTTCGACATCCTCCGTTTCCGAATACTCCACTTCGAACGCAAACGACGGTAGCATTTTGTTCATGTAGTCATCTGAATGAAGAAACTTTTGTGACGATGAAACAAGAAAATACAACACATTTAAAGAAATCAACAGCAGTTTGTTTCAAATTTACGCGTTACTAGTATCTGGTGGCGAAAGCCTTAACTCCTGGATTGGTGCTTCCAGTCACTGTGTTCGTATAGATTGCTAACTGCGCCAGAAAAATCTTTTGGTGCCAAAGGCCACAAAAAACGTGACGTAGTTGACGATCTTCCGTTCATGGCCTTTCAAGTTGATGTGTACTCGAAGTCATTCTCGATTGAATTGCTCGGCAAAGTTGCAAACTTTTAACTTTTTACCTTCAATTTATCTCTTTGAAAACCTGAACAGGAACAATGGCGACCAACATTGACAATAAACGTCAGCCAAGTTCTCACCTATTTCGTCCTGGATTTCGCTGATTATGTCCTGGTGCTGCTCGAGGAGGTTGATTGTGTTGCCCACGCGATCCTACGCAAACCACACAACAGAAACCTTTACAGTCAGCGTGACAAAAGACGCTTGGCAAGTAACATGCTGGCAGAGGTTTAAAAGAAAGATAACGTTCGGTCAGGTTTGAACAGTTGAAACTACAGCATGTTGTTAAATACAAGTTTCAAGATTGCGATCTGTCTCTGTCTAAGATCATGGGGAAACCATCCCTAAAAACTCTGCTTCGAAACAAGTTGAAATCATTTCCAAGGTGATCAACCGGCATTTCCGACAAGGTTAAAGGGATTTTCTTTGAATGGGAAACACAATCCAACAAGGTTTAGTTCCTTCGCTCCAAAACAATACGACGTGCGTGGTATGGCGCTAAAAAGCGTATGACGACGAGGAGCAGAATCAACAAAATCTTTACGCCTTTGCCGAACTCAAAAACACCCACAACATTCAAGCCAGCGCCTGACGTCAGCAGGTGTTTAAGTTAATCAACATTATATGAAACCTGAACACAAAGATCCAGATGAACAAGTTGGTCCTTAGGTTGACTTCGGCTCATGCACGTTTGCAGGAAGTTAATTCTTAACAAGCATTAAATTCTCAGTGAACTTATTGCTTCTTAAAAGCTTTGAACCACTGCGATTCGTGCGACACTGTTACCACGAACACAATCAGGTGATTCACGAACTTCATCACAGTATAGCCCATGAATCTGGCAGTTAAATAAACAATAGGAAGGATCCGGCCACAGCAGTTAGTAATTAAAGTAACAATCCGTATATTTTAAACGTGCGCTGATATCTCTCGGTCCACAATTACGATGCAAACCTCTTTCCACCAACTGGGCGGTTCTACCAACAGCGCAATCTTCGCAAAGCTAGCTTCAGCAAAGTCGAATACAACTTGACACTTGCCATGTTTATGCTGTAAAGTTTTTCAATGTATTTTCCAGACTTGTACGAGCTATTAACAACGCAAGTTTCTCTGCTTGCGTGTGACAAAAAAAGCGTTGATAGGTTTCTCATTATTGTCAGCAAAGCCAGTTTCGCCAGGTCTTCGCCAGACGCGGTCAGGTTGGTTCTAAATGAGTCCAGATGCGTAACACTGTACGCCGACGCATAGAAACGAACTCGGCGGCAGTGCGTCAAAGACCTGTGGTTAGCACTAAATCCGACTTGCGAGTCAGCTGAGCGACTAACAACAGCGCAGCTGATTCGGTAATCAAGCCCAGCAGCTACACAACATTGCGAAATCTGCTGCACCGCGCGATCGGAGACGATCAGTCAACGCAAGGACGGCTGTGCAACGTCATGAACAAATTGTTGCTCACAACACAGTGCCGTTCTCCTCACTGTGTAAAAAGCAACGAGTAGAATGAACCANAGCTATAACCAGCGGCTACAACAAAAATTCAAGATTATGTCGTCATCAATGCAAGGGCTTTGATTGTCAATACCAGCCATTTGTTCTCAAATATATCAGCCGCCCATTCTCATTTTATCAGTCATTCAATCTCGTTATATCAGCCATTCAATCTCAAGGCCTTTAACATTAGTCGTTCATTCTCATAAAAGAACGGCTGGGCAACGTCATCAATAAACGGTTCCCCGTTTCACAGCTACCTTCTCTTTAACGCAAATCGAAAAACAGAACGCAACTGCCACGTCAAGCAGGCAAACCTGATGATTTCCAACTGCGCCGACAGAAGTGCTACAATTAGTTTTATTGGACGCGTACCTGGATGCCTTGAAGTCTGCTCTGCAGTCTGTCGGTGTTAGCAGAGTGGTCGCTCAGATGGTCCTTGGCGTAGTCGTGATCGCGCTTCTCACTTTGCAGGTAGCTCTTCCAAGTGTTGAGCACCCTGGTGGCCTGATGATAGATCGGCAACGTTCATTAACATTTTATCTCTACGGTGCAGCACCTCTTCCTGTTTCACTTTGGCATAAGCGCTATTTTTTCTGGCACGAAAGAACGTTTCGTTCAAATAACTAACGATTCAGCCAAACCTTAGGTAATACAACTGTATTAGTGTCTCATCGCTTTTGTCTTAGCGCAAGATGAAGATGACTGAAAACGCAGTAGTGCTGACACTGCATTTGGACAATTTTAAAGGCAGCTTCTTAGCCTCCCAAAATTAAGCTTTTTAATTCCTTTATTTCTTACCAAGGTCACTTTGGAACAACCAGATATCAGAAAGCTTTAAGTACATACAGACTTTAGGCTCGAAATGAACTGTGCGCAGCGCCAATTTCGCTGAAACTTCATGCCCACTCTAGGTAGGACAGGCGGTGTTATGCGATTTGTGAAGTTCGATAGCACTGGGCACCGAGCGAGAAGAGCTAAAACGCTCCGACAACGTCAAGAATTGTCGTTGAAGCACTTGCGCTTTATTACCACACGAACTTTGATCCCAGCCAAGCCCTGAGTGTTCTCAGCAACAAATATGTCGGATTGCGACCGCACGGGCTGACTGTGCGGTTTTCTAACCTATACAAGGCGACAGAGGAGGGTTGTTTCGCGTAAGCAAGCCTTCAGACGCCAGTCAACTGAGAGGGAACTTTCGATCGACTCAGTCGCGCTTCCGGTCACGGTCGGCTGAGCGCAGGCCTACAAAGGATAGTCACTTGATCGGGCCGCGAGCTTACAACCGTCGCGGGACGCAAGCATCTTTACGAAGCAAACAGCATTGGAGAATAGCAAGCAAACCGTTTCTGTTTTGTTTTTACCGACCATTTTCTACCGACCTGTTATTTACGTTAAACACACAGAGGAAACGCTACGGGAAGCTGGGGGCAGACACCGAATGAGTTCTTTTCCCCAACCAGTAATTTCCGCCGAAAACGAAGCCGCAACAGAACGCATTTATATTTCAACGGTTAATCCCCTTTGTGGGGATAAAACACACAACAAACAAATGCATTTAAAAACACTTGTGCTGGTCGGTATTCGGCTGTGAGGACTGGGACCATCACGACGCAAAGACGAGTGATGCTTACGTCGGGCGCTTCAGCATTTAACTCCTGCATGAAATTTTTGAGTGAACTTTGTCGGTCGCTGATCAGCATCGCGTCCATCCTGGCCTCGTGAGCGGATGTGAGTTGTTCCTTCTTCTGCTTGTGCTCTTGCATGAGGGCCGCCTTGGTTCGATTGAAGTCCTAAGCAAGCACGGTCTCAATCACAAGCAAGGAAAGTAAACATTGTCTATTTTCGCGCAATTTCGCAAAAGTTTGTTCCCGGTCGAAGCGCAGCCATCAAAGCAAGACAAGACGTTCGCGCGACGCAGAAATGAAAACAAATATTGCTGACGCGCGATTGGAATTTGGATTCAGTCTACGACTTGCACAGTCTTTTTTCGGTTTACGATTCGCACAATATCGAGCTTCTCAAAACAGTGTCCGCTAACTTGAAGTAGGATTCAGATTTTCGATGCACGGAGTTTGTGTCCATGGCAGACACGANGNGCCTGCTTAAATTCAGGTTGACGAAAATATGGTGAGAACAGCAANAAATTATGCAAACAGCTTAATCACGTTAACTTGGTTTAAGCCTNTTGTGCAGTGTAAATCGGGAAAAAACTACTGAAGGATTCATGCGCTGCCTATTGATTCATGTCAATTTACGGCTAGTTCGAACCTCAATTTTCTCGTCGCGGGTTTTGAGGCGGCAGTCTCGCGTAAGAAACGCTAAACATCTTTGTTTTAAGCCCATTGACCACACTATTTCTCTGTCTCAATAGCACCAAGTTACTATCTAGATTTCAAGCTCTCTTTGACATTTTACACCACGGTGCAGAGCAAAAGTGAAGTTACGCAATTCCGAGCGATACAGAAGAGGGGTCCAAATAACAAATTTCAAAAACTGTTGATTCTCAATTCTCAACTCCTTTTGAAAACAAGCCATGGCAATGATAAATCCTGCAAAGATAACCGCCAACCAATCGACGTGTCGTACCTGCTCCAACTGCTCTCGTTTCTCAGCAGCAGTCGAAGGGTCGAGGTCAGCGTTCCGTATCAGCTTCAAGCTGGCGTCGTCCCATTGGCGTAATACCTGAAAGTCGCCGTCGACAATAAGATTTCAGCATTATGCACGACGTCGACACCAACCCATGCGCAAGGCAGACACTGCCGCAAAGCGCTTTCATGTGAGCGGCAAACAATCGAAGTAGAAAACATGGCCACTTCAGTGCAATTTGCCGGACGAGCGGATGAGGCTGCTTAACAGTCAACAAAAATCCGGAACAAAGAGCAAAGCGACACGAAATGACATCGCGCAGTCGTTTCAATCACGTTCGCAACGACTGGCGAAGGGAAGCAGAGCAAATGGACCGCCGATCGATCACTAGTGCGACGGAAATTCGCAGTGGACAGCGTCGTAAACAGTTATACGTCATAATGAAATTGCGTAAAGCCGACACCAAGCATGAAAACTATAAGTCAATTGTCATGCCTAGAGTAGGTATATCTACCAAAACGGAACGCTTTTGCGAGCCAAGTATGATAATGTTTGTTTTGAGACAGAGCGGCATAGCGGATTGAGGTGCATTTTCCGTTCACAGAGCGCGCACGGAACACATCAAACGATCCATTATGTCAACCATCACGATACCATGTTGACCAAGTACGTTCGATATTCTGCGTAAGCAGCAGGCATCAGACCCAGTGTCTGGTATTTTTCAGTCACTTTAAGTGAAAACGGTTCTTAATGTATTTTAAAGTAAATAGCGAAAATGACTGAAAACTATGGGTGGAAACGAAAACACAGCATTTTTAACAAAATGCGTTCTTCGTTTGCAACTTTTTGATTATCTGTACATGGAATTTCAGAACAGAGTGCAAGTGCGCGTAACGCTTTTACCCTCGCCAGCTTCATCTGGTGATCGCTTAGCTCGGCCTGGATGGAGTCCAGAAATCGTTTACTTTCGGTAGCTGGGTCCAACTGAGCGTTGAAGTAGGAGCTGGTGGTTGTGGATGCAGCGGTCGTGGAAGTTACTGTGGTGTCGGCTTCGGTGGTTGTTGGCTCTGCGAGGAACACGCGGCAAATCCACGTGAAAATGAGAGTTTTGCAACAAACGAACCTCTTCGATTGCACTTAAAAAAAACTTGAAACATCAGTTGTATCAACAGTGCCCGTTGTTTGTATTGGCTTTTGTGGCAACGTCCAATACAAACCAGCGCGCAATGGAATATGCTTATCATGAGTGATTTAGAAGCGCGCCGAATAAACACGCGGACCATTCAAGACACTGAAGAAGGCGGAAAATAAGGACGGGGGTTGAGCCTGGCCGTCGCACACGACGATGCGGTGATTAGGCTGCGGCACAGGTGGCGACGCGGTCGGGCCCGCGCAGGCAGCGTCCAAATTACATCGGTGTGCAGGAAAGCGACCGTCGGGGCGAAAAGCTCAGCCATGCGAGGCACGTCGCTGATTCGGTGGTGGTTCGATGTATGGGTGTGAAAGGCTCGCGCGATGTCTGTGTTCGTGAACCATTAGTCGCCTGTCTCGACCGGACGGCGGGCTCGCACTTCGTCTCGAAAGGAATCGTCGTTAAGTAAGCACAACTGACCCAATCGTAAGTCACCCGATGGTTAAGCCCCGTTATGTACGCGGAAAACAACTAAGAAAATCGTGTTGTACATAGAAGACATACCTGCCTCAAAAAATAGCTACGTCGAACGTAGCTGTTTTTTGAGGCAGGTGTTGTACATCGTGTCGTATATATGTCCATGTTGCTGAAAATCGTGTTGTACATAGAAGACATACCTGTCCCAAAAATAGCTACATCGTACGTAAAAAAAACACTTATGGCAAAACACAATCTGACATATCGGTCTCGGTGGTAGGATTGGACGGAAGAGACGCTTCACAAGTGCAGAGTCTTTGACGAGGAGCTGCACGCTGCTGAGTCATACCGTTGCCATATCCAGTAACAGGTAACGTTGAGAACTACAGTGAAAGACTTCGCCTTTTCTTGCAGCGCAAATGTTCACAGTAGGTTGTGCGAAGGTCAATCATAAAAGACAAAAGACTCAGAAACAAGAACTGACGGGATGCAAGCTAATGGACACGGTCGGATTCATCCATGAGAACCCACGACGGCAATCAACCTCATTTGTACATAACCTTTACCGTCACATCATAGTTGATTAAGCAGGGTTGCTCGCAAGGTTTTATTTGAAATATACAGTAAGCTACAGCTCCCCGCCCTCACAGCATTCCTTAAACAGTAACATTGCGAAATCAAAGCTGGCGACACTCTGTCAGCAACGTTTCCTGTCAAAGTCAGGTCAAGTAAGGAAGTTGTAGCAGCAATCCCTGAACAACTCAGCACGGTGCATATTTGATCAAGCTGTTATTAACCGACCTTCCCTAACACCTTCCTCTACCGAAGTCCGAAAAAGTGAATCATGAATAATGCATACGTGGAAAGCCGCCGGTTAATATGTAATGAAGCGACTGGGAGAAGAAAGAGCAATGCCGTTTATTGCTGTGCTGTAAATACAGAAAGTTCGAACTGCTGGGTTGGTAGAGTAATAAGCAGGGTGCAACAACAAGGCACCTCGTTACGCTGTTTGTTTCTCCGACTGATGACGCGTACGAGGAAGAATTCAACAAATTTTTGACACGTCCGCGTTGATATTATCGCGATGATAAGTCTTCAGAGCGAACAGTAGGAGTGGAGTAGCGTTTGTTTAACCACCAAATTTAGTGTTTTATGTCATCCAGAAGCATTGCGAGAGATGCAGCGGTTTTCTCAGTCACAAACTGAAGGATATTGAGATGCAAACACGCCATTGAAATTACAAAAATATCGAGGTGCGTGATGCGAACAGGCAAAGCAAATTCGCCATAACTCTTATTGCCGCATGGAGCTGGGAACAGTTACCGCCAGTCCCCACATGCGTTATTGCGACAAGAATGCCAAGCCTTATACATCATACATCGCATGTCAACCATATCCTTCGCCACAAGTAGGTGCACATCAATAACGAAAGCAGCAAACGCAACAAAATTCGGCATCGCGGCTTCTCGCAGTGGTTTAGACTCGCAGAAATGGTTATCTTCAGCTCAAGCAACGTCTTGCTACGAAAATTAACTAACGTGGTTTCACCCAATCACACCGACGCAGCGGCCTGATGTCGCAGATCCAACAAAATTTGTCGCAAAGCNTNAAACAAACAACCTTAAGCAAAAATGGTGAATCGAGTTTCAACGGCTGAGTGCAACGCAATGCAGTGGCGACGCGAAAGNACTGAGGTCCAATCGCTTCTAACGCCAAGTGAGTTAAATAATGGAAACTTCTTGAGCATCTTGTGCAACGTTGGTTCCATCTCGAGAAAACTGATTAATTCAACGCAACAGAACATGTTTGCGGTAGCAAGTATTGGTCGGCAACAGAGGTTTAGAAGTTTCAGTCTTATGTCAGGCTCACCTGTAGGTCGAGGAGCGCAGAAACTTTCGCATTGCTGCTGCGTCCTGAAATTGTTTGCGTTGCCTCCACACCCTCCGTAAGTGAAGACCTCGCAGCGGCTGGTCTCGCTGTTGAAGAACCACCGGTTCATGGCTGCTTTGCACACCCCGACCTCGCTCGGGGTGCTGCAGACCGGATCCCTTGCGGTCGGAGCTACGCAATAAACATGCGCTCGCGTATTTTTAGGGTCAAATTTATACGCGGCTGTTGAAAGTCTATATAGCCTTTCGTTGTTTTAAAAATGGTACGTAAGTTTTTCGAGCACGAATTTGGAAAGCAGACTGATGCCGTTTTTTTGCCACGCTATAGCGTACGGTTGATCATACGCTCAACCTTTTTAGAGATTGGAATTTGTCAGAGTCGAAAGGTGCACAGTATACATAACAGTCGGGATCTTCGGAACAGGAACAGACACGAATTTCAAACCTCTTCTAGCAGCGGCTTTTAAGGCAATAGAAACGCAGAAAAAACTCAAACGGTAGCCTTTCTGAGAACTCGCCAGTTTGGAGCAACCCAGTCAACCTTTTTCACGTCGGTGACAAGGAAATCCTGGCTTATTGAATTGAGTCTGGTCGCAATTCGACGTGGAAGGATTACGCGCAACGCGAGCGCTCGAATCGAGTCTGCATAACTGACTGCTGGCGTGGATTTGGTGCGGCCCGCCCGTGCCTAACACAACAGTTGAGGAGTGCATTTTCAACGATGCAACAAACCACTTAGGCTAATTGCAGCAAACGAACCTTGCGTTGGCTTTTCGGTATCTACGAAGACTGGCCCGAGCCCAGGAAACACAGGTAATTCCTTCACTGGAATATCTGGCTCTGGAAAAATATCAAAACACCTGCTGGGTGAAAGTGGCAAATGATTAGAGCTGGTTTTATTATTGGATGGTATAGAGAAGGTACAACCGAGGTTGAAGTGCTCACTCGCTACAAAAACAGAAACGCCCTAGTAACGACTTGATTGGTTGACGCAAAATACAGAAAGAAATCCACGCGCGCCGGCAGCAAGCTAGCACCCTGATCAAAGCGGCCCAGCGTCCGACAGCTTAAGATTTCGATGCCAGTGTTACAGGACGAAAGCAAACACAAAACCTGCAACACTGGGTTGTTTCGTGTGAGTGCTATGACATCGAATTTTCAGACCCAACACGGAAACCTGATAGGTTTTCGTTGTTCGATCAATACGCAACAGGTAAGGCTCTTGTCAATGCGTTTCAACGCGACAGCATTTGATTAGGAAAAAGGCTTCTCAGAGCACTCAGGTCTGCCTTTGGGAATAAAAACTCTGACGCTCGAGCATTGAAAGCAAATGTTTTTGTAAAAGACAACAAATTTTTTTGGCCAACCATCAGTGTTTATTGTAAAACACTGCAAGTTTGGCTGACGATTATGACGAAAAATATTAATTAAAAACATTGACTTTCAACAGAAAATGAGCGTCTTTACATTCTGACATGCACGTCGGCGACACAGACATGCACGTCTGCTGGACGCATCGTTCGTTAAAGCCCTGGTCCTTGTTGTACATACTCTACAGTCGACAAGTTCGATTTTCGCTTCAACTTACTGTCTGCCGCTGGAGCGAAACAAGCGTGCTGGCATTCTTCCTTGGTATGGAAATTGTTATCGTTGCCGCCGCAGCCTCCGTATATAAAATGTTCGCACTGACCGCTATCGCTGTCAAAATACCATGCGTCGAAAGCCGCCCTGCACATCCCGATTATCTTCGGCTGAGCACAGACAGGATTTCTGGCAGGGCCTGCANCAAACAAAATCTTTCTTGGAACCCCACAGCGAAATAACAGCATGGTGCCNGTCGAAAGAAGTTTTTCTTCTTGTTTTCATTTAACCGTGAAGTTTCACACGTTTCGGTGCAGGTCAAAGNTCTTACCATATAAAATTGCTTCCTACTTCCACGCTGCGCCAGATTATTATTCTGCAACACGGCAAAAAGAAGCAAATAAAAAAATTCCCTGATTTAACATAGTTTTTGGGTCAAAAAGGAAAATTTGCCTATGCCCAAATATCCCGGACAGCGTGCTCTTGCATTGTATGCTCAGCGTAAAGCAAGATGCACAACAACAATTTCAAAAAAGCAAAGAACAACACACTCTAGAACGGACAAGAACGAACACTCACCGCCTCCCGTTGCTGAGGGATGTTTGTCCACCGATACAACTCCGCCTGACTTTGTTTTATGGGAAACAGAGCAGCAGACGAACTCAACAGCATGCCACAGATCGGTTGTGCCTTCGCAAGGTTTCATGGGGCTGAAGTTGCCTTGCAACGTCATCAGCTAACGCAAAAACAGGGCGGAATGAACGGTTTCGAAGACGTGGCAGGCCACTACAACGCAACGCATTTATAAACGACTGGAGTAGACGAGCAATTGAGTATGGTACCTGGACAAACTTTAACAATGCAAGAATAACACATCTATGTTAAAAACGTTTACAAAACGCAATTACCGTGCTTACGAGATACAAAATATAGACAACTGAACGTATGTATGATGAGTAGTTGATATACAGTATTTCTCAACAGACGCATGATTTACAAGGTGCGTCACAATGGCAAGCCCAACAATTTCTGGAACTAAGATCCTCCGAACTGTTGGGCAATGCTGCGATGCCAGTGAACGCTACGGATGCAACGACACCTGAGTTTTCTTTCAACATTGAGAACCCTAAACTGTGCAGCACACAGAAACGCATTGTGAAAACTGGCCGCACCCGCAACGAAATGCATATATTATGATCAGACCAACAAGCATTCATACCTGTGACTCGCACTGTGTCCTTGCAACAGATGCCCAATAACTGTGACCTTTGCAAATCGACGCGTTTTGTGCATGCTGGAATATACATCCTGCTGGGACTTTCAGGGCAGGACTTTCAAATTCACCGGCTAAAATGCATGCAAGAATTTTCGCTTAGCGACAATAGAAATGACCTGTTTGACAATATTCACGAAGAGAAAGTCAAGGTTAAACAGGTAGAGCGGTATGATTACAGAAACAAGCTTGGTACAAAAAGAAACACGAGCAATACCGGAGGACCCTGTTTACAGTGATATACAGTTTAAAGGCCCTCGCCGGAGTACATCAGTCAACCTAACGACCGTCAGGCCGCCTTCTGCTTGTGCATCCCAATGCCCGCTTTGCTTGAATCACCATCGCGTTGCTCGTAGCTATCTTGGCGTCAGTTAGTTTTTCAACTTGACAGAAACCGGCTTTATGAGAACAACCTGTGTTTTAGTTATTATTCGTAACAGCTTGTTGGTCTTGACTCTAGAATTTCCTTGTTTTCTTGGCTCTTGCTTTAGTCCTTCAGCGTATTACTTGCAGATTTCTCGACTGAGGATGCGTACATTTACGTGAAATTGATTTCGATTTTTAAACACTTTGTTGATTGATTCCACTGCGTAACTTTTGCGGAGACTAATTACTTGAATGGATGCCATGTTTTAATCAGCTATTCAAATTAACAGTTAGTGACTTATTGTATGACAAAAAATGGGACAAAAAAGCATAAACCAAATAGAAAGAAAAAAAACATTTGAGATTGAACAATTGAAACAAGAAAATGACATGGCAGTTTGGTGTAAAATCACACTTGGTAAGCAAAAAAGCTTTTTTAAAAAGCCATTAAAGATGTTTTTCTTTTTCTTGACATGTCAACCACAAGAACACTTAGATCTTTTACTTCAGCATATGATAAGCAAATTGGAAACAGAAACAAACCCAGGCATTTGTAAGGAACAACTGAGTGAGGGTGACCCTTGCACACAGGACCAATATTTCCAACTCTGCACCAGCTCTTTATTCTGACCTCTGAGTTTGCCTCTACCACATTGGTGATTCCCAAGTTCGGATAGACCTGATAGAAACACAAACATGCTCTACACACAGAAAAAAACTAAGTTTTTAGATAATTACTTTGCAAGCATGGCACCCAACCTATTAACAAAAATACATGAATTAAAATCATGGTTTTGTTGTGATCAAAGCTATAGCTGAAGCAATGAAGCGCCAACACAGAAACAGAACCATGGATAGTAGTATAAATGTCGTCTGCTTCAGATACTTGATCATTTCACAAGTTTTTATTCTAAAATGTAGTAACTTGTTGCCTGTTTTCTCATCACAACCTCTTGGTAAACCATAAATTAAACTCCTCCAAAAAGTGATTTTAGTGCTTTTTTGTTTACATATGTAAACAAACTTGCACTGCTGATGCAGTTTGGTGACATAGCTGCAAAATTATGTTGGGAGTATAAAAACAACTACAATGAAATCAATGTGACATAGATCTGGAACCAACCTTTTGACAGTATTTTAGTATCTCCTCTGGCTGATGCATACAGTCAACATTTCCATCAGTGATCCATTCACCACTGGACAGATCAATATGCTGCGTGTTTTTCCCACAAAGCATAGCAACCATTGGCACAGGAGTTTGACCATCTGATGCCTCAGTCTGCACACATAATTTTACTCTTAAAACACGATGTAAGAGAACGGTGTTTTTTAAGGTGTTTTGAGACCAAAACAGTCACTCAAAATACTGCAGAACTTCGCTTTACAACCACCACCAAATCACACTAAAACCTTTGGTATTTAGATAAGATGGTAGCAACCTCTCAAAATGTCTTAGTGTCAGCAAGCTCAAACCTTGAAAAAACCTGTATGAAAAAAGTCACATTTTCAAATCATAGAAGTGAGATGGCAATATATGCAGTGTTGAGCACAAGAAGTTTCTCCATTAATTGCGNAAACAAAATGTAGAGGTTGTTTCANTTTTATAGGCAACTTGTGCATTTGCGATTTCTGGAAATATTTGAAATACCAATTCATTCACAACACTTCAATATATTTCAATGTACAGTGGTTTAGTATACAGCCACTTGAATTGTTTGTTACCGTTGGGGTATTTCCAACTACTTCACATTTAAAATCAGTTCAAATAAAACAAAACAGTACATTATGCATCATGACATTTACTACCTATGATGCATGTCTAAGCTCCATTCACAAAATATTCAAGGTTCTGAAACTACAGGATACGTATAAATTGGAATTGCTAATTAATGCACAGATGTCACGATGGGCTGCTGCCCAGTATTTACAACAGTCTATTGCAGAGATCATCTGATATTCATAACCAATATACAAGATATGCTAGCAATCAAGACAATTTCATTCCTAGATTCCACAGCAACACTGGGACAAAATTAATCTTACAAAGGAGCAGTAATATGGGGAGAAGGTAATCAGAATACAAAAATTTGCATTTCCACCTGTTTAAAAAAATCAATGTGTGGATCACTGCTATCACACTTCTAACTTTTGAAGATATTTAAGTCACTCAGACTGATAAAGAATGGATAGCTTTCAACAGAAAAGTCATTAAGATTTTTCACCTGAGATCTTATAAATGGCTGCGTTTTGTCTTCATAATTTTTCCTTGTTCTTATTGTTTGTTTACATATTTTCTTTCCTAGTTCTTTTTGTTTTTCGTTATCCTGTCTGTTTCTTATATTTATTATGAAGAGGATAACTTTTCTCTTTGCCTCCTTTTGCCCCTTCTTGTAATACTATTGGTGCTTTTTATATTTGATGCACATAAGTTTTGTATATTAACACTTTGAGAACCGGTGTACGATATATTCGTACTTCGGCCTAAAAAACAGCAGTTTTCGGTTGCCTTACCAACGCACTAGCTCCTCGGCCGATTGCACTAGAGAGCTGTTCAAGGGCTCGAACTGATCGGCCAGTCCCATAGATTGCACTTGAAAAAAAAATTTTTGGTTGGGGGTTGCGGATTTTTTGTGACTGACATCATAAGTGAAGTACTTTTGGGGTCATTTTGGCTCATGTTGCCTGGCCTAGGGCCCAACCGCTAGGCCAAAGTGTTTCGCTGAAACCTAAAAGCCCTCCACTTATGACATCACTCACAACAAACCTGCACCCCCTAAGCAAAAAATTTTTTGAAGTGCAGACTAGAAGACTTGCCGCGTCTTTTGAGACTTTTACCGGGTCTGTAGATCATACCGGACCGGAGAAATTCCCGCACAAAGTCACATGCGTTTAGGCGTTTTTTTTCGAAAATCCCCAAAAGCAGCCGGACGTTAAAGAATTAAAGAGCAATTTTCATGTCAAGGAAGTTGCATTTAACATTTTGGCGTCCGGCTGCTTTTGAGGATTTTTGCAAAAAAAACGTCTAAACGCACGTGGCTTTGCATGGGAATATCTCCGCTCCTGTACGGGTTACGGATCTGGTCGAAGCGTCAAAAGACACGGCAAGTCTTCTAGTCTGCACTCGAAAAAAAATTTTTTGCGTGGGGTTGCGGGTTTTTTGTCAGTGATGTCATAAGTGGAGGACGTTTAGGCCACCTTGGCCCAGCTAGGCAACATAAGACAAAATGACCCCAAAACTACTTCACTTATGATGTCACTCACAAAAAATCTGCACCCCCAACCAAAAAATTTTTTTCGAGTGCAATCTAGAAGACTGGCCGATCTGTCTTAGCCATTGAGTAGCTCTCTAGCGCAATCGGCAGAGCTAGGGCGTTGGTAAGGCAACCAAAAACTGCTATTTTTTAGGCTGAAATCGAAGTACGAATATATCGTACGCTGGCTCTCAAAGTGTTAATAACACACCTCATTAACCTCTTCTCCTAACCTTCCAATTGGGGTATCATCTAGATATCCCTACATTTTTTCCTTCCAACCACAAAGTTTGGGAATACTTTCAGCTATGCGCATAGAGCATTTGTTTATATTGTTTTAAACCTTACTGTTTGCGGTTTAACAATACAATACCATCAACAAATAGATGCATTTCAACTATGATAACCCACTTCACCAAAAAACACCACAAGATATTGTCACAAGTAGACATCAGCCCAGATGAAATGAAAGGACCAATAGTTTCTTTTACTGTCACATATGTCAGAGTTACATCATAGCAATAACATTGTTTGCATTTGCAAACACTGGAATATTCATTTTCCTTGTTTCATTATTTCAGTTTCATATAAATATTGTTTGCTGTCCAAAAAGACTGAAAAATACGATAGGTCTAGGCAACCTCCAAACCAGACCGCTAAATCTTGTGTGCTAGAAAATAAACATCTGAATAATAAAGGTAGGGCTAAGGTTTTTGTGAATCAAATCACAATAAAATTTACAAAATGTAAGCCTTCAAGAAGCCTTTCATGCTGAAAATTGGATAAATGTGATGGGACAAGAATGAAATTAAGAATTCTCACCAGATGTAAAACAAGGGCAGCATGAACAACAAAAAGAATGGTGCTGTTTCCAAAAGCACCAATGCGACCTGTAGTGTGTCTGTAGTTTTGATCCACCTCCACTAAATGCAACATATTGTGAAATTATACAAGTATGAATTTGAAAACCAAACAAATAGTTTAACTTGAAAAAGAATCCTATTTGTATTCAATTAAATCTTAAGCAAATAACAAAATATCACTTGCTCGTGTTGTAAACATATCATTGTATTTCTGCTAGACGTAGCTCACCAATCTGTCAAAGAAAGGCATGTTTGCTAGACAGTAAAACCTAAACCACTGCATATTTGGATTTCTTTTGACTCGCAAGAAAATAATTCAACAAAAGAAACAATAAAAAATGGAAATGCTACAAAGCGCATAAAAGAACCATCTCATATAACTGACAACAACTTGTGTTATACAGGGTGTCCATAAAGTCCTGCACACATCAAAAATTTTTATATCGCAAAAACCACATAAGGTAGAAACTTTACATTTTCGACAGTGAATTATACTACCATAAAGTTTGTTTGTTATT
>JGI24021J15306_10002349_pt1 | contig 20298 bp, 6 predicted proteins | sample Ectturendosymbi1_FD_15306 | JGI IMG/M metagenome (IMG submission 15306)
GATGGCAAGACTAGCGAACGGCTGGTGCACAGAGTGGCGCAAACTCTAGTCTACGTTTAAAAAATACTTTTAAATACCCTATCTGATTTCGAGAGGACTAAACTAGAACGCTGTGTCACTTGAAAATTTCCGATAGGCTACATCGGTAATTCTTTGAACTTGGTATTTTAGAATGTTGAAGTTTCTGCTGGGAAACAAGTGTTTGCGCAACAATAGCATCATCATTCTACAGGAATGAAGAAAAATCTGACATTGTTTTCGTATTTGCGTCTGTGGTGTCATCAAAAAGGCCTGCGAGAAGGGCATACAAGAGGTACCCGGGCCTGGTAGCTACTGGGACCGGGGAGAATGACAGTACACACTACACATTTAGTTTTTCTGTAATCAACCCCAAAATTACTAGTGTAAGACAGTTGCCAGTATAATAATTAACATATTTCTAAATCTTAGCATGGTAGCTGTTTCATCTATATTCTGATTACTACACTAGCAAGCTATACACGTTTCTACGAGGACCCCAGAAGCTAGGAGGGCCCGGTATCGGTCTTTGTACACCCTGGTAAAATTTCTCTCAGAGGCATGGTCATCAAACAACATTTTGAAAGATATTGTAGGGAGCTGATTGCATAAAGGTTTTCAAAGGTGTTAAGCCGATCAATATGGATTTCGGATGGTTAGTTTCAGATTGATTTTCTTCCTCCAGAAAAATATTTCAGCAGCACTTCTTAAAAAGCTTTAAAAGCCAACGTACTTGAAATTCTTCAAACAGTGAAGGATAATAACACCTATACACCATTGGAATCAAGTGGTGTCCTAAACTGAAACGAAATTAGCAATTTAGTCAGTTATGGTTAGTACCGTAAAACCTTTACAGATGAGATTATAATTGTCGAAATTTTTGTTGAACATTGCCCTTTAAGGAACATCTATATAAATGACATATTCAATGCAATGCTGTATCTCATAGTACCACCTAACCAGTGGTATATCTGATCACAAAAGCCATGATGTTGCAAAAATTTGATTCATTAAAACTTTTTTCAGTTTTTTTACACACTTAGCGAAACACTCGGACTGTTTATCTACAGACTCAACTCATTTCACAATATGCGCTACGAATTAAGTGCACCCAGTAATACTTCAAGTATTCTACGTAGGTTTTGAGCACATTGCATGACTCGCAGTACCACATATGAATAGAGATCAGCTGACTATGTTGCCAAGCAAACTGGTGAATGCCACTCGACGTTGTCAAACGTCCTGCTTAAATCGTCACTCAGTAACAATACAGTTGGTGAAAGTATTAGAGCGCAGTCTACGATGTTTGAAAGTTGCAACATTATTCGAAAACACATATTGATATAAACCTTGTATTTGGTGTTAGCGGAATGCTGAAAAGAAAATCTAACAAGGAACGCTGAAGCACACGCCCAATTGTTTACACATACAAATGGAATAAACATTTAACGGTGAAATGGTTTCCGAAATATATTTATATGAAACTTATACCCTGGTAAATTTTCTTTATTATATGAAAGATTTAATTTGTACTGTAGTGACGTGGTCGGCTGTGAGCTGCAATGTTAACTTTTTGTGCGGGTAACCTTGAGCTACAAGGTTTAGTTTTCTGCAAGCTACCATGTTGTATTATTGTACAGATAGACCTGTTGCGGAGGGTAACTTTTATGTAGGGTGAGGGTTATCGGATGCGGATTGTTGCAGTTAACTGCATTTAAAAATTATTTGATTGAGAGTTTGTATTTTTGTTCATTGTGTGGTGTTGTTACTTTATTGCAATGTCTTGTCTTCCTTATAAATTTTTTGTTTTTCACAATAGTATTTCACTTGTATTTTATTGTGTTACAAGAATATGTCGGGGCAGTGACCCAATGATAGCTGCTGCAGTCGCTTTCTGCCCCTTCATTCCTGAACACATCTTGTCGTCGTGGTCTGGGTGCTAGGTAAAGACATTTGTGCGGGCCACAGAGCATGTTTCGAAAGTTCAAATATTACTTTCAATTTGGAATTAGAAATTTGACTTTAAATGATGGAATCATATGTGGACGCCAACAAAAGACAAGTAAGGCAGGTACAAGTTACTTTGACATAATATGTTTTGTTCTATTGAAAGGCGCTTCCACAGCAGTAGCACCGTTGGTTTAATTCTTTCTATTTCTGCTTATCAAAGCGTGCAGGGAGATCAGGCAATATTATTTTCCGAAAAAATCCTACAAGCGTGCCTTTCCTATAACTTAAGAGTGAAGACCGTCGTGCACGATCCAAATAGCCATTATCAGCTGAATACCACCGCCGAATAAATTTTCGACTGATGCAGAAACACCAACCTTACGTGAACCAAGTTTAACGCCATTTCCTGGCTTCAGTGAATCTGATGGGAACGGGTGTACAGCTTTTATGGCTTTCTCTTTGTAAATCTTTATCAGAAATAATGAATTACCCTTTTTAGCTTATGGGTGATTAGAACATAGTTTTGAAGTTGACGTGGCTTTCATTTTAATAGGCAGATACGTTTCAAAAATCGACGGGTAGCCTTCATTTAACACCACTTTATAAACCGCATAATGCAAACCCCACATGCCACGCCAAATAATGGATTCATCTATGCATAAAATATTCTAGTAGAAGAATCTACAGTTTGCAAACAAGATATCATTCTACGTGGGCGGGGCAAGCTAACGGGATATTGATGAAGTTTGGATGCGCAAATCGATTGACGCCAATTCGTGTCAAACGTTAGCGACTGGCACGAAACGTGTATTTTGAAGCATATTCGTTTTATACGTTGGCAGCACGAGACAACCGCTGCTGTACAGAGCGGCGACAAACGCCAGTCTACGTTTAAAAAATACTTTTAATTGCCCTATTTGATTTTGAAAGGACTGTGATAGAACGATTGTATCACTTGAAAGTTTCAGTGCCATCGGTATTTTTTAAATTTAGCGTTACACAATCCCAAAGTACCATTTGCGCATAAGGTATTTGTGCAGCCCATGCATCATGTCTTTGATGGAAACAGGTGAACCTACCGCGAAAATTATGCGTGCACTTCAGTGGACATCACAGTAAAAGTTTCTGATTTTCGGCAATAAGCTCCTTCAGCAACGTTTCAGAACGTTTCTGACGACATAGCTATTGGCTGAACGCGTATTATTCCACTTTGACAATCGACTTATGTAAGCGCAGCTGCGTATGAAAGTTTCACATTTTCATTTTTCTGATAAAGGTTTGAAGGTGCTGAAAAGTATTTGCCCATTTCACAGTTTATCAAACAGGTGGTTTGATCCTTTGAAGAAGGCAATGGATGTTTCAACCACATTTTTCGCAAAGGATTACCTAACTCTGTTTTAATATTTTCACGTCAGTCGTTTGGACAATTAACAAGCATGCACGGGTAGAATAGCAATATTTGCTTGCATAAAAGTGTTTACACTTTTAAGAGTTCTCTTATCTTTACAAAGTTTAGCTAAGTAAACTGTCCTGAAGTGCTTCAACCGATACTTCACGTTTGACTTCGCATAATAAGCTCTGCCTTCTTTTGTGGTTTGTCATCCCACATCCATCACATGCCTTCTGAAAAATTTTTTTAATCTTCCTGTGTGGCAGGTTCAAGATTGATCTGCCGTGTGCACCAAGTTCAATATGTGGTTGATTGCTAATTACAATATAGTCAACGTATAATTTCTACAAACACATTTGATATTATTTGTGTGTGGATTATTTCTGCATCAGCATATACGGAATACAGCACATCAACATATTTCGGTACAAAAGTTTCTTCTGCTACGTAAAACAAATATGTAGCTATCTTCAGCAACGATTTTTCTACACTTTGCTACGTATCACTCGTGTTTGCTAGTTTTACGTGGTGTTTTTCAACTGTGAAGAGCATGAGTTCATGCAAAGGCAATTATATCAACTTGATTTTAGAAAATTCAGGTTTGATTTGCCATATGCGGTATATATATACAGGAATGGAGAAAAATCTGACATTACTTCGCATTTACGTCTGTAATGTCATCAAACAACATTTTCAATGATATTTTAAGGAGTTGATTGCATGGACGTTGAAGGTGTTAAGTTGATTAATACTGGTTCTGATGGCCAGTTTCAGCTTGAACTGCTCTCTTCAGAAACATGTTCTTGTAAAGGACGAAGAGCCAGCACCTCTTGTAAAGGACGAAGAGCCAGCACAGTTGAAATGCTCTCAACAGTAATGTATATTAACACCTATTTAAACGCCACTGGAAGCAAAGCAGTTGAAGTCCCGTTATGATTAGCGAACAAATTCAAGGTGAGTTTACAAATGTCGCAAATTTTGTTGAACAATGCCCTTTAAATATCACCTAGATAAATTAAATATTGAAAAAATGCTATAAATGTTATTCTTCACATAGGTGGGCGCTGATTCTGGATTTCAAGTCATCCTGCGAATAAGACGTCTCTGCGTGGGCACAAAAAGTTATGTATTTAACGCTTTCAAATGTTCCCATTTGCAGAATGCACTTAATGTCTCTTAGCAGGTCATGTAACATAAGCATTGGATACAGAAATGCCAGTCTCGGTTACCTGAGATAACTAACACTATGGAGAGAGCTAGAGTAACTCCGGTTGCATCGTGCGTTCTGATTCTAACAATGATTGATTTTGGTATTTTTGATTTTTGGGTGGGTAAGGAAATCTCACTGCATCGGAATCTCGATATTTTGATAAATTCAATTGTTTCTAACCAAACCACTTCTAGAAATTTGTTGTGTTTCTTACGTTTGGCTAAACATTGTTGCGTATATTAAGAGAGAACACAGGAGGGTATCCTTGTCCTGAACAAGAGCAGAGACATTTAAATCTGAAATTGCTTTCATAATTTACAGATGATTGCCTATCAACAATGCATCAAACTTTGCTCAGGCTCCTTCACTGTCAGAAGCTTTACATAATTACAATCTGCAATTAAAATTACAGGGCAATGGCGATCAACATGAATATTCTATGAGATAATCAAATGTCCTATCAGTAAATTTGCTGATGAAATGATGCATCGAAGGTAGTACTGCATACAGATGAAGCAAGTATACTATTAGAAATCAAATCAACTCTACTGATAACGGATTGGTTTCGCATGAAATACAGGGCCAGAAAAATATGCTGCCTTTTTTTCAAAATTTGGCATTCGGTGGCTAGGGAAACTTTTTCTGTAAAAACCCACCCACTCAAGGATATAAAAGGACCAAGTTACCCATGCACAACTATCAAACCCGTGTCACCAAATAGATGCATCTGCATTGCACAGCTAATATGGTTAAATTTGGGTTCAACTTGGTGGTCTATTCGATATTTTTTCTCTGTCAAGCTGCTTTTCCTCAGTGGGTGCGAAAGACTCGAACTGAAGATGAATATCAATGCCTTTTGAACGAAGTCAACATGCGGTAAGTATTGAGATCATCCGAATTTATGTTTTTTAAATGTTTTGTTAGACCAGTGATGTAATACGGATTGATTTAAAAAAATAAAATTTAGTGAAATGAATTTCATTATAAGACTTTTGAAGATCTTTTGAACAGAAATGCACTTATAAATAACCAGTATTCGAAAAACTCGAAGCACCAAATTGTGAAACTATCTAAGCAGCAATTAAGTGCTAATTATCTGAAACAATTGCCATAAGAAAAAGTTTGGAGCATTAACTATAAAATGGGTTTATATCCACGGATAGTCTAATCGTTTTTGGCACGAGTGGATAGATGTCTTTCAGGAGTCATACGTTCACGCTTAAAAGTTGAACTGCATACCAAATAAACTGGGTATATCTGCAAAGGCAAATCGAATCTATTTATCTTCAGACACGCTTCCCTACAGCAAACAAAGCGATTTGTTGGCTTAACGTTGGATTAGACAAAAGACAGAGCTTTTTGATCACGTTTCTTGCCAATATATGAATAAGTCTCTTAACTCCTGAAACATTAAAAATCCAAGCAACTATTAATCTGTTTTATAGTTATAAGAATATATAATATTTTGATGTCAGAAACTTTTCACCAATGATGTCTCCAAATCAGTTCTATCTGTAACAAAAAAAGAGGAAGTGAGAATATATGCTACAAACAGCANTTAAACATGTCAGANTCAATCATTTTCGAAGCAATCAAATTTGGTTAGATGTTTGCGATTTTCCAATATTGCAAGCTCAAATTTCTATTTCAGGAAAATACTTTGAAAATTTCCTTAAAACCAAACAATTATACCCACAAGGACTTTGGATAAGTGCCAATAGTCTAAAATAACAAGGAAAAGTAAGTAGACAAGATTATGTACCTCAGGTAATTAATTTTCATTTCATTATTGCAACAGACTTTTGATATATCCCATGATATTCTTTAATCCTGAAGATGATAAATGGTTGGATTACTAGAGTTTGACAAAACAATATACAAAATTGCATTTTTCCTAATTGCAACCATTATCGGCAAATTTTCATAAAATGCCAAGGACGTTTTACCAATGCTGTATATCGTAACAAAGAACAAAATTATCCATTACATCAAATGTTTGCAAAATTGGGAAAACTGGTTTAATATTTGCACTGTTTCAACAAATAGGCAATAATCCTATGTTCAAGACAAAAATAATTTTATAAGCTAGTTTTAATGTGACCAACAAAATCTGAAAACGTAATACAATTTCTTCATTTTTCTGTTATTCACGAATAGCACATAATTTGAAAATAATTGAAGGACTGATCTTCCATGCGGGCTCAAGCTCGATTGCAGGTCACGAGCAATTTCATCAATGTCTATATAAGTCTTTTATAAGTGTGTTGGTAACTTCATTTTGATTTAGTGAAATCACAATATTTTTTTCGAAAACCTTTTTGATGTTTCACGTTGTAGCAGATAGGCCTGTAATCCTCTACAGGTTTGAAAAAAGTTGACCGATCCATCTGAATACTAGAAAAAGTTTTTTCCCACTGAAACGCTTGAAGCAGATTATCTATTTAATTAAGCAAAAAACACTTGTATATGATAAAAAAATATTTTATAATTTATATTTTTTACTGTTTCTTTTAAAATGCCCATAAGCAGGGGAAGAACAACATAGTTCTCACCCGTCTCAAAAAACTTTACCTATCATAAAAATAAGAAAGTATTTAAGCAGTTTTTGCTGCATGTAGAAATGGTCAGCAACATTTTGCTTGGCCCGTAAGACTGCAGAAAAAAATTTCCTTGCGAGCCATTTGAATCAACCTGCTTCCTCAAAAAACTACCACTGAACATGTTGTTATTTCAGCGAACTGAAGATTTGCTGTTTTCACTCCTTTTGTTTTTTTCACTCGTTTCGAAAGATTATTGTTTGGTTTCGACGGTTGTTCCCAAACTGAATCAAGTTGGTTGGCTCAATGCATCATTCAAAAGCTGACAGAAAGCACATCATCTTTCAGTTTTGACTTCTCCAGTTTTCTTGTTCGTCCCTAGAAACAAAACAATCGGCAATATATTTTTGTGTGAAGCTTGTGCAGAGAGGTTTTAAACGACCCTTTTCTGAAGCGGTCTCACGAAAATTTGCAACTGGTGAGTGAAGACGATCTGGTTGCTGCTAGGAATCCCCGGACTAATTCTTGTCCATCGACTATTCCTGCGTTCCAGTTCTACTCTGGAGAAACAGTTGAGCAACGAAGTGTGTCGCCTTTCACCGATTTCATTGATTTTAACAAGAACCGGTGAGTCACAAATTACTGATAAAGAGCCTACGTATTTTGCTGGCAACTGAGTGGCGCTTGTTCAGTCTTGGGTGACAAAAAAATAAAATAATTTAATTAACCAGGGTCAAAGAATGGTTGATGCAATCAAACCTCGTTGATGGATGGCTGAGATCTGCCTCGTATCGAAATGCGTTTCTGACAGATTAAAGTCAAAATTTAAAGTAAATTATGACATGAGTATCATCATGTTACATGAAGCTTAGTGGAGTTTTTACGTTTTTATCTCAATGAATTTAACACAACCTTTCAAAGCTATCACGATCGCTTTGATATATTAAACTGTGTTCTGTTATAAAGCAAAAGCATTTGGATCAAGACCCTTTATCGCAGTACGTATCGCTTAAGCTGGCATGAGTAGACGAAAAGTCTGAAGTATTTAGCGAGAAGCTAAATAAAATTTGACTGACTTAAACGATTCTTTAAACAGCGTATGCAAACATTTTTTCCAGAATTCCACAGTATATTTTAAGAAAAAGATGCTTGTGCAACCATTGCCTTCTGCCTTTAAAAGACAAGGAAGTGTTTCAGGAGAACTCCTTGTACAACTCAGCTAATATATCCGTTCCCGTACTTGTTTTACGCCGACACCAAAGAACTGGAATTTTTGAGCAGGTTCAAGAAGATATCGTTGTCGGTTGCACATGTGTTGTATCACTTTGACATATTCCAGCGACTTACTGTAGATAGTTTTATCAACGCTTCGTGAGCTTTTTGCTTTTGGTGTTTGTATCAATAAAGTTATCATGAGTTGTATATTTGGCCATGAAATTCATTTGTCAATGAATTAGATTCCTCATTTTGAATTAATCATCCTGCTCAATCAACATCTACTAAATGTAGATTCATCACATCTGACATCAGTATTGTCAGCGTTTATTTGAATAGGTTAAATAATGCAAAGTTTGATTATAATTGTACAAAAACTTTCAACACCAATCTTGAGAAATAGAAAGGAATCAACATTCACAAAAAATTATTCATTGTGAGAACTGACAAACATTTCACTAAACATCTCAGCAGGTGCTGAAAATTATAAACCTCGTTTCCTAACAGCTATATAAATTGATAGCTCATGGAATTTAACTATAAGTAAGATAATAGAATTCCCCATCAATCCATTACACAAATGTTTTAGTAGGCAACATGTAACGTATGCTTGATTTGTGTTGTGATAGCAGGAGTTAATTTGATAATAGATGCTTGTTTTGCGTTGTAATAGGAAGATTTTACTTGATAATAGACTTGTTTTCCAATTACTCGCCAAGACTCAAAAAATATATATAAAAACATGAATTTTAGCCAAAACAAGATGATTTTGCAATAAGATGTTTGTTTTTATTTACTTTTCGCATACGTGTTGTTCAGTGCTTCTGGAGCACTAGTGGTCGTTGTTTCATTATGTGAATTTTGCCCAGTGCTTGTGCAATGTAGAATAATCGTTAGTTTGCTTCTTTTGATTTTCTCTGTTTGACCATGGTTTGATGAATTACTTGAATCTGACGGTGTGTTGCAGCGTACGCACATTTTTCTAGTGCAAATTACTGTTCATAAAATCCATTCTTATGTTCCAGATTAATTCTGTTCCCACACATGGGCGTCCGCAAAAATTTTTCCAGGGTGAGGCAACGTCAACATTTTGTTAATCCTTGTCATATTGTTGGCGAAGCAATGCAAAAGTACGTTCACGAAACGAATTACCGTTTGTAAACGACTACACCACAAAGAAGAAAATGATCGCCATATTCCGACAACTGTCACAAAAAATGCACTTCGTTGGCAACCTTAGCCAAGTATATTGCGATTATTTTCACAATAGGCCCTCTGCAGATTTTCAAAACAGGGTACTTCTTTTCACAGCATTGCCATGGTCTTTAAAGGAAGCACAAATTATGGCTTCATTTTACCTAGCATATAATAAGTCTTTTATAATAATAATAAAATATAATAATAATTATCAGCGTCACTTAGAAACAATAGCTGCAAACGTCTGGGATCTCTTCCAAAGCAATCAATCACCCTTTCAATGAAACTTGCTTGTCTTTGCTGATTTTTTCATGGGGCAAGCTCATCATACATAAACCGGACAAGTAGACTGTGTTGATAGCACTATCGCACAACTCACCATGCAGGCATTAAAAATTTTGAGCAATGAATTCTGAAAAGTCACCACAGTAAATGTAGCTTGGCAGTCAGTACTCATTCAGAAGTCTAACCCTAACTTTAAGAACGCGTTCCCACAAGCCTGCATGCACGTCTAACAACCCACGTAGTTTTATTCTGTGTTGAAAGCAGTGGCGTCATAACTGACGGGGAACTAGAGCCCCCCTGGAAAGCTAATGGTAAAAACTGGGCCCCCACTTAACTTTATTTCGGTTTTAGTATTATTTTGTTTTTTTGCGTTTTTCTGAGTATTTCAGGTGATGTAGGGTTTTTGGTATGGCCATCCACATCCAGGTTCACCATCATTTCTCAGTTTTTTTTTAGTGTTGGCTAGTGGGCCCCCTACAGTGGCAAGTGGGCCCCATTCTGCAAATTTTCCACCTTGGTTCAAACCTCTATACTATAGTTTCGCCACTGGTGAAAAGAGGTTTGCGGAAGAGTAGTTTGATAAAGCTATTCACTCATATCAGGCACATTGTTCACACTCAAAACGGACTTGTCAAACTTGTGGAAGCTTTGCTACAGAAGCAAGCATGCTTTTTTTCACACATATAAAATTACGTGTCTTAGGCCTACCGCCATGGGCGCCGGAAGGATTTTTTTCCAGGGGGGCGGCATTAGGGGACTTTTCCTAAATTTTTCCAGGGTGGGCCAAAAGTGGTGAAATTTGATTTTTACCAACTCGAAACTAAGAAAACAACCTTTTTTGCCTAAAAATTTCAAAATCCAGGGGGGCCAATGTCCCCCCTCCGACGCCCATGCCTACCGCTATTACCAGTCACCATCTCGCTGCATTACCTGCCAAGATATCTACGTTCAACAGCCACATGCGGCAAAACGCCTGCCATTATTTGAAGCGAACCTTTGAACATTTGCTGGCATGTTATTGTTACGCAATAAAGACCAACGATAAAGCAATCCGCTTGCCAGTTTCGTAACCTGCCTTTGGAGGCAAAGGAGCGAACATGAGTGAAATGCAAGCTCATCACTGTATGAAAGCAGAATAGTGATCCTGGTTCTTGTGCAGTGTGAGTGCCATACCGCCAAATAAACTGTCAATGCAAGAATTAAATCAATTAATCGGAAAGCTTCTGACTTCAGGTTTTCTATAAATTTTTGAGTCATAGTCCTCATTTCCAGGGGGTAACGCCCGTTTTGAACCCCCCTGCGGACGCCCATGCTCCTATAACATTTTCCACTCAACCCATTTAATCCGCTATTGTTGCTTGTTTGAGAGCTAACAGCAGGAATGTACACTTTTTCGTGGTGATTATAACATCTCATACTTAAACGTACATGGTTCTAGTTATTTACCAATTGAAGCGCAAACGGAAGTGTTTACAACTTTATAACTTTAATGGATGAATTCATCGTGCTATGCACCCCTGCAGAATAATGAACTGTATGTTTTTAACAAAACATCTTGTGGTGCAGAGCATGTTTCAGTGAACATTTTAATTTGAGTTTTGTGTTGAGTTAGTTCAGAGAATCATAATGATGTGGTAACACGAAAAAGTCATTCAACCTTAACGATAAGCATTGGTTATGAAGTAATAGATACATTTTGGAATCACAACTTCATAGACATTTGTAAAGACGTGCATTTTTTGCAAAAACCGTTTGTATTACGATATTTCTCGCTTGCTGTTGACTGTTGTGTTCTCTGTTCAAAATCATTGTTTCCAATTAAAGGAACTTGGAAAACAAAGTAACTAGTCTCCACGAAGTCGACGGGCTTGAATCAATCAGCAATAAGGAAATCAGTTACACGTAACACTACATATCCCCAGTCCTACAGTCTGCAAGCAATGCTTACGGGTGAAACGTTGAAAGGCTAATGCAAGAGCAGAAAAAGCAAACATACTATGGACTAAAATGAATAAATCAAAATAACAGCTGTGGCAAGCATAACTGGAAAATAATACGTCGTTCGCAAAAATTGCTTTCGCTGCAACTCGACAACTATCTGACGCCAATTATCGAGGAACACAACAAACACTCAATGATGGAATTATGTCCATATAGGACATAAACAGGGCTGCTCTGGGCACATAGGTTTCTTATCGAAAATCAGATAAGCGTGTGGTTTGTAGGAAATCTTACTCCAACCAACTACGTCGGTAAGCAGTCCAGCTTGGGAAAAGCACTGACTCTCTCACAATATTTAACCTTGAACGTGAAACAGTGAGCTGATCTGCAACCTTCAACTCGGCGGGAATGGTGCATCAGACCAATACCTCAGCAGCTACCCTTGTGCAAGAGATACAAGATATTTAAAGTTGCTCTCAGCCGATGATGTGCTAAATATTCCAAAAACTGCATTTAGTATTTCTTGCAATGCCATTATATTTCATATGAAATGTTTGAAACCTAGAACTACCTTAAAATTAGACTTCCCACATGTTTCGAAACTATGGGTACTTCTTTTTTTGGAAGAAACGATCCGTTGCAAGTTATTTGCATATCAGTCCCAAATACAAAACAGTCTAAGCATTATATATGCAAACACCTTTTTCTATTAACTCAATGACACACAAAATTTAACTTTTCGATAGTGCTTTTCGTCAGTGTTATGGCAATTGAAACTGATTCAATTTACTTGCTACCCAGCATTACGTAACGTGATGAAAAATTATTCAATTATGCCAATTTATATAGAATTTACTGGCCTTTCACCAATGCCATTCTTAATTATGAACATTTATGTAACTTACTGAGTTGAGTTGATCATCACTACGATTCCAAACTATGGCAATTTATATAATTTACTTACTTTATCAACACTGCGACTCTTAAGTGTGCAATCAACTCATGCAGGAAGTTCACGGGCAACTTCAAAGCGCTTTAAACTGAATTGTTTCTCAAACTGTTGGAAGGTCTCAAACTATATCCCACAAACACATTATGCTTGTAGCTTGCACGTTAAAGTATGCAATTTATTATTCATGATGCAAATCAAATGATGCACTCGGAAAGTATTTGCTCAAAGATAAAGCAAAAGCAGCTTGGAGCTTGTAAAAGCACAGCCCCTGTGGAAATGCGAAGTAAGAATGCGTTCTTTTGTACAGATCGCTCTTTGTTTATGCAAGTAACAACAACTGTGTTTCTGCGCTGTAGGCGAACCACCGTTGGTTGCAGATTTTAAAATACCACGTTGCATTTGTTCATCGAAGAAAGATGATGAAGGATGACGTTTTTTGACGAAGGATGACGAAACCTTCATGCAGACAAATCTCCGATATGCCCGTTGACCTGACGTTTTTTAGCCTGATGTTCTCATGTCAGTGCCCACTGGTTTCCATTGTTTTTCGTCGACTCACCTCATTACACACCGTGACGGTAACACGGGGTTTGAATGATCGTCAACCAAAACCCTCGTAAAAGAAGACAACGTTTGCTCCGCGACATCGTTTTATGAGTTTCTCGTTGTTTTCAAGGAGTTTGGTACAGTTTCCCATAAAATGTGAAACAAACTTTGTCTGAAACACATTTGATGGAAATTGCAAACGCTGCCGCAGCAGACGCATTGTGATTAGTCTTTACATATGTTAAATTACATTTTTACACAAATAATATCACTCTTCAAGAAAACCTTGTTTTAAAGTGGAGCATACAAGTCTAGTAATGTTTAATATTTGCTTTGTTTTCACAATCTCCTACAATAAAATCCAAGACAAATATGAATAACGACATGCCGATACAACTATGCTGAACTTTATTTATGACGTTTCCGACTTGACATCAAAATGATGATGTGAGTATTTTTGAAATTTTAGGTCCGTGGGGAGTCATAAAGACGTATGCGTAACAAAATGCAACAGTTTATGATTTAAGTGAAAATAATGTGTGGGTTTTTAAAGCAACTAATTTCTCAGTCATTCACTGAACATCGCATAGTGTTGGAAGAAATTGCTTTCGATTTGTCCAACTTGGTGTCAACATGTGTTATGAAGTTACTGCTTATTATCTGCATTCTATCCGGAAACCTTCATGCAGACAAATGTCTGATATGCCCTCATAGCGGGCAAAAATCGCGAAATATTGCAGCTTTTGCCACAATGAGTTATTTGAAACTTCTTTTTCACAGTTAAGATAATTGTTATTGTCCTTGGCGAGACGTCATTAAATGAATTGCGTTCATCATGACAAGATCAAGATCGTTAGTCTAGAAAATGCTAAAAATAAAATTGGCTTCTTTCTAGGTGCTCCGATAAGTCATCCTGCACTAACCTTTCCACGACAGGAACTCTAATAAATTTTATACCAAATTGAAGACTACAGTATTTGAGAATTGACCAGTTGTTCTTATCGTGTGTAACTATGATTGGATAAGGTAAGTGGTCCCGTATGCTGGACGATTTCGTAATTCATTCTGACGTATTCACCAAAACGTCTGCCCATGAGTGCTGCAAAAGAGCGGCATATAACGGACTGCAATGCACATCCAGCACTGCAATACATTCTAGAACAATGATAGTCAACGTGGGCGAAATCTATGCGTTAAGGGGCGATTTTGTGATTGACCAGATTTGGGGGGCGATTTCAGTTTCCAGGGGGGCGATTTCTGCAGATAAGAATATACTGAAATTCTGAATTGATTCCAAAAATAAAAACTATATTTGCCATTTTGGAACCGATTCATTTGATGCACTTTCGACTTCATGTTTCGTAGAAAAGATTATAAAACACGACTGTAGGGTTGCCGAATGCGTTTTGTAAAAATACCGGCCATTTTGTCAACAGCGCCAGATCAGAACTCTGTCGTAATTCGTAAGCGGCACAGGAAAAACAGAGAGACAATGAGTATTGTTACGCCACAATTTTTGCCCGTATTTTGGCTGGCTCGTTACATTTCTGTGTGTGACGTGACAATCGCACCAAGGATTGCATCAACAGCAGCAAATAAGCTTCGCTGAAGGAACTCCTGACAAAATTCATTAGCAGAGTCATTATAATTTTAGAAATTCGGCGTTTGTTCTTTTCAAAGTTGAGGCAAATTACTTATTTTCAAAATACCGGCTTCGGGCACTGATTTTCAAAATGCCGTTTTTTTAACGACCTCTACTAAATTAGCAGTAAAATACCGGCCTGGCCGGTGAAATATCGGCCATCTGGAAACCCTAAACACAAGATATAGGACTGATGATGTAACAATCAAACTAGCATTGTCCTGTGTAACGCATTACTGCACTAACTATCCAAGACCATGGAGAGTGTTACTGGTTGGGAGCCAAGCACTGCGGTTCTGACGAATTTTCACGTATATTGCTAATGTTTAAAACAAGATAAAATAGAGGGAAAACTGTTGCAATACGTATTTTGGTAGTTTGTTGACCTGGTAGTCGTTGCATGAGCAGCGTCAAAAAAGCGACATTAAGCAATAACATTTGCAAGTCTCCAGGCATGTCAATACGCGCGGAATTTTGGCCTTTTCTCGTATGGAGTAGTATGCAGGCCCGCAACCAGAGGGGGGACAATCCGGCAATTGCCTACGCCGAAATTTTCATAAACGTATGTATTTGTTAGGTACAGCAACAATTTGCATCATTTTGCCCTCCCCGAAAATATCGATTGGTTGCGGCCCTGGTAGTATGGATTAGTTTGTTTTGTGATACTTATATTGGTTAAATTCGCATCCATACACTAGTATGCATTGATTCGTTTTATTGTATTTATGTTGGTTGAAAGCAATCAATACTGACATAGCCATAGGAAAAAACCTTACCGACCGAATTCCATTTCTTAAAAACGAAAAACGTCAGTTTCTTTGAAGATACTATAAATGGTCCAACAATCACAATACTACTACCACTGAGTCATCACATCGACTTTCGCTGCGATTGAGAAGATTAATAAAAAGTTGTGATTAAGCTTAGCCTAATTAATTCTCCCCGTAAACTGACACAAATCCCCCCAACTGTATGTGTTATTATTAACTATTGTAATTGCCTTGAAACAAGACTTCATTCATATAATTTTTGGTAGAACATTGCCAAAACATTGTTTCGTAGGCAAAACAGTCATAGTCTATTATCATGTGTTTTATAAACTTTGGTTCGTAATTTGAGTAAAACAGTGGAACATAGTGTCTTCTATGAAAAAATACATGAAAAACAACTGTTATGAGACGATTCACGCAGCAATTCATGGCTAGTAAAATTAATTACAGTTAGTGCTGGGGCGGGAACGCGTGGGAACGGCGTTCCTACACCTTTTTCACGTTTTGCTTTAAAANGAGTTTTAAGCTGTTTTAAAATGGCTATTTTTGGATGCGTTCCCACACCTTTTTGTTAGCACTACATCCCTGCTTATACTAGCAAGTAAGTCCAACAACCCCCATCTTTGCTAAACAAAAATTTCCAAAAAAAATCGTTTCCGTCACCTGTTTGAGGTTTGTCAAAAAGTCTTTCTGTTGTGGAAATAACCCCAAAAGCTGGATTGCATAGAAAGTGACTGGCTGAAGTGTTTAGTCAGTTAACTAGCATAAGCGAATGCGAGTGCACATCCAGGAACTTACTACCAAAGCGATGGTAAAGCCTGTGTCATATTTTATTATCATTGATGGTCAGACGTTTCGATCAAGTGCAGTGAGCGTTTACCGGGAGTTTTGCGGAAAGTTAAGCTAATATTACTACTGAAGTTTCCCACAAAATATGTTGCTGAGCAAGTTTCAACCAAGTACTGCACTTGGTGCAAGTGGTGCAACACAAGTACTGCACTTGCATAAGAATAACCGCAATCGTGTTGACATGAACAATACCGGTGGAAACGCCATACACTTGTATTGTATTGATATGGTGGTTTGTTGTTGGCGCTCTACAACTGCAATGGTCTTGTAGCGCCACGACTGAGTTTGTACAATTTCTGCTTTCATTTCACTCAGTTTATGTTTGTGTTCTGGGTGTGTTCCCTGCAGCTCTTCAGCACACCGTGCGCCTGGTAAGAAGGCTACAGTACCAATTTACAAGGGATTGGTAAGACCCGGTTGAGAGTCGAACTCTCGAGTGCGTCCGAAGCGGACGCACTTACCACTGGTACGCCATACGACTTAAGCTGACCAATTTGAAACCTGCTTTAAAAAATCTGCAGATAAAAGCCAGGTGCAAGGTTCGCAGTAGTTGGAACCAGGACTGTGGACCCGAAACTCAAATTTTTGTCTCCTGCTCCAAGCATACAAAATTCTTCACTCCGGCTCCAGAACGATTTGGTCCATTGAAAAACTAAAAACCATTGCATTATTTGTACTTGCTAGTTGGTACACAAAATATGTCTGTTGAATGGGAACTCAAATTTCAGGCTCTTGCTCCGTCATTCAAAAATTTTGGCTCCGGTTCCGGGCTCCGGTTCCACAGCTCAGGTTGGTACCAACTGTTTTTGGAAATGAATAAGTGTTTTTGTAGTTTGTTTTTATACAAATGCAATTGCATTCTTTTTGTTGTTCGTTTTTTGCACTAACTAAATTTTCCCTTTATTTCATTAGCATGGAAGTTTTCAAATTAATATACTGTAATATATTTGCCAACACTAAAATCGTAAGTGGGGAGCAATTGAACAAAAAAGGTTGAAGACCACTGTTCTAGAAGCAATTGACAACAAACGGGGCTTTGACGTTATAATAGGAATGAACGTAGTGTAACTTTTTCAATTATTTCCTGAATCTTTACTGTCATTTCGCTTTGTCGTCTGTGGTGGAAAAACGCACGGTGGAAAACGAATAGAGCAACAATTTGACGAACGTACAAGTTTCGTAATTATCAGCTGCTATTGTGGAACTTAAGTGATTCATTATTTTGGAATCAAGATAAAGTTGGAGTTTTTGTCCTTCGAAAAAAGTTGCTTGAAAGTTTTACATTTTATTTGTTTTATAGATAGGAAGAAGGTGAAAGATACAAGAGCTTTAGAATGCAGCAGTTGTAACTTTGCTGCAAACATCTAAAACCGTAAAATTTTATTCGCAACTTAAATGTATTTCCAAATTCCTACTTCAAATTCATCAACATGTTGAAGTTTGAGGGAAAAAAGTTTAATTAGTTTGGAGTATCGACATGCCGAGTCGTAGCATATGGTACGCAATGTGAAAAATCCCTTAAGGCATCAGCACCCAAGACGAAAGCTTTTGTTGAACCTATCCCTTAAAAATTACTTCATAATTAACCTTGTTCATAAAATATTCAGAGTAGAAAATACAAAAAAATATATGGTTTTCATAAAGACCATATTGTGAATATTATTGAAAAATAAGGATGTTAACAAATCAATTTGTGCAGGCTACTCAGCATGTCCTGACGGTTCAAATCTAAATTTCAATTTGGAATTAGAAACTTGATATTGGAATGAAAGAGTCAGAGGTCAAAGCCTACAAAAGCTAAAACTAATAAGCAAGACTGTTACTAGTTACATTAAAATACTCTCATTTGTTCTATTTAAAGGCGCTTGCCCATTCGTAGCATCTTTATTTTATTTTCAGAGTGTGTAGGGAGATCAGGCAACGTTATTTTCTGATCAACCCCTACAAGCTTGTTTTTCATACAACTCAACAGCGAAGACCATCGTACAGGTTCCAAACAGCATTATCAGCTGAATGACAAACTCCGATTGAATTTCCACTTTCGCCACCACACCAAAAGTAGATGAACCAAGTTCAACGCCATTTACTGACTTCATTGATTCTATGAAAACAAGTGCGCGTTTTTTTGGCGTTCTCTGTGTAAATCATTTTCAGAAATAATGAATTACCCCTTTCAGCTTATGGATGATTAGAATATAGTTTTGAAGTTGACGAAGGTTATCACTTTAATGGGCAGATACGTTTCAAAAATTGACGGGTAGCCTTCATTTTATACCACTTTTAATAAACCGCATAATGCAAACCCCATATGCCACGCCAAATGATGGACGGATCTATGCATATAATATTCTAATAGAAGAGCCTACAGTTTGCAAACAAGGTGTCATTCGACGTGGGCGGGGCAAGCAAACGGGGTATCGATGAAGTTTGGATGCGCAAATCGATTGATGTCAATTCGTGTCAAATGTTAGCGACTGGCACGAATCGAGAATTTCGAAGCATATTCAATTTATACGATGGCAAGACTAGCGAACGGCTGGTGCACAGAGTGGCGCAAACTCTAGTCTACGTTTAAAAAATACTTTTAAATACCCTATCTGATTTCGAGAGGACTAAGCTAGAACGCTGTGTCACTTGAAAATTTCCGATAGGCTACATCGGTAATTCTTTGAACTTGGTATTTTAGAATGTTGAAGTTTCTGCTGGGAAACAAGTGTTTGCGCAACAATAGCATCATCATTCTACAGGAATGAAGAAAAATCTGACATTGTTTTCGTATTTGCGTCTGTGGTGTCATCAAAAAGGCCTGCGAGAAGGGCATACAAGAGGTACCCGGGCCTGGTAGCTACTGGGACCGGGGAGAATGACAGTACACACTACACATTTAGTTTTTCTGTAATCAACCCCAAAATTACTAGTGTAAGACAGTTGCCAGTATAATAATTAACATATTTCTAAATCTTAGCATGGTAGCTGTTTCATCTATATTCTGATTACTACACTAGCAAGCTATACACGTTTCTACGAGGACCCCAGAAGCTAGGAGGGCCCGGTATCGGTCTTTGTACACCCTGGTAAAATTTCTCTCAGAGGCATGGTCATCAAACAACATTTTGAAAGATATTGTAGGGAGCTGATTGCATAAAGGTTTTCAAAGGTGTTAAGCCGATCAATATGGATTTCGGATGGTTAGTTTCAGATTGATTTTCTTCCTCCAGAAAAATATTTCAGCAGCACTTCTTAAAAAGCTTTAAAAGCCAACGTACTTGAAATTCTTCAAACAGTGAAGGATAATAACACCTATACACCATTGGAATCAAGTGGTGTCCTAAACTGAAACGAAATTAGCAATTTAGTCAGTTATGGTTAGTACCGTAAAACCTTTACAGATGAGATTATAATTGTCGAAATTTTTGTTGAACATTGCCCTTTAAGGAACATCTATATAAATGACATATTCAATGCAATGCTGTATCTCATAGTACCACCTAACCAGTGGTATATCTGATCACAAAAGCCATGATGTTGCAAAAATTTGATTCATTAAAACTTTTTTCAGTTTTTTTACACACTTAGCGAAACACTCGGACTGTTTATCTACAGACTCAACTCATTTCACAATATGCGCTACGAATTAAGTGCACCCAGTAATACTTCAAGTATTCTACGTAGGTTTTGAGCACATTGCATGACTCGCAGTACCACATATGAATAGAGATCAGCTGACTATGTTGCCAAGCAAACTGGTGAATGCCACTCGACGTTGTCAAACGTCCTGCTTAAATCGTCACTCAGT